>OJQX01000969.1_pt1 | contig 13841 bp, 10 predicted proteins | sample 1599031 | NCBI WGS metagenome assembly OJQX01 (sample SAMN03922513, study PRJEB24848) | human gut metagenome | isolation source: stool sample | host: Homo sapiens | place: Germany | collected 2010-02 | reverse complement strand
TCATGCAAATGATTCCACCGATTGCACCGGAAAGCATCAAGGTAGTTTTCGTATCTACACTAAATACAATTTTGCAAACAACGATTACCAGCACTGCCGCAAACAAAAGGAGTAGTCCCTGTTTTGCAGTTACCTTCTCTCCCGCTTCTTTCTTTTTCATTTTGAATTCTCCTCCGTTTTTTTGAATCCGAACACTTCATTTGCGATCGCTCGCAGTATCGCCGATTTTTTGATATCTTTTTTAGAAATCAAAAAGCCTCATCACACAACACCGCAAATTTCGTACATCTGTCTACTACATTTCTCATCTCCCCGCCACGAGCATATTTTGAATCTTGCCGCACATGGTTTTTCAAACCGACATCTCGGTGGCTGCCTTTTTTCTGCCCACATTATTCTTTTGAAAAAACAAACTCTCCATTTACCATTGTCTTCAGTACAGCGACATCTTGGATCTTCTGCGCGTCAATTTGAAAAATGTCATCAGAGAGTACCACCAGATCCGCATATTTACCCACTTCAATCGTTCCTTTTTTGTTTTCCTCAAAAGTCAAATACGCGGCCTTTGACGTAAACAATGCCACAGCATCTTTTATATCAAGGCACTCCTGCGGACAGTGACATTCATGATTCTCCGAATGTATCCGCTGTCTCGTAACTGCGCAGAAAATATTCTCCAAAACGTTAAACGACTCAACCGGTGCGTCTGAGCCGCCGCCCGTGTGAATCCCCATATCCTGCATGGTTTTCCACATATATGTATGCTGCGCACGCTCTTCGCCTAGACGGTCCTTGAGCATATCCAGATCCGAAGACAGAAAAACCGGCTGAATATACGCAATAATATTCGCGTCTCTTACTTTTTTCAGCAGATCATCATCTGTTATCTGAAAATGAACAATACCGTGGCGATGATCGTTTTTCGGGTTTTCCTTCAATGCCGCAATATACGCATCCGCCACGATATCCGCTGCCTTATCTCCGATTGCATGTACGGCGACCTGATACCCATTGTCGTGGGCAATTCTAACCATCTTATTCAGTTTTTCGCGGGAATGAGTCTGTGTACCCGTTTCCTTCGGACAATCCGCATAGGGTTCTTTCAGCAAGGCGGTTCGACCGCCCAGAGAACCATCCAGCATGATTTTTATTACGTTCATCCTTAAAAAATCAGATGCAATGCGGTTTTTCCTATTAAACGCAATAAAGTCTTCCAAATCATTTACTTCCACGAACCCGCACTGTTCGCTAACCCGTACTTTCAACTCTCCCTCTTTTGCCATTTCTTGATAGCTTTCATAGATTACCTTCAGATTATTGCCCGGCAGGGAAATGAAATCATCCGTCCCTACCGCCGTAATTCCCTGGGACAACAGAGCTCTCTGCGCCATATCGATCAAATTCTTCATAATCGGCTTGGGAATCGGTGGCATAATTTTGTAGCAATACTTCACCGCGCTCTCTCTCAGGACACCAGAATCCCAATCAATATTGTGCGCGTAGGCTTCTACCTCCGCCGAGGCTCTCAGCAACTCCAAGGCGGCTGAATTGAGCACCGCGATATGTCCGCATATTCTTACGATACAAATGGGAACACTGCTTGAAATTTCATCAAGATCATCTCTGGTAATCATTCTCCCCTCTTCAAAGAGTTCCTGATTCCAGCCTCGCCCAAAGACCCATCTTTCCCGGGAAAATTCACCGGATTTTAGGTATTCCTTTCCCATCTCAATCACACGTTTGATGGATGTGACGCCAAAAAGCCGAAATATCGTTTGCAAATATGCGGAATTAATCATATGCATATGCGTATCTGTAAAAGCTGGCAGCACCGGTCTTCCTGCCATATCTATGACAGTCTTCGCGCAAGGCGCTGAATTCTCATCGGCCTGTCCCGTATAAACAATACGACCGCCGTGGATTCCGATCGTCGTGTAACAGGTGTTTTTCTCATCCATCGCATACGCTTTGCAATTTTTCAGCAGCAAATCAATGTGTGTCGCATTCATCCCAATTTCCACCCTTCGTTTTTATTCTATCAGTCTCTCCAAAGAGTACTTCTATGTGCCACCATACTTTTACGGTTATCACAGCCCTTTCGCATCCAAATATTTCCAAATAATATCCAAAAAAATAAGCAGATAGACAGGTCTATATAGGTAAAAACATATTAAGACGTGCCTAAAACGCGATACCGCGGGCTCGAAAAGCAACAGGCTAAATTTAATATCATGTTCGCGCTGGCGAATCTGCTTCTGGCTGACAGGCCCTGCCTGGCGGCTTGAGATGGTACGCTCACGCAATATTATACACCGGAGATTCTATGTTTTTACATTTTACTTATTGGTTACCCCTTTGTCAAGTATCACTTTACTTGATTTATATAAATTCTTTCTATACACAAAAATCTTGTAACTAAACGCAAAATATATAGTCAAAGTGTATATATAGTCAAAGTGTAAAAGATTATATGTGATGGAGGCTACAATATCGCTGCGTTTTGTTATATTGAGCGTTGCACCTTTTAATTATTCATTTTATGGCAATGCACACCCTCAAGACCTATAATTAAAAAGTACATAGGCAAAAATGTAAAAAAGCTCTACGGCGACCATTTCTCGGTTACCGTAGAGCCTGCTTTCGTTAAAAGGTATATGAAAACCCTTGCAAATAGGGGCTTTTGAAAAAAGAAACTGGACACCCGCTTCGATACGCATTGTATCAAAACTGGTGTCCAGTTATGGTCCGAGTAGTGCGGCTCGAACGCACGGTCTCCTGGTCCCAAACTTTTGAATAAAAATTTTTTTACTTTTTCCGACGCTTTATAGCCGCTTTTGATTTATTATGGATGCTCTTCGCAACTCTTGATTCCACTGTTTCCGCACACTCCACGGCTGTCTGTAGTCAAACATGTGGTCAAAAACCGCTTTCTGAACACCCTCGTGGCAGGGGACAGAAAGCGGTTTTTTATGGTCTGCTGGAGTGCTGCGGGCAGGTAATCCGGTACCCCGGTTTGCCGCATTGTACCTCTGATGGGGAGGTTAAGCAAGTCCTTTATACAGGGATAGACGGCGCAGAATTTGCGTCGCTATAGACAAAGATATACCCCAAAAGATTCTAACTGAGATTCACACTCGCCTTATCCGAAGAAATGTTCTTTTATATCTGTGACGCCGCCATCCTTGTCGCAGAACCACTCATAATTAGAGTGGCAATTTTGGCAGCGAGCTATCACATCAAAGCCACCAGGCGAGTGCCGGTTGCTGGTAATACTCATAACTTCCAATGGCTTCCCACAGACCGGACAAAGCCTAATTTTTCTCGCTTGACGAGTAGCGCGCTCCTCCTGCTCTGCTTTGAGTGCATCTAAGAGACTGCGCCAGAGATTTGAATTTGGATCACATTCTGCATAGTCTTCAAGCTGTCGACGAATATCATCGGTAGCCAAAACGAGAAACTTATCATCCAAAAACTGACGGTGACGCTTGATATAATCGGCGACTACTATGGGCATATATGTGTTTCTGTCCATCGCATACCGCATTGCCGATAGCAGGATCAAGCGAAAATTAGAATCGCAGATTGGGGCGAGCAGATCCTGTGGGAACAGCAGGAGCACCTTGCCGTCATTCATGAATACGCGCAGCGGGTGCTGTTTTTCTGTTACCCGGTCCAGTAAGTTGTTGGTTTGCTCTTTCAACTCATCAATGGTGATGGATTCATAGTCCTGAAATGTGTCTGATTCGTAATTCATCATCTGACCTCCGTTCACTTTGTCCTCGCTATCAGGTGTTGGCATTGTAGCTCTGACGGAGAGGTTAAGCAACTCCTTTGTGCAGGGATAGGAGGAGCAAAATTTGTATCGCTATAGGCAAAGAATAAAAACTTCCCTTAATTCTGATGGCATCTTAAGGGGCAGCTTGTCAGAATATGGGGAAGAGGCTTGAACACGCGAAATGCAATTGACTTTAATCGTGATTTCAGAATAAATATTTTACGATTGACTCCCAAAGGACGTTGACTTTTATCATAACTGCAAATATAATATTATTGAATCGTTGTAACCGAGGTGATTGTGTGGATTACATGACTGAGCTCTCCGCTATTGCCAAAACACATGGTGGAATTATCGAGACGAAAATAGCTGCACAGAGAGGTATCTCAAAAGCAGTGCTTTACAAACTGTGCAAGGAAAATAGAATTCATCGTATCGTGAAGGGCCAATACATTCTGCCCGATGACATACAGGACGAGCTGCTGGCCATCAGCAACCGTTCCAATAAAGTTATTTTTTCGCACGAAACGGCCCTGTACCTTCACGGTATTTCCGACCGCACACCATTTGAACATACGGTCACTGCACCGTCTGACTGTATTCCGTCTGCGGCAATCAAGTCGGAATGTAAGGTGTATTATATCAAGCCTGAATTGTTTGAACTCGGTAAAACAATGCTGAAAACACCTGCCGGAAACGAAGTCCCCACATACGACTTAGAGCGCACGATCTGCGACGTAATTCGCAGCCGCAACAAACTCGGAACAGAAACGTTTCACGCTGCCTTGAAGTTATATGCGGCAGATCCCCAAAAGGATCTAAACAAACTGAACTTTTATGCAAAACAGATGCGGGTGGCCAATGTCCTGCGCCAGTATTTGGAGGTGCTTCTATGAGTAATGCAATGAGCTTGAAAGCGAAAATCCGAAACATTGCAAAAAAGAAGAATATTCCTGCACAGGTCATTTTGCAGAACTATATGTTCGAGCGCCTGTTGGTGCGCCTGTCTGTCTCTGATTACAGGGAAAAGTTCGTGTTGAAGGGCGGTATGCTGGTGGCTGCCATCGTCGGGCTGGATAATCGCGCTACAATGGATCTGGATACCACTCTGAAAAACCTGCCTCTCACACCGGATGCCATCCACAGCGCACTGGAGCAGATCTGCGCAATTCGCTTTGACGATGGTGTCTCTTTTGAGATCGGAACCATTTCACCCATCCGCGAAGATGACATATACGGCGGATACCGGGTTATGTTGAACGCATGGTTTGACACAATTGTTACTCCGCTGAGTATCGATGTGTCCACTGGCGATGCCATCACGCCTCATGCAGTACAGTACAACTTCTCTGAGATTTTCGATGACGAAAAAACCTACGAGCTGTGGGCATATAACATCGAAACTGTCATGGCGGAAAAAGTGGAGACCATCTTGCGGCGCAGCGTGTTCAACACCCGTCCCAGAGATTTTTATGATGCCTATATATTGGCTACAACGCAGAAATTTGATCAAGCAGTATTTGAAAATGCACTACAGGCAACAGCCAATCACCGTGATACGGCTCGACAGATCGAGGATGTTCCCGGCATTCTTCGGAATATCGAAGAAAGCCCAGAGCTCAAGACAATGTGGGAAAGGTACCGCAAACAATTCACCTATGCAGCGGGTATTGAATACGAGCAGATTATAAATGTGCTGAAAACGCTGCTGGGAATAAATGCGATTGCCAAGAGAGAAGCGCCTGTTACAGATAAATGATCCAAATCTGACGGTAGATGTAGGAATGTGGAGATCTAAGGCTGAGTCCCGTTTTTCGTACAGTTTATAGAAATTAGAGGTAGTCTTGCGCCTCGATGGGGTGATGAAATGCTGATTATAGATAACATAAACAAAACAGTTAAAGAAGACTTGCAAGCAGGTATTCAAAAGGGCAGCAAGATGTCTGTCGCGGCGGCCTGCTTTTCAATCTATGCGTATCAGGAACTCAAAAAGCAACTGGAAGGCATAGAGGAACTGCGTTTCATTTTCACCTCTCCGACCTTTATCACTGAGAAAGCCTCCAAAGCGCAACGGGAGTTCTATATCCCTCGCATTTCCAGAGAGCGCAGTCTGTATGGTACGGAGTTTGAAGTAAAACTCCGTAATGAACTGACGCAGAAAGCGATTGCGAAAGAGTGTGCAGACTGGATTCGGCACAAGGTGGTTTTCAAATCGAACGTCACCCAGGAGCAGATGATGGGTTTTATGACGGTTGATGAAAGCACCTATATGCCTATTAACGGGTTTACCACAGTCGATCTCGGCTGTGAGCGCGGCAACAACGCCTATTATCCGGTGCAGAAGACAGAGAGTTTTGAAAACGCCAACTACTTCCTCAAGCTCTTCGAACAGCTCTGGAATGACAAGAAGAAGTTACAGGAAGTCACTGACGTCGTAATCGAGAATATTTCCGCTGCATATCGTGAGAACGCCCCTGAATACATCTACTTTGTTGCGCTCTATAACATTTTCAAGGAGTTTCTTGATGACATTTCCGAAGACGAATTGCCGAATGAGGCAACAGGTTTCAAGGAAAGCAAAATCTGGGGAATGCTTTATAACTTCCAGCGCGATGCAGTTCTTGCCATCATCAGTAAACTTGAGAAATTTAACGGCTGCATTCTGGCAGATAGCGTAGGTCTTGGTAAAACCTTCACTGCGCTTGCCGTCATCAAGTATTACGAGAACCGCAACAAATCTGTGCTTGTTCTCTGCCCCAAAAAACTTTCTGAGAACTGGAATACATACAAGGGCAACTATGTCAACAATCCCATTGCCACAGACCGCCTGCGCTATGATGTGCTCTATCATACGGATCTTTCCCGTGAGCATGGACAGTCGAATGGCATTGATCTTGACCGTCTAAATTGGGGCAACTATGACCTTGTTGTCATTGATGAGAGCCACAACTTCCGCAATGGCGGGGAGGTGTCCGGCGAGGACGCAAAGGAAAACCGGTATTTGAAACTGCTCAATAAAGTCGTTCGCACTGGTGTGAAAACAAAGGTGCTGATGCTCTCGGCAACACCTGTCAACAACAAGTTTATCGACCTTAAAAATCAGCTCGCACTCGCCTATGAAGGTGATGCTTCGCAGATGAACAAAAAGCTCGACACGACCAAAAGTATTGATGAAATTTTCCGTCAGGCGCAGAAATCTTTCAATACATGGAGCAAGCTCCCTGCTGACGAACGAACGACGGACGAGCTTTTACGGACCCTTGATTTTGATTTCTTTGAACTGCTGGACAGTGTAACGATTGCGCGGTCAAGAAAGCACATCGAAAAATATTACAACACTTCCGACATCGGTAAATTTCCGGAGCGTCTGCCGCCGATTTCGCTGCGTCCCTGCCTGACAGACCTGAGCGACGCTATCAACTATAACGATATTTATAATTTGCTCATGTCGTTGAGCCTGACGATCTATACGCCGTCGAATTATATCATGCCGTCGAAGTTGGCAAAGTACATCGACATGACGCACCACAAGGGAAACAGCCTTACCCAGCAAGGACGTGAAGCAGGCATTCGGCGTCTTATGAGCATCAACCTTCTCAAACGTCTGGAAAGCTCGGTTGCTTCTTTCCGCTTGACGATTGACCGCATCAAAAAGCTGATCAACGATACGATTGGGACGATCAAAAATTATCAGTCTGGGGACTGCGTCCTGAATCTGACGGAGATTTCCGGCGCAGAAGATTTTGATTACGACGATCAGAACACTGATTTCTTCTCCGTCGGCAAGAAGGTCAAAATTGACCTCGCTGATATGGACTATGTTTCATGGATGCGCGAGCTGGAAAAGGATGCGGAGAATCTGGAACTCCTGTCCCTCATGATTGCCGACATCACGCCGGAGCATGACACAAAGCTGCAAACGCTGTTTGACTTGATCCGCAAGAAAATTGAGCAGCCAATCAATCCCGGTAATAAGAAGATCATTATCTTCACTGCATTCTCTGATACCGCCGATTACCTCTTTGCAAACGTCAGCAGATTTGCGAAAGAGAATTTTGGGCTGGATACGGCAGAGATCACCGGCACAGTTGACGGTAAGACTACCATTCCAAAGCTCCGGGCAGACCTCAACACGGTTCTAACCTGTTTCTCACCCGTTTCCAAAGGAAAGTCGGTACTCCTGCCCGGAAGTACCGATGAGCTTGATATTCTGATTGCAACCGACTGTATTTCCGAAGGTCAGAACTTGCAGGACTGCGACTACCTCATCAACTATGACATTCATTGGAACCCTGTGCGCATTATCCAGCGGTTCGGACGAATTGACCGTATCGGAAGCAGAAACGACCATATTCAGCTCGTAAACTTCTGGCCGGATATGGACCTCGACGAGTATATCAACCTGAAAAGCCGTGTGGAAACCCGCATGAAGATTTCGGTCATGACCTCTACCGGCGACGATGATCTGATCAATGCCGAGGAAAAGGGCGATCTTGAATACCGCCGCGCACAGCTCAAGCGGCTGCAAGAAGAAGTAGTGGACATTGAGGACATGACAAGCGGTATTTCCATCATGGATTTGGGGCTCAACGAGTTCAGGCTTGATCTGCTCGAATACATGAAGCAACATGAGGATATCGAAACTGCACCAAAGGGTCTGCACACCGTTGTTGGACAGACAGAGGATTCTCCTGCCGGTGTAATTTTTGTTCTCAGGAACATCAATGACAGCGTGAACATTGACAACCGGAATCGTATCCATCCCTTCTACATGGTCTACATCAGTGAAGAAGGTGAAATCGTCTGCGATTATCTCAATCCGAAGAGATTGCTCGACACAATGCGTCTGCTCTGCCGTGGCAAGAGCGAGCCTTGCGCGGAGTTTTGTAAGTGGTTCAATGACAAGACGGATGACGGACGTAAGATGGGTGAGGTCTCCGAGCTGCTGAGCGAAGCAATCAATTCCATTATTGATGTGAAGGAAGAAAATGATATTGACAGCCTGTTTAAGAGCGGCGGTACATCCGCACTGCTCAGTGCAGTTTCGGGACTGGATGATTTTGAGCTGATTTGCTTCTTAGTCGTGAAATAAGGAGGGCTTTCGATGCTTGGGTTTCCTGCATCTACGGAGTTTGGCAAAAGAATACCGAAGCAGAAATTCTATGAGAATCTTGACGTTTCCCCTGCTTTGCGCCGTGTGTTTGTCGATCAGATCCGGCTGGTGTACTGGCGAAACAAGCTGGCAGCGTCTACGCTGAATATTGCTGCGGGCGAAGCAGTGACCGAGATCGAAGTGTTCGAGGTGCGGCTGAATGATTCGCAGCTTGACGAAGCGGTGCTAAAACAAATCGACAAGGAAATCCCGTACCATATCCTCTTTATTCTGACCTGTGACGGCAAGGCTCAGGCGTGGATTGGCTACAAGGAGGCTGCTGCATCCGGCAGCAACGCCTTCAAGGTGGGACGCTATTATCACACCGACTGGATGCCGGAAGACGAACTGCATCTCAGCATCGACGGCTTGAATATGGATGCCGTCTATGAAAGCCTTGTCCGCCAGATTGCCGGGGACAAGCTGCAAACAGATTCCGGTGAGAGTCTGAAAGAATCCGTTGCGCGTGATGAAAAGAAGAAGCAGCTTGAAAAACAGATCGCCGCACTGGAAAACAAAATGCGGCGGGAGAAGCAGCTAAATAGACAGATGGAAATGAACGCGGAGCTGAAAAAACTGAGGAAGGAGAGACAGCGGCTCTAATGGAATATAAAGTTGAAACAAAGTATGGACGTGGCAACAGTCAAGCTTTGAAAATAGCGGCTGACATTTCTGCAATAGATTTACCTGATACAGAAAGTGTTCTGTTTGATTTTACAAGATATAGCGAAAATAATCCTTTTAGCAATTTGTTGATTGCTAACTCAGTTCGAAACTTTACGAAAAAGCATATAAACAAATGTCAACTGCGACCTAATAGTGAGACATATTTGTCGCATTTAGGATTTTACCAAATGATAGGTGCAGACTATGGAAAGCAATTAGGTGAAGCCAGAGCAAGTGATAACTATGTTCCTATAAGTAAGGTTACATTTAACGGCGATTTCTATCAGACAATTGAGGATAAAAGCGAAAAACTTGCTGCACTGCTCAAATTCGATAAGGAACTATCATTGTTTTTGAAGTATCTGTTTATAGAAACAATTCGTAATACATACGAGCATGCAGATATAGGAGAGGTTTATCTGTCCGCTCAGAAATGGCCGAGTAAATCCTTGTTGGAAATCGCCATTTCGGATACGGGATGCGGCATAAGTAATAGTTTGCGCAAATATAGACCATATTCAGATAAGGACGAAAAAGAACTTATCAAACTATCTTGTGAGCCCGGTGTTTCATCTCGCTCAAATTATCGCTACCTTGAAAAAGACAACGTATGGAGAAACTCTGGATATGGTTTATATCTCATGCGTAAGTTGGCTGTTGCATATGGTGGAAGCTTCTTGATTTGCAGTGGGAATTATGCATTACGCGAGGATAAAGAAGGCATTAAAATATTCAATACTGCATATGAAGGCACAACAATAGCAATCCGTGTAAAAACAGATAAAATATGCAACTTTGAAGAAGTTCGCAGCAAGATTGTACTTGTGGGGGAAAAAGCGTCCTCAGATGCAGAAACATCGATACATTCTGCTTCAAAGTCTTCAGGTGGGCACTATAAGCATTGAATTCTATTTGAGGAGAAACAACATGGATAAGATGAAATTTGAATCGCCGGACTTGACGGCGCAGAATATAGACCGCATTGCCGCCCTGTTTCCCAACTGCATCACGGAGATGCTGGATGAGGAACACAGCACGCCGGAGAAGAAGGTGTACAAGCGGGCGGTCAATTTTGAACTGCTGAAACAGATGCTCTCGCCGGACGTGGTGGACGCCGACGAGGCATACGAGTTCACATGGGTCGGTAAGAAGGCGGCAATCGTGGAAGCCAACAAGCCGATTCGGAAGACCCTGCGCCCCTGCGTGGAGGAAAGCAAGGACTGGGACACCACCGAAAACCTCTACATCGAGGGCGACAATCTGGAAGTCCTCAAGCTCTTGCAGGAGAGCTATCTCGGTAAGGTCAAGATGGTCTATATCGACCCGCCGTACAACACCGGCAACGACTTCATCTATGCCGATGATTTCATGCGCTCGCAGGAAGAAGAAAACGAGCAGATGGGAATGTACGACGAGGACGAAAACCGCCTGTTCAAGAATACCGACACCAACGGACGCTTTCATTCCGACTGGTGCAGCATGATTTATTCACGGCTGATGCTGGCGAGAGGTTTGCTGGCAGATACGGGATTGATTTTTGTTAGCATCGATGATTGCGAGTTAACCAATATGCGCCGCATTTGCGATGAAGTATTTGGAGAAACCAATTTCATAGATACAATAATATGGAAAAAGCGATATGGCGGGGGTGCGAAAGAAAAATGGCTTGTTTCATTACAGGAGTATGTTTTAGTTTATTGTAAAAATGCAGCACTGCTTGGGGAACTTTATGTACCGCTCACAAAAGATAGCATCGAACGATATTATCAGAAAAAAGATGAAAACTATGCAACGCGCGGCGGCTACCGTACCCATCCTCTTGAAGCTACAAAATCAATGGATGCGCGTGCAAACTTGGTCTATCCTATCCCGGCACCAGACGGAAGTGAGATATGGCCCAAACGGCAGTGGCTTTGGTCGAAGGATAGAGCTTATGAAGCTTTGGTCAAAGGTGAACTTGAAATTTATCAAGGTAATGATGGCTCTTGGCAAGTAGCTACCAAGCAATATTTGCGGGATGCTGATGGTACTGAGCGGCTTGGCAAGATGTTTTCAATAATCGAGAACATCTATACACAGCATGGAACTAATGAAATGATTTCGCTTATGGGAAATGCAAAAATTTTCCCATTTCCTAAACCAACGTCGTTTGTGAAGCAACTGTTACCTCTTGCATCAGATAAGGACTCAATTGTCCTCGACTTTTTCTCTGGTTCCGCTACCACCGCTCACGCTGTCATGCAGCTCAACGCCGAGGACGGCGGACATCGCAAATTCATCATGGTACAGCTTCCCGAGCCATGTGACGAAGCAAGCGAAGCCTACAAGGCGGGCTACAAAAACATCTGCGAAATAGGCAAGGAGCGCATCCGCCGCGCTGGGGATAAGATCAAGTCGGAAAGCCCCATGACCACGCAAGACCTCGACATCGGTTTCCGCGTTCTCAAGCTGGACGATACCAACATGAAGGACGTCTACTATGCGCCGGATGACTACGATCAGGGGATGCTCGCGGGGCTGGAATCCAACATCAAGGATGACCGCACCGACCTCGACCTGCTGTTTGGCTGCCTGATCGATTGGGGTCTGCCGCTGTCCCTGCCCTACAAGTCCGAGCAGATCGACGGCTGTACCGTCCACACCTACAACGACGGCGACCTCATCGCTTGCTTTGACGCGAATATTCCCGAAAGCGTGGTCAAAGAGATCGCACAGCGCCGCCCGCTCCGCGCCGTCTTCCGCGATTCCGGTTTTGCGTCCAGCCCGGAGAAGATCAACGTGTTCGAGATTTTCAAGCTCTATATGCCGGAGGATGCGGGCGACATTTCCAAGCGCGTGAGGGTGATCTGATGAACGCCGACTTGTTAGTCTATCAAGCAAAGGCATTTTATAACGCATATATAACACTTGACCAACTAAGCCGGGATGATTCAGATACGCTGCTTTTGCTTTTTGCTCCTTTAGTTGTAAACGGCGCATTTTCTGTCGAATTAGCACTCAAGGCAATTTTAGCTAAAAACCAAATTGAATATGGAAAAGAGCACAACTTGCTAATTCTTTTTCAGATGCTTCCGAAATCCTTTCAACAGGAACTGTGGGCATACTTAATCGAAAAGGCACCGGAGTATGCGGGCTCTGAAAAAGGACTCGATGAGCTTATTTTGCTCTCAAACGCCTTCGTTGACTGGCGTTACGCATTTGAGGGAAAACCTGTACCTGCGATAGAATCTCGCTTTTTAGCGGCTTTTGCAAATGCAACGGTTCATACAATGTTTTCTTATTATAATGCGGATTTACTTCCTGCGACTAAAACGGAATCAAACAATGAGATTGAGCAGAGGTTTCATGAAAACCGTGAAAAATGTAAGGAAATCAATTTGAAAATGATCCAAAAGAAAACCAAGGAGCATCAGTTATGAAACTCCAATTCAAACACCAAAAATTTCAGGCAGATGCGGCAAAAGCAGTTGTTGACGTTTTCGCCGGACAGCCGTACCTTACGCCCACATATATGATGGATCGCGGTGATGGAAACTATCAGATTGGCTTGGAGGATGATACGGATTTTACCGGCTGGCGGAATGAACGCATCGTGCCGGAGCTTTCCGACAAGCTGATTTTGGAGCATCTGCAGAAGGTACAGCGTACCAATCAAATCAAGCCATCGGACAAGCTGGAAGGTCGCTATAACCTGACGATTGAAATGGAAACCGGTGTCGGCAAGACCTATACCTACATCAAGACCATGTATGAGCTGAACAAGCACTACGGTTGGAGCAAGTTCATCGTGGTTGTGCCGAGCATCGCTATCCGCGAGGGCGTTTATAAATCTTTTCAGGTGACGCAGGAGCATTTTGCGGAGGAATACGGCAAGAAGATCCGATTCTTCATCTATAACTCTGCGCAGCTTACGGAAATTGACCGCTTTGCGTCGGACAGCGCCATCAATGTCATGATCATCAACTCTCAGGCGTTCAATGCCAAGGGTAAGGATGCACGGCGCATTTACATGAAGCTGGATGAGTTCCGCTCCCGCCGTCCAATCGACATTATTGCAAAGACCAACCCGATTCTGATTATTGACGAGCCGCAGTCGGTCGAGGGCAAGCAGACAAAGGAACGGCTGAAAGAGTTTAACCCGCTGCTGACGCTGCGCTACTCCGCAACTCACAAGGAGGACAGCATTTATAACATGGTCTATCGCCTGTCTCTTATACACATCTGACGCTGCCGACGAAGAGGATAGTG
>OJQX01000946.1_pt1 | contig 14212 bp, 9 predicted proteins | sample 1599031 | NCBI WGS metagenome assembly OJQX01 (sample SAMN03922513, study PRJEB24848) | human gut metagenome | isolation source: stool sample | host: Homo sapiens | place: Germany | collected 2010-02 | reverse complement strand
TGCAAAAAAGTGAGTATGATCTCCGTACTTTATTAAATGGCATAGAAGCACCTGCATCTTCTTTTGCAGAATATAGAATGGATGCTAATAATCCCGTACCACTGATTTATCAAAGTGGATATCTGACTATTAAGGATTATGACAGAGAGTTTCAGAACTATCTACTTGATTTTCCGAATGATGAAGTGCGCTACGGATTCATTAATTTCCTTGTTCCGTTTTACACTCCAATGAAAAACAACGATCAGGGATTTTATATCGGCAAATTTGTTCAGGAATTACGCACAGGTGATTATGAATCTTTCCTCACCCGTCTGGAAGCTTTCTTTGCCGATATTCCGTATGAATTGAATGACCAGACTGAACGCCACTATCAGGTTATCTTCTATCTCGTATTCAAATTGATGGGACAATTCACGGAAGCGGAAGTGCGCAGCACCCGTGGACGTGCCGATGCTATGGTTAAAACGCCGAAATATGTCTATGTGTTTGAGTTCAAATTAAATGGAACAGCAGAAGAAGCGATGAAGCAAATTGACGAGAAAGGATATCTAATTCCTTATCAGAAAGATCATCGGGAGATAATAAAAATCGGTGTGGAATTTAGTGCGGAAACTCGTAATATCAATCGTTGGTTGGCAAAGACAACATAAATATGATAAAAACATTTCGGGAAGAATCGTAGCTACGAACTTCCCGAAATAAAAACCGATACCATTGAAAATAGACATTTGTCATCCTCTTTTGGAAACAAGTTTTTTCAATCTAGCCTAATATACCTGATATATCTAATATACCTGAAACTAATCTGACTCTTTTGATTTTGCATTCCAAACCAATAATGCAAAGAATACCGACAGCAGAGCCGCTCCTATCCAGAACCAATTGATATAAGTGAAATCATAAACATCGACTCCATTCTGAACCGTCTTCTGCCCCTCTATCAGAACACCACTCATTACATCCTGTAATCCGGCCCCAATATAACTGGCAATGCCGACTACCCCCAATGCTGCTCCCGACGCATTGCGAGGAGCAATATCGACTGCCATCAGGCCACCTAAAAAACAAATGAGAACTCCGATACCCAAACCGAAAAGAACCATGGCCAACACATCTATCCAGAAGTGTACGCCGGGAACCAACAAGAACAGGCTAAGTGCAAGAACATTCATCAATCCGAAAATCAGGGCGGGAACATTTCGACGACCGCCAAATAACTTGTCAGAAATAACACCCGAAAATATGGTACCTACGATACCACAGACCGGACAGATGGAAATAATGAAGCTGGCATCCAGTGTGGAATATCCCTTTTGCACTTCCAGATAAAAAACACCCCAGCTATTGATAGCATAGCGACTGATATACATGAAAGCACTCGAAAGAGCCAGTATCCAGATGGCAGGCATCATCAATACCTGGCGTTGGGCTTTATTAAAGTCTGTCGTTTCCGCCATACTCATCTCCTCTTTCTGTTTGGGAGCATTCACAGGAGGAAAGCCCTGACTCTCGGGAGTGTCATGGAAGAACTTCCACACAATTAAAGTACCAAGCAAACCAACAATACCGGCACCAAAGAAACCGTATCTCCACCCCAATACACTAACGATAGACGCAACAATTAGGAAGGTCAACGCCTCACCGATATTGTGGCTGGCAGACCAAAATCCGTAATAGGAACCCCGTTCTTTGTCCATGAACCAACGGGAAAGTCCCACTACACAAGAAGCAGCACCCATAGACTGAAACCAGCCACTAATCCCCCAAAGGAGAGCAAACAGAATAAAAGAATGGGTAAAACCCAGGCACAGGTTCACTAAAGCAGTTACCAGTAAACCGGTAGTCATAAAGCGGTTGATATTGCTACGGTCAGCCAGAAAACCATTCGTAAATTTTCCAAGGGCGTAAGTAAAGAACAATACCGAACCGATAATTCCCAGTTCCGTTTCGGAGAAAATTCCTTCATCTACGATGGGCTTCTTCACGACATTCAGGCTAAGGCGGCAAACATAGTACATGCCGTAACCGAAAGTGGCTGAAAGGAAAGTAGACCATTTCAGGTATTTCAGACGACGGGCATCGGAATGAAGATGTTGTGAGCCGGATGAAGACAAAGCTTCCCCGTTACAAGGTCTCGGTGAAGAGACCTTGTAAAAGTTTATAAGTTGTTTCAACATGAAAAAGTCTATTTAGTCGTGAAGTTTCTTTTTGCGCAGATACTCCAATAAGAGGGCAGGACGGTCAGTTTGAATTAATTTGGCTCCCTGATTAATGATCCATCCCCAGCTTTCATCCGGTTGATGAAGTTCTACTGCACGGTCGTCATCATGACCACCGCATAATTCGGGCCAAAGAGAGTTTATAAACAACTTAGAACCTGTATCACGCACTTTTTTTATCAGGTTAAGCACCTCCGGACTATCATTATCAAACACTAACTCATAAGCAGCAGGCTTCATGTGAGTCTGATAACTGTCAATAATAGCTTCGGCTCCTTTTTTATGCAACTGTACAATAGGCATAAAAATCACTTTATCCAATACAGCACCGTTTTCGGCTTTCACTTGTTCATAAGGAAGACCGGCTTTGATAACACACTGGTCAACCGTTCCCGTCTTTTCGAGTACAATATAAGCTTCCTGAAAATAATCATACCCCTTATCAATATTTACCATAATCTTACCTTTGCAGAGCAACATCACTTCTTCCAATGTAGGAATCTGATGTCTTGTCTTACAAGCTACTCCATTTTTAAGACGCATTGCTTTCAATTCGGCCAATGTATAATCTTCCACCAGTCCTTTTCCGGACATGGTACGATTGATCGTTTTATCATGCATCACTACTAAATGTCCGTCTTTGGTTCGTTTCAAATCGATCTCCACCATATCGACACCCATATCAATGCAATTCTGTATACCTTGCAATGAGTTTTCCGGGGCATTACGCCAGTCAGCCCGGTGGGATACAACCAATATTTTATCTGGATGATTTCCCAACAGATTTTCTCTGATTTCAGCTATTCTATTTTGGGCAACAGCCAGTTGCACCAAACACAGAAGAAGTATGAAGTTACATATCCGTTTCATAAGTTCAAGCATTAAGAATTTTAATTCAGTTTATTGTTTTTCCAGACTAGTTTTTCTCCCCACATTGGTACACAAGTCTGTTCACAGTTAATCTTCGAAGCCCGTTCGAGTGCCATATCCAATGACCATCTTGATTCATCAACACCTGCATGAGCCAGTTCCAAGATATGTGATAACAAGACATAATCAGGCTCCACCTGTCCCGCACCTGAACCCAGAATATTATTTTCGGTCAGAGCATTGGGAGCATAACGCGGTATCAAAACATTCACATGAGAAGCCAGATTCGTATATTGTTCCGGTTTATAATTAGAGTCTCCTACATGCATAAAAACGAAATTACCGGTATCTTCCCCACAATCGATCGAAAACACAGTCACAAAATTAGATAACCCGGCATTGTTATGGTCAGTGATACAGGTTTTAATCTTGAATTTTCCAATTTCATAATCTTTATCCCCCTTTGCAGTATAAGGATATGTCGTATCTTTCAAATAGTTGGATAACACCGGTTTACCTAAATCAAACATAGCCTGGATAAGATCATTATCATAATGATCGGAGTGCTTGTGTGTAACACAGAGAAAATCAATATAAGGTGCCAGCTCTTTCGCCCAACGATGAGAAATGTCAATAGCAAAACATCCTGACGGAGTTTTTACCACATACCCCATATTATAGAGTAACCAGATCGCTGCCGTACCATTTTCTACTTTTGAGTTTTTAATTCCATCCATCACACGATCAAATGCACTCCGATAAAAATAGATAATCGGATCACACTTTTCCATACTCGTACTTGCCTGATCGAAGCCATTCAGATAACTGATGAAATAATCATCTTTACACTTATCCGCATATCCCTGAATCTTGCTCAAAGTAGTGGTACGTCCGGTATTGACAATCAAAGGAGAAGAACTCCACAACTGTTGTGCAGTGGCATCTACTTCCTCTGCCAATTGCGTAAGAATTCCTTCATGACCTGTTTCGATACTGTTGTTGTCATCATCATCACAAGCAACAAAACCTATTGCCAAAAGACAAAACAGTAAATATTGTATTTTTCTTATTATATCCATCTTATTTCTGATTTTTATAGTCATTAATTATTTTATTGAAAGTCTCAACCACCCGTTCCGGTGTCGGACGCGTATTGTCGTTTTCATGGTCTTTGGTAGCTTCATACATGAAAACCCCTTCATAGCCGATTCCTTCGAGTGCATACATTAACTTTCCCCATTGAATGTCACCTTGTGTAGGAAGCCAGTGACACTCGTTGACAAAGTCAAAGTCCGAGGCATGTATAGTACCTATACGTTCACCAACAGTTTCTACAAAACGCTCTGTCGTCCCTTTAGTATAATGATTGGTATCAAAACAAACCTTCACACCCGGAATATCTTTGATTATCTCCAAAAGCTCTTCAGGAGTATTACCCAGACAAGTTCTCGGCAGATTTTCGATGCACAACTGTGCTCCTATTTGATCCGCATATTTTTTCAGATAAGCGATAGACCTGGAAGCGTTAGTTATTCTTTGTGCCCGAATACTGTCAGCAATAGGCTCGGAACTAGGATGCAGTACCAAACATTTCGGCTGAAACTGAGCGCACTGTTCAATCATCTCCGCCATAAAATCTACATTTTCTTTCCTTTTCTTTTCATCCAGCACCGATATGTCCAACGTGCGTGAGAAAGGAAGATGTATAGACCAGACCTTGATACCGGCACTATCAATTTTTGCTTTCATATCCCGGATACGAGGAACAACTTCATCTGCCGGAACTCCTCTATAACACTGGTTAAATGCTACTTCCACATACTCTACCCCCACAGACCGGGCTTGAGAAAAGTCTGTGGAAGCAGGTACTTTCCACAAAGCTGTAGTCGTACCTACTTTATATTTCTGTGCATATAAACCCATTGTCATCGCCATAAATAAGATAAAAACAGGAACTCTCATTATCGCTTACTTTTGACGGTTTGTACCTTGAATATCACCACCACGAATACTCCAGGAGTCTGTTGCTAATGTCTTATTGACAGCAAAAGCCTTTATCGAACCGATATTATTAGATCCGATCGTTCCGCAATAAAGCCGTCTGTCGGGGCCAATGCTAACAGCTGCCATGACCTGTTGTCCCACAGTCTCTTCAAAAACAATGTTTCCATTAGTGATGTCAAGTCCCAGCACTTTGTTATTCGATTGGGTACCGATATAAAGAATACCATCCGTACTCAAAGCACCTCCACTGTAGTTCAAATTGTTACCCACATTTTTCTCCCAGATTTTAGATCCGCTGGCATTTACTGCGTGAACAGTCTGAGATCCTTTTTCAGTAAAATAGACATTGCCATTTTTATCAGCAATCGGGAAATAAGCATCTCCTTTTGTAGTCGGATACGTCCATTTCTTCGTTCCGTTTGTCATATCAACAGCAACGAGTCCTCCGTTTTTCAAAGTCGCATAAAGTACCTGATCCTTCAAAGCAAACGTAGCCTGTTCTGTCACATTCACTTCTTCCAATTTCCAATTCTGCTCTTTATTCGATTTAAAAGAATAAATGGCTGCACTTGTACCTGCATAAACATTTCCGGCTTTATCAATAGCCACAGCACTACCGGTTGCTCCGTCAAGCGATTGTTGCCATTTAATAGCACCACTGGATGCATCCAGCGCATACAACGTACTCTTATTGGTGAGACAGTAAAGAACACCATCGGCCGACAATGCAGGGAAAGCTCCTATCGCAGCATCCAATTTTACTGCCCACTTTTGAGTTCCGTTCGGATTAATAGCATATACATTATTAATAGTGGCATTTCTTACACACTGATAGATTGTACCATCAGGAGCCACCAACGCACCTCCGCCATAAGTTATCTGACTGATAGCAAACACCCACTTGAATTCACCGCTCACTACGTCAATAGCAAATAAATGACCCGCAGGAGTAGATGTCGGAATATATATTGTTTTTCCATCCGGAGAGAACACCGGATTGGAGGTCTTTACATATCCGGTAAGTCCACCGAAGTTCAAATCGACAGAATTCCATTTATAATTGCCGACCGTGACAGTCAGACTGCCCGACTCGGTGGTATTATTAACATAAGTCACCGTTACGGCCACTGTATAAGTACCGGTAGTAGCAAAAGCATGCACCGGATTGTTTTCTCCCGATGTCGTACCATCACCAAAATCCCAACTTACCGATTTCACTTCACCAGCCATGAAATACATATCGTTATAAGCAAAGGTAGAAGGCTCCCACACAACCAGTTCCGTACTAGCAAGAATAGGATAGATCAATCCGGGAGTAGCAGAAGTTTCCACCGCAATAGAATTGCCTGTAGGATAAACACAGACTACATTGAATGTATATTCCTGATCGTTAGTCAAACCATCAACGATGTATTCTTCCAATGAAGTATCATCCAGATTGATAATCTGATTACCGGGATTCACGGTAACCTGATAGCGAGTGAAACGTTCACTTGCAGGTTTCGTCCATCTCAAACGCACTCTTTCATTGCCGGCTGCTGCCGTCAGATCAGAAATCGGATATCTTGCATTCTTCGGTGTACAGGCAGCAGTAGTTTTACTGGCCAATCCTCCCGCATAACGAGGTTGCACAGAAAAAGTGTAAGCAACATCATTCACCAGATTATTGATAGTGGCAGTCATTGTTTTTGCATCCACAGTCATCTCGCCTCCTTCCGCTTCTGATGATCCGGAAGTCCAAAGAATCAAATATTCATTCGGACGGGCGTTCTCGTATGCTTCCCAGGAAAGAGTCACATTCATATCTCCGGCTGTTGCCGTTAGTGACTTCAGTTCATATAAATCGAAACTTGCCTTTGGCAGATCTTCTTCACAAGCAGTAAAGACTACCGTGAAAATAAACAACAAGCTATATATTATTTTTTTCATCGTTTGATTTCTTTTAGTTTAATCCTATTAATATCCCGTATTCTGCCACAACAGTTCTGTGTTGTTTATTCTTTCCAACTCCGTTTTTGGAATAGGATACAGGAATTGATAGTCCTGAATAATATGTCCTTCTGCTTTCATAGCCTCCTTAGCACCTCCCATACGTACCAAATCGAACCAACGCTGTCCCTCATAAGGAAACTCCTGCTGACGTTCCAACATAATCGCTTTACGGAAGCTATCCTGGTCGGGAAGTTCTGTTATCTGAAGCGGAGACAATCCGGCACGAGTATGTACAGCATTCAAAGCAACCATAGCTTCTGAATTCTGCAAATTACTATAACTGATTTCATTCAAAGCTTCGGCGTACATTAACAGCACATCGGCATAACGGAGAATAATCTGGTCATTACCGACTGTATTATAGGTCGCACTTTTGACATCTTTAAATTTATTCATCACGCATACTTTATCTTCCACCTTTACATAGGTAATCAGATTCTTTCGCTTATCCCCATCTTTGTAGCACTCTTTCAGAGACTTTGTCTGATTGGTATCATCAGTCAGATTAATAATAGAGAACCAATATCCATGTCCTTCTCCTTCGACATCCTTATTAAAGCGAACAGCAAAAATAATCTCATCGTTCATTTTATTGTTCACGTCAAACACCTGTTCGGGAGTAGTCATTAAAGAATATCGACCCACTAGTTGAGATAGCACATTGCGAGCCTCCGTCCATTTATGGAAAGTCAGGTAAATCTTGCCGAGCAATGCCATTGCAGCACCGGAAGTCACTCGTCCCATATCGGCACTTGTATAAGAAGACGGCAACATATTTTCATTAATAACCTGATTCAAATCACCGACAAGAAAATCATAAACCTGTTGATCGGAACTGCGCCCGATTTTAAGAGCTTCAGCCACCGTCACCACTTTATTAGTCATCGGTATCCCTCCCCATAAACGATACATATTAAAATAAGTAAGGGCACGGATAAAAAGAGCTTCGCCTTTATATTGTTTTTTCAGAGTTGCGTCGAAGTTGGCCTCATCAATTCTATCTAATACAAGATTGCAACGATAGACTCCATTATTAAAGTTCGCCCAGGCATCTTCCAAAATTCCGTTAGAGGCTTTATCTGCAAACTGATCGATATCATAACGGTCTTGTGTTCCGGCAGTGGGCGCACTCAATGTCAAATTATCACTCCGATATTCGCAACACTCTGTAAAATAGGAAACTTGTGTCTGCAATTTGGAGTAACATCCTATCACGGCTACATTAAAATCTTCCGCTGTCTTATATACCTTGTCGGTAGGCACACTGCTACTCGGTTCCAAATCGAAGAAACTATCTGTACAAGCAACTGATAACAAGACAGTTGACAGAAATAGTATTAGTTTATATTTTTTCATATAACGTGTATTTTAAAGGATGATTAAAGTGTTATGTTCAGCCCAAACAAGAATGTTTTAGCCAATGGATAAGTTCCATAATCCTCACCCGGTGAAAGAGAATTACTCGGACGTGCATTTACTTCCGGATTATATCCGCTATAATTAGTCGAAGTCCATAAATTTTGTCCGGAAACGTAAACTCTTAATTTTTCCACGAAAAAGCGTTGAGTCAGGTTCTTCGGCAAGGTATATCCTAGTGTCACATTCTGCAATCGCAAATAAGAACCATCTTCCAGATGCCAGGTTGAAGTACGACCATTATACCCCTTTGACTTACGGTTGGCACGGTTCACCTGACCGTTTCCCGGATCTTCCGGACTTTTCCAACGATTCAAGGCTATAGTGGTGCCATTGGTATTACCTTCCAGATTATCAATGTAACGACGATTCAGATTCAGAATCTCATTACCATATACTCCTTGAAAATTAAAATCAAGGTCAAATCCCTTAAACCAGACTTTACCACCAAACCCATAGGTAAAATCGGGCATATAGTTACCTACGATCGTACGATCTTTATCCAAGTCCATCACTCCATCCCCGTCTACATCCACAAAGCGGAAATCTCCCGGCTGGGTATTGCTGAAATGAGGATACTTTTTTAATTCTTCTTCATTGGAGAAAATTCCATCCTGCACCAACAGATAATAACATCCGATGGGTTCACCGACTTTCGTTATGTAATAAGCATGATCTACGCTACCGGTAGATATGATAGGAGCATTACCCGGACCGAGTGCCTTCACTTCGTTCGTATTAGTGGCATAATTAGCATTAAACGAATAACCGAAATCTTTAGTTATATTCTTCTGTGAGGTCAAGGCAACTTCCCATCCCCTATTATTCACTTTACCGATATTCATCAATGCAGTGCTATATCCGGTCAGGTGGGGAACTGGTACATTCAACAACATATTAGAGGTATTGGTATTATAATAATCCACAGTCAGTCCCAGCAATCCTTTGAACATCTGCAAATCAACACCCACATTCACCATCGCATTCTTTTCCCAACTCAAATCTTCATTCTTTATGGTACTTGGCTTATAACCATTCACCAATTGTCCGTTACCTGTGCCAAGCACATAATTATCCAAAGCCATCAGAGACAAATGATCATAATTGCCAATCTGAAAGTTACCGGTCACTCCATAACTCGCTCTTAACTTCAAATCATCAACAAACGACAGACACTTAGCCTTCATAAAGAAGTCTTCTCCGCTTATTCTCCACGCCAAAGAAGCTGAAGGAAAGTATCCCCATCGGTTATTCTTGCCAAAACGGGAAGAACCGTCTGCACGAATAGCTGCCGAAGCCATATATTTACCTTTATAACTGTACTGCATACGTGCCAGATAAGAAGCAATCGTCCATTGGGTTTTATCAGATGCACCTTTCGTCACCGTACCTCCGGAAATTGTTTGTATATAGTCGTTCGGGAAATCGGTCGCCGTCACATTATCTCCTTTATATGTCTCTTTTTGAGCCGACTGTACTAAGACTACATTGATAGAATGAGCATCTTTAATCGTTGTGTTATAATTGATTTTATTCTCCACCAACCAGTTGAAATAAAAACCTGATGAACTATAGGCTGTCGGATTTGACTTTACATCATAATACTTCTGTCCCAATAAAGGAAGTTCCGAAGAACGATATTGGTCATTATGCGAACCATAATAATCGCCACCAAAAGAAATGTTATAAGTAAGCCCCTTATACAACTCCAATTCAGCAAAAACTTTTCCGACAATCGCCATACGGTCTACGACATCCGATTGTAAGTTTGCCATGGCTACCGGGTTCAATACGGCATTATGCTGATAGTCATTCCCAATTCTCCAATAGCCGTTTCCCTGATAATTATAGCTGCCATCCGCATTATACACCGGCCATACCGGAGGCATCATCAATGCCGATTGCACAATACCATTAGATCCGGAAGCATCTACCCGATTGGAAGTAGAATAGGAAGGAGAAAAATTCAAACCGAATTTCAGTCTTTTATATTTCCCGTCCAAATTCATACGCATACTATATTTCTTAAAGTCGGAATTAATAATAATACCCTCTTTATCATAATAGTTGGCTGAAATGAAATAGCCGACTGTTTTTCCTCTGCCGGAAATAGAAACATTGTGGCTGGTAGTAGCGGCAGTACGAAAAATAGCATCTTGCCAATCCGTATCCGTCAACCCCTTATCACCATTCAGATAGGGAAAGAGTTCGGTAGGAATACGTTCCCATGAATTCGGGCGCATTCCATTCGGGTCATCCGGTGAACCTCCGGGATTAGCATCCAGATAAGCGTTGTCATGACCATCCTTTGCAAATTCGGCAAACTGATATGCATTCATCATTGAAAGTTTCTTCGAAACACTCTGGATACCATAATATCCATCATACTGCACTTTCATCTTTTCCGACTGTCCCTGCTTGGTCGTGATAATAATTACACCGTTGGAACCGCGACTACCATAAATAGCTGCCGACGAAGCATCTTTCAAAACTTCCACAGATTCGACATCATTATTATTCAGATTGGCAAATCCACGTTCCACCGGCACGCCATCAATAATATAAAGAGGATCACTACCGGCATTAACCGTACTGATACCACGAACACGGATACTTACACTTCCCTCCGGATCACCACTTGGCTGTGTAACCTGTACCCCCGGCATCTTACCTGCCAACGCCTGACGAAAGTCTGAAGCAGAAACATCCGCAATTTGTTCAGCTTTCACGGAAGAAATAGAAGTAGAGACGTCTCTTTTTCTCTGAACTCCATATCCCACCACTACTACCTCATCAATCATCTTACTATCTTCTACCAACGTGATTTTCGCCGTATTTTTATCCTTTGCAGAGATATTTACAGTTTTATATCCAATATAAGAGATAGTCAATGTTGCAGACTCCGGTACATTCATTAATGAATAACGTCCGTCAATATCGGTAATCGTACCACTGCCTTCTCCCTTAATCTGCACACTGGCACCAATCACCGGCTCTCCTTTATCATCTGCAACTATTCCCTGGATAGTGCGTGCACATTGAGCAGTTTCTTCTTTTTTAAGCGGCTGTTTGCTGACAGCAATTGTATGATCGGTCCTATTGAAATAAAGCTTGGCCTGGGAAGTAATTTCTCCCAGAATCTGTTTTAATGAAGCATTTTTAATGTCGAAAGAAACTCTCGGAGCCTTGTTCACCGTCTCCTGATCATAGAGAAACTTAAAATTAGTCTGTTTGCTGATTTTATTGAAAACACTCTCTACCGGCTCGTTTTGCACACGAAGCGTAATATCATGCTCTTTCAATGTCTGAGCAGCAGCCGGAGCTATTAAAATGAAGGTGAATAGTAAAAAAGCTAAAAACGAACAGCTATTTTTACTTATCCCTTTACAAATAAGAAGATTATTCATAAATTTGTGCGTTTTAGTAATTGACTAAAGTTATTAAAAACAAGCAATGCGCGATACGTTATTCATTTGGGTCGAAGCTTATGAATATCCGTCCGGATTGCGGATAGAGGCATTCCTTTGGAGTGCTTCTATCATTTTGGGGAGGTTCATGAAGGAGCTGTTTTCATCTATTATTTTTTAAAAGGTTGAACATTATCTATTATTCATCTCATTCTTTATAAAGAAGTACATTGATGCCCTCTTTCTTATATTTGATATCACCGCTGATAAATTCAATGGATTTAAGTACTGCTTCCAGACTCTTGTTATCATGTTCGCCGGTAATCAAGTTGTTGAAATCCTGACCGGGAGCAAAAGTAATCCGGCAATTATATACCCGTTCCAGTTCCTTTGCCACATCGCGGATAGGTGTACTGTAAAAGCGTAACCCACCTTTCATCCAGACAGCCACTCCCCTATCCTCTGTTTTCTTACTATATTCTCCGGAAACAGTATTGATAAGCACCTGTTCTTTAGCAGTCAACCTCATCATCGCTTCCGGCAAATCGACCTGCACCTTACCACTCTCCACACTCACAGACACTATTTCATCTGTTGAATAGGATTTTACATCAAACCGGGTACCTAACACCTGAACATCCAGTCGCTTCGTCCTCACAACAAATGGCATCTTTTCATTACGGGCAACACGGAAATATCCCTCTCCTTCAAGTTCCACTTCACGGAGATCTCCAACAAAACGATCCGGATAACGCACTTGCGAACAAGAGTTCAGAACCAAAAGAGTCCCGTCCGGCAAAGTCACTTGTCTTTTCTCACCAAAGGAAGTGGTAATTTCAGCCAGTGTGACCTGTTGTTCATTCATATACCGGAAAAAGTTGACACTCCCTATGATAATGGCTATTACAGCCGCTGTACTGACTGCCACCACAGAAGCCCGGCGGAACCATGTACGTTTTTTGTGTTCAATACGCTTCAGTAATTGGCGTGCCTCTCTCTTATATTTTTCCCGCTCCAAATCATTACCAGGTTGCAGATTCCCGGATTCTTCCCAAACCTCTGCTGCCAGTTCGTCCAATATATCTTGGTTTTCTGAATCCTTAATACTTTGCAACAACTGTGAAGCATCATCCCGGGTATAAAAATCATCCAGGTAGCGATGCAATTTATCTTTTTCTGTTTTAGTATCTTTCATCATATATTCAAAATAAGGATATTAATTTCCTTCCCTTTGTATAAGTAATACACAAAAGTAAGAAAGAGCTAGGGTGTGATTAACATTTATTATAAATTCAAGCACAATAGAATCAAAAGTACATCGGCTGATGTACTTGAATATTTAGTCAAATAAGAACGAATCACTTTTAGAGAAAGAGAAATATGTTCTTGCACCGTATGAACTGAAACGCCCAATGCTTCGGCTATTTCTTTATGAGACATCTGTAGTTCACGGCTCATTTTGAATACCTCACGCTGGCGGGGCGTTAATTGCTCCAATGCACGGGCAATAATCTCTTTCAAATCATTGAGCAGAATATGATTATTCGTTTCGTTCGTTGAATCGATCGCTTGAGAAAGAATCTGCTCTTTCAGCTGATCTTCATTAGCCATATCCCGCAACTGATTCAAAATACGATTACGCACAATAGTATAAAGATAGGAAGAGAAAGAGGCTTCGGGATTGATGAAACGACGGGTTTGCCAAACTACCGTAAACGCATCCTGAAATATATCCTCCGCAAATTCACGCGACTTGACGAATTTCAGGGCGAAGTAGAGCAAACGATTCTTATAAGCGGCATAAAGTTCGCAAAAGGCCTCTTCATCTCCGTCTATCAGACGGAGAACCTGTTCCCGTTCATCCATTAGAGTGTCTGTTGCGTACATACTTTCTTTATTTTTGGCCACAAAGGTATTGTTATGATGTTACAAACGTATGTATTTTTTCTGAAATAAAAAAATAAAGCTCCCTTCTTATTAAATCTCCCGTTAAGAACTTTATCTACCTTTCCATTGTTATTAGTAATAGTAAAGTGCAAATAAGATGCACAACTAAGTTCTATTAAAAAAGAAAGGAAGATTATGAAAAAAGTAATCGACAGAGCTTCATCAAGAGGCTATTTTAATCACGGCTGGCTCAAGACCCATCACACATTCAGTTTTGCCAACTATTATAATCCGGAAAGAATTCATTTCGGAGCATTACGAGTGCTGAACGATGACAGTGTAGACCCGTCTATGGGATTCGATACACATCCGCATAAAAATATGGAAGTGATTTCCATCCCCCTGAAAGGATAC
>OJQX01000934.1_pt1 | contig 14334 bp, 8 predicted proteins | sample 1599031 | NCBI WGS metagenome assembly OJQX01 (sample SAMN03922513, study PRJEB24848) | human gut metagenome | isolation source: stool sample | host: Homo sapiens | place: Germany | collected 2010-02 | reverse complement strand
AGAACTCAATGGATATGCTGGGACAGATATTCACTACTTTCCGTCCGCAACTGTTCCCACAGTTACTTGAAGGATATTGGAAAGTATTCGCATTAATGTTGCTTGGCTTCTTGCTTCATTTTGCTCCCGATAGCTGGGAAAATGCAGCTTGCCGGGGAGTGATCCGTCTACCGTTCGTAGGAAAAGCAGTATTGATGGTAGCGTTGATTTACCTTGTTATCCAGATGAAGAGTTCGGAGATTCAGCCGTTTATTTATTTTCAGTTCTAGAGGATGATATATCAGTCTTTCAACTAAATCACCCATGCCACAATCTGATGGCATGGGTGATTTAATATTAGGAATGATGTTTTTCTTTGCTATATAAGACTGCTAAAAAAAGAAGAAGACGTTCAAACTTCTTGATACTAATTTTGATGTTACGATTTTATGGAATGTCTTTGATACAACGTAGTCGGTTAGTTGTTGTTGAAGACTTAGTTGTACGTGGGTTTATAGTGGGACCATAATTTTTATCAATAGTTCCAATCGTTGCATTATTTATCTGGCTTGTAGTAGAACTTTGTTCTGTGGAACTCCAATATCCTTGATAATATGTTGCTGCCGTAGTTTTGTATAGCTGTTGGAAATCAGTTTTAGATGCGTATTTCTCTGATTCTAATTCGTGAGCGAATATTAAAATCATAGATAGTTCTCGATCACTTGGCACACGCCAACTTCCGAACTCGTCTTTTCCACTTTTTCCTTTATAGGCATAGCATCCTGTATTCATTGCTTTCGATGCAATATTCCATCCTTGTGTATTGGCTGTATTGAGTCGTCCGTTCGCTTCAGCCCAAGTCATAGTAATACTGTTTTTCCGTGGGTTACCATTAATGTCTTGCAGTATATCGCTTGAAGTATTACTTCGTGTATCCCCGTCATTATATACATCTGTAGGTGATACAATGAACTTGCGTGAGGAAAAAGAAGAAACTAAAGTTTCAGGAGTGACAGCAGAACTCATTGGATAATTTTTTCTCACACGGAATACTTTCTTATTTAGTGACTTAGATACATCTGTTTCCGTAGGGTTGCTTTCGCTATATTCTTTTCCTGTCGTAGAGTAACTGTATAGATCTAATTCCTCATATAACTCCTTTTTTCCTTCAGTAGTAGTTCTATCTGCGATTCCATAAGGCAAATTTGTTAGATCTATCATAGCATAGCTATCTCCTCCGTCTGTATATGTGGTTACTTTAGTTCCTGTCTTTCTTTCAGTAGGAACCGGTATATCTCTGACGCAGCGAATCTCTTTCCAATCGTTTTTCCCAGTGTTAGACGAAGTCCAGCCGGTACCATAGAAAGGTGACCATCCTGGAGCAGTCGTTGCATCACTTTCGAGTGCCAATGCCATACTGGTATTATAGATGATGGTTCCTGCAGAAGTTATCATCCCGAGCGCTTGGTATGCAGATGGTAAATACCATTCGAGTTCGTTTTTATCAGGGTCATTTGGAAAATAGTCTATCACACCATTTCCATTTTTATCTCTATTTAAATCATGGCAAAATCTTGCTTGGAAAGTCTGATAATAATTGTATTGATATAAATCTATGTTACCATTGATTTTTCGCATGTCGGGAAACTGACTCTCTTTCCCTGCATTTACTGTGTAGTTATCTGGATTTGTTGCTAGTTTAAATGTTGCTTGCTTTCCATTCACAAAACTGCGATAGTTTAGTTCTGCATTCTGATCTTTATTCCATGTATATTGGGTATTGATTTTATAATACCCAGAGAATAAGTCGTTTGTTGTTGTTAATAAATCATCAATGCGGTGACTGTTTTCTTTAAATGCATCAACGATGAGTCCCTTTGTATACTGTCCATCTTCTATATCACCACCGAACAGCCCGGTGTAATGTCCTCGCTTTTGTTTAATGGTATATATCCCCTGCTTTAGTTTAGGGGTTCCTTCTGCGGTAATCTCTTCGGTGGTTACTTTTACATAAAGAGTTCGTTCATACACAAAAGTGCTGGGATCGTAATCTGTAGCACTTTTATATATTTTGTTTCTATCGAATGGGAAGTCTACAATTGCACCGTTTTCGTCAGTGATATACTCGTCTGCATACAAGTATAATTGGAATCGGGTGGGTACGAAAATGTTTGTTTCCATCTGATTGGTGAGCATACTTGCACCTCCATTGCGCACCACTTCTGTGTAGTTGGGGTAGGAGGATAGTTGAAGCCAGTTTTCTGTAGGATTGCTCATATTAACCAACTGTATACATGAGGCATCTTTATATATACCGACAGTAACTTTACGACCTTGTGCATATACAATGACAGGTCTCCATCCATAGTGAGCGTCAAAATAAACATCCGTTGCTCCGGTTAAAGTTCCGGTTCCGGTTCCTGAAGTTTTGGGATAACCCGATGATGAAAGATAAACTTTCTGAATGGCTGTGTATGAACGAATACGTCCGTCATTGAGATCGCTGGAATTAATGATCGTACGAATATCGTAATAGCTGTTTATTTCTACATCGAAATTATCAGTGTTGTTATTTCCAACATATATCTGATGGACTGTGTAAAGGCTTCGATTGCTTTTTGTATATGACCATGCTTCAATATTTGTGCCAGATGCAGGTGCATTTCCAGAGCCGTCGGTAACTTTGCGATATCGGTCTCTTTCTGTTGCAATCGTTGGTACTGTTCCTTGTTTATTTTGTGCAACATACCATTGCGATGTGAAAAAACCATCCGTATCTTTATTTGCATCATCGAAAGCATTATCACTTTCCAAGTCCACCATTGAAATATTATCTATGACATCTTTATCAGCGGATGACGGATTGATAAATAATTTCGTAGGAACCTTCAGTAATCGCATACCCTCAAGTGTATTTTCTGTGAGATCGAATTTATGCTTTAAAGTAACACGAGATACTAGACGCTTGATTTCAATTCCTCCGGAGAATCCGTCGGGAGTGCCATAAACAATTTCTCCGCTGTCGCTATCTCCTATTTTCTTTACGCTAACACCTGTTGCAGCACCGGCATAGGGAATTTCGCTTTCATTCGTTATGCGCGAATAGTAAAGCCCGCTTTTATTGTCAACATAGTCCAACTGTATATTTTCGAGGTCTTTTATAGTACGTACTTCTGTCAGGCTACTTGTAGCAGATACTTTTTTCCCAAGTGCTACAATGTAGAGCGTTTGATTAGTGCCTACATGTAGAGTGACATTCAATAATGCCATGTCATTTACCATATTCACCTGATCGGATACCTGCTGAGGCGAACCATGTATAGAGCCGTCACTATTAAACTGAAATAACCATAGATTATATAGCGTAGTCGCCTCTCCCGATCGTGTTTTTGCCAAAGACGTTTCTTTGAAGAATTCTACAGAAAAGCCATTATTAGTAGATTCACTCCTTGATTGTGTCTGCTGTGGGCTCTTAGCCGGTGGTAATTTAAAACTTAGCTCAACTTTTACGCTTTCCCCCTCTTCCCCATTCGGATAAGATGATAACAGTTCCTCTCTCACACACGAGGTAAGAGCCATTATCGCCATTGTTGTAATTACGCTTACTATTCTGTTTTTCATTGTCATTCGTTATTTTGATAATAATAACCAGTTCCTCCTTTTGTTATATCCCGATATCCCGACCCGGTTCCTTCATCAATATATACCCGAAATTGTAGTCCGATAACATCCGGGGTATCATTAGGTATTATGTTTATTTCTACATCATATCCATATTGACGTGCATCTGCAATGGTAGCAACTGTGCTTTCTGTGCCACGTGGATTGCCGAGATAGGTGTATTGGATTTTAAGTTTGGCTCCTATTGGCATTGGTACGTCATTAGGAGTGAGATCAATATGTATAGTATACTTGTCTCCGTCTTTTTTAATTCTATTATTTTCCTCCAGATTCTGGATGGTTGGTGTTCCTTCGATGACGTATTTTTGCTGTTTGATTGTAAAATAATAGATATTCTCTTTACCGTTGAAATGCATCGAAGTGAACTTTATTCCGAAAGTACGTTCTTCGGTTCTCGACTCTCTACGCGCGATGTATGCTTTGGGAGTCTGGGAATAAGAACCCTCTACCTCATGTTTCACCCCTGTAGCTAGTGGCTCAAATGAGAAGTCGTTGAAATCAGTAGAAGTACCTGCATGATCTCCACTCTTGATAAGTTCCATTTTCCAGTATGGAACATTGCTAGTCACGTAGAAAGATGATCCGTTGACGGCCGATCCAGTATAGCTGACGGTAGTGGCAGGGATAATTGTAATATTGGCTGCGGGAATATTATTTCTTACGCAACGAATTGTATATCCCCGTTCAGGAACGGTAGCACTAAGTACTGCTCCCGTTGGATTTTGACTATCGAAAGAGAATGCCAGATTACTTTCAGTACTCCAATAGTTCCCCTGATTATTATGTGCATTTTGCAGCACTCCATTTTCATTGCGATACTTCACATTGGGTATCAGCAATTCATGGAATGAGCGATAACCATTTGCATTTTCACTACCTGAACCGTTGGCTGCTTTCATCAAAAGCTGATACTCTGTCGGAGTAGCCATGTGCCATTGCAGGTTGTCTATCTTTTCTTCTATACCTATCTGATGAGGAGATAATGATGCCAGACTGCATGGATCTCCTTTACCCAGCTTTACTAAGTCGAGGGAGTTTCCTGACGTAATGCTGGTTGCATCTGTGATGTAAGGGATATTTCCCCAGTTGGTAATGTCCGTCACATTGAAATTTCCGGGATACCAGATCACATCGTTGGTTGTTTCTGCATCTGTTGGTGCTGTAAAATTCTGTTCTGTGTTGGCAGAGGTATCATTATTGGTGGCAATCAGACTGCCATATTTGAACAGTACATCATGATAGGCATCCCCTTTGTATACTTTAAGTACACCGGAATAAACTGTATAGTCACTCCATACATTGATATTCTTATTAAAGTCCGCTTCGCGGTCGCTCACAATAACCAATCCCTCCACCGGACTCCAGTTCACAGTAATATTGTATAGTTTCACAGGTTCAATAATGACATAGATACCTTTGCTACCAATTTGTGTAATGGTGGCGTATACATTATAATTGGTATTGCGGAGTAGTCTGAAATTGGCTTCTCCCTCGCGGAGTAGTATCTTATAGGTAGTGGGTACACCGCCATAAGTCGCATTTATAAATAAATATGCGGCATAATCTGCATCTGTGGCTTTGGTTGCGTCATCCAGTCCATTTTCATAGAACGATTTTTCTGAAATAATAGCCGATGGGAAAGTATGATACTGTTTACTGTTGTACACTTTATCTCCTCCGGATGCCGAGATTGTCTTTTCGGAGCCGCTGAATAGATTTAGTTTGGTATTATCGGTATTCAGTTGATCTACTAAATAGCTGTAACGGGGTATATTAACAATTTGCACATTGGTGATTTTGATTTCTTCCGCTACGGTTACATCCTGTCGCAGGAATAGAGACACTTGCGATACTGCACGAGGCATGTCAATACTTACCGTTCCGGATGTTGCTGTGAAATCACCTTTGTATCGGCTACCGTCCGAACTGTATATCGGAAGTAATTGCGCCACCCCTTGTCCGGAAGTCGAACCAGATTGTATCTTTATCTGTCCCAGATTGACCATCGGTATTTTAGAGGAAGTCAGCGCACTGTTCTGGCAGTCAAATTTGATTGCATCCATATCCGTACTCTTTGAAACAGCATTCAGCTTCTCCGTTAGTTCCGGAGTCTCATTGATAACAGCTGCAAAGAAATAGACTCCCGGGGTGACGGTAAGATTGAATTGTCCGTTGTCGTTTATATTCAGAGTTCCGTTGGAAGTGGTATAGTTATTCAGTAATGCCCCATCCTGAAAGAGTATAAAACGTACTTTCTCTATGGTTACTCCCTCCGTTTCACTACCGACAAAAGCTTTGGTCTTTATTTGCACCATCACTTTATCGCTGTCCGATTCCGATTGACTCATGACAGACTCCTTTGTACATCCGGTTAACAGGAGCGTAAAGGTAGCCAGTACCAGTGTTATATTTCTTACTCTCATATTCATTTCCTATTCAGCAGGTTTCACATTGACAATCTCCCATTCTCCGATAAAGATTCTTATTTCCAGGTCAGCGCCGATTCGCACTTCTATAGGATGTTCATAGATTCTATCGAGATCACTCTGGGAGTTGTAGACATAATCGCCTGTCTCGGGATTGCGGACCTGAAGCAGTTTGCTGACTATGTCAATTGGTTGGCTTGGAATCCTGTGCCCGTCGGGAGATTCAATATATAAAAGTACGGGACGTTCCATACCCAAGCGTACTACCTTGATGTCGGCAAGAATCTTGTTCTCACTGATAGAAAGATGAAAAGGAGTGTAACGAATAGACTGGGCATGTTCTTCAACGTTGTTGTTTGATTGATAACTTCCGTCGGAAGTCACCGCCCACACTTGGAAATTGGTGTTTTCCGCAACCAGATATTCGATTCCGCTTACGGTTACTTTCAATATATTGGTATCGCGAATCAACTCTATATGACGTTCAGTGACCACTCCGTTTTTCACCTCCACCTTTTCAAAACTATACACATCGGTTTTCGGTTGGCGGGTGCCGACAGTTCCGTACCATAAATCGTCAATTTCATTGGCTTCCGGGGTGAGGGCTTCAGGCAGGTCGGGTGTTGCCTTACATTTTAAAAGTGTCTGGAAATTCTCCATGGTAGTGACTCCCAACGTAATATTCTTCTCAAAGTCTTGTGTTGCCGGGTTGTTCATTTGCCCATAGAGGAATGTCGTGTTGTCTCCTGATCCACTTTCTGCCCATGCCATAATCTTATATTTTCCGGCCGGTACCTGATCGAGATTCATCACGTAATCATTGGTCAAAGCTCCCCGGGCATTGGGAGTGGAAACAGTTTTGACTTGCCCCTTTTGCAGGTAACTGTACTCCAACTTGCTGCCATTATCTATGGCGTAGAGTTGTAGAACATCGTTTTCGTCAAACAAATAAACACGAACCCGTTGCACCTTTTCACCAAAGAGATTACCATTGCCGGTATGGAGTGTAAAGTAGAAATCAAGTTTGAGTCCAGAGAAGCACTCTTCCGTATTCTCTTTTATGCACCCTGCAGAAAGCAGCGTAAACATCAAGAATATCCGTATGAAATATTTTCTATTCATTCTATCTGTATTTTCTTCGGTTAAAGTTCTACTTCTAAATCTTTTTCTCTCCATTTGGAAACTTTGAGTTCTATGATGAGGCCTAGCCCGTCCGGTTCAGGAACGTAAGAGGTCTGGTCGAAATCTTTAATGATAGGGTCTGATTCCGCTGTTTTTCCGTTGTCGGTGATGCGGACTTCCAATCCTAATGACCACGGAGTGAGTATTACGTCGTCGAGGTCGAGAGAATAGCAATATCCCGGCAGGAATGAGGCGATAATCTGGTCGTTGCTCTTGTCTTTGAATGCCCTGATGGTCAACCAGCGTTTGAAACTGTCAGCAGAAAAACCAAATATGATATGTGGCATTCCATCCTTGACTTGCGCTAAAGTGGCTTCCGTTGCCACAGATTGGGGAAAAAGATGGAAAGCGTTTACTTTCTTTGGATCCGATGTTTTGGTGTCGTACATATTCGAGTGCTCTCCACCTTTTTTATATCCAGCGTACCCGGTAGACATATTCCAGTCGGAGATGCCATCATTGGAATTCTTCACAAGGGCTGTAGAATTAATATTCAGCTTGAAATAGTTCATATAAAAACCGGTAGTCGCGTTGTTGATGTCGAAATTATCGGGAAAAGGAGAACGAATCAATCTGACGCGGTAAGAATAGGTAGCAGCAGCGGAGGCGTCTGTTCCATGTTTCTTCTTGAAATTTTCACGTGCACTTGCTTCAGCATTCAGTATTTCGGCTTCGGTAAATTGAGTGATTTTCGTTCTGCCTGTTGTTCCGTCTGTCCAGTCGAATGTATAACCTTTGTCGGCAGGATTAACTACCTCGATAGTCCCCGGTATAATCTCAAATCGGCTCAACATCGGTGCTACCTCCACAATAGCTTTTACCTTGATATCCAATGATGTTGATTCTTCGGGTACCACAATAATCTCTGTAGAGATTCCCTCATAAGGGATATTTTCTCGGGTCATGGTTGGGGCCGGAGAATCATCCTGGTTGGTTACCTGTAGATGATTAATAGTGGGATTTGTTGTGCTGAACTGGTTGATAATAACTTTCACGTACCGGGTTGCTGATGGGATTTTAAGTATGGAAAGTTGAGCGAATTCTCCGGTGGTCGCTTTGATTTTCTCTATTTCCTTACTGCTAGCTGTATAAGTATATATAGTACTCTCATCGAGCGATTTATACAATTCAACTTCTAGTGTCTTTATTTCCGTGAAGGGCAATACATATCCTTTCCCATCATCACCGATGATGGAACCATCTACAGCTCTGGTAGAAATGCGACCCAGTGACAAACTGACCTGTAGTTCTACGTCCGAACTCTCATGCGAGATATTCTCTTGGGTGCAACTCATTAGCATTGCTATTAACCCTACGAAAAAGACTTTCTTCATAATTATGCATCATGTATTTAATCTCATATTCGACCATTTTTTTGAATAGGGTGGTGGTCGTCACCCTCTTTGCTGCTTTTGCGAACAGCTTTGTGAAAGGAAATGGTAATCAGCCACTTCCTCCCTTATCCGAGTTTAATACTCGGATGTTATGATATTACCATTCAGGTTTTACGTTTACTACGTCCCAGTTGAGGATCTTAACGAGAACATCAAGGTCTTTACCTACTGGTTCCGGATTTGGATCTGTCGGATCTACGGGATCGGGTATCTCTGGTCCTACTGTTCCATTGGCAGTGACTTTAAGTAAAGCAGAATATTGATTGATGTTAATGTCGGCAGCATCCAATACATATACTTTACCTGCTTCGAAAGAAGTAATCAATTTGCTGTTAGCTGTATTGCTCAAAGCACGGATAGTAAGCCAACGAGTGCTTGGTGTGCTGCTTGCGTCATCCTTAGTTGCAAGTTTCAGGATGAAGTGAGGCATAGTTGCTTTCACTTGTGCTACTGTGGGATTTTCGGCTGGACTAGATGTTTGAGGAAACAGATTATATGCAATGTTCTTACTTGATTCAACTGTTGTATCAAACATGTTTTTCATTGTACCACCAGAGGTATAAGTCGCTGCAGATGCAGTATTCCAATTTCCGTTAGCGTCATTTGCGTTTTGAACAAGAGCTCCACCGGCAGTAACAGGAATATAGTTCATATAATATCCATCAATACTTTCGATAGTGTATGCAGAGTTATATTTATAACTGACAGCGTAGTCTGTGTAGGTCCATGCTGGTTCTATTGCGCCTGGATTAGCTTTTTTCCATTCATCTCTGGCAGCCTTTTCTGCAGCAAGAATAGTGGCTTCGCTTACAATACCCTTAGCTATAAGTTGTTCTTTCGTTCCTGTGAATTCGGCAGGTAATTTATTATCCCCATCTTTGTTAACTGTTAAAGTACTTGCATCACCTTTAAACTCGAAACGAGACAATACAGGCTTCACCTCAACCTCAACTCTATATAAGTCGTTTCCATCTTTGCCACCTCCGGCTGCTGATAAGGTAATAGGTGTTGGTTCACCACGATATTCCATTTCTTTGTATGGAATTTGCAAATCATTGATGTTAGTGGCACTTTGGACATTCAGATAAACATTTACCTTTGCAGTTGAGCCTGGAATGTTCTCAATTTTAACAGGTTTGCGATCTGCGTCGCCAACAGGTTTTGATTGGTCATCTCCTTTCACTTTGATTATGTCTTCCCCAGTAAAGTTGTAAGTACCGAGAGAAGCACCGGCTGCATTGAAATACTCAAGAGTAATGTCTTTGACATTCGTTCTGACTGCTGCAGCTACACCACCGGTTACAGTTTCATCACTCATTCTTGTCTTGGGAGTAGCAACGCCCAGAGTGAATTCAAGTGATTTTAGATTTGTTCCTTCCGTTGCTCCCTCCTTATCTTCGTTGGAGCAAGCGAATAATGTCATGGCTACCAGAGCCGTTAAAAGAATTTTTTTCATTTTATCCCTAATTAAATTGTTGAAATATGTATATAAATGTTTCTTGATAGTGCCCGTTTTATAAATTGATTCCCCGTCAATCTATAGGTGGATGCTTGCCCGGTTTGTTTTCATTTTTGTAAGCTTAATCTGTTTTTAGCGTCCTTAATTCTGTTATTTATCTCTGAATTTCCCTTTTTGTTGCTCGATAAGAATCTCATTCTCCTGCTTCTTAGCCATTTCCGCCAAGTTTTGTTTGGCCTCGCGCAACCCCATTTCTAATGCTTTGTTTAAGTGTGATGTTGCTTTGTCATAGTTGCCATTGAGTATTTCCAGTACCCCCATTGTATTGTAATACTCAGGTATATCGAGTGATTTATTTATTTTGTCCAGATATCGTTTAGCATAAACCTTATCTCTGCGTGATAGTGCAGCGGCAGCGGCATTCAAATTGGCTGTAACATCATTGGGATATAACCTTACGGCCGTTTCGAACAGGTCGATAAACTCTTGCGAGCCTTTCTCGTAGGTGTTGGCAACGAGGAACATCTCATTCAGACTAAGGTTTTGCGGACGGCTTTTGAATACCTCTTTAGCCTGATCGATGCTGAAATTCCTGACATCAAAGTCGATCTTACAAATCGCTTTGCGAAGTGATGGGCAGAATTCCCGAACGATATATCTATAGGGTTCGCCACCTTTTAAATTCATCAATGTTCTTTTACGGTTGGCAGTAATGTTGCTGCTTTCGCCCGGAGTGGATTCGATAACTTCCAGTACTTCTTTGCGATAAGGCATTTGAGAAGCTTCCACACATTCTTTCAGTCCGTCCCAGTTTTCACCTCCGAAGACAACCTTGTATAAATTCTGCGGGTAGTCGAATCGTGGCATCAGGTAGTTGACCAATGCTTTGGCACGACCTTCCGATAACCGCTGGTTATTGGCGTATGTACCCTCTGGCGAAGCATAACCGATTACGTTTATCGCACGAACTGTAACGTCTTTATCATCTTTTACTTCAGATACCAGGTCAGTAACTTTCTTTAGCTCGCGCGGATTGTTCATATATTCGGGGCGAATATCGATCTTGTTTACAACAAAATCCAGAAATGCCTCGCCTACGATTTCGCGTTGTTTGATAGGTTCTGCAGCAGGCTGGACGTATGTCATATAAGGGGTGATTATGTAAGGCTCTATTAGTTTCTCCAACGCTATCTGATTGGCAAGCATTGTGACTCCCATTCGTCGTGCAGGATTCCCGCAACCACAGAGATCTTCGTACATATCCAGTTTGGCATCCGCCATCCATGAACTGTACTGAATGGTTACTTGATAGACTATCGTTTTAGCATTTTTGGATTTGAAGCCGGGGATGACGGCATACGGGGCTTTGGAAGCATACGCTGCCTTCTGGCGATTACTCATTAAAGCCATTTCCCGTTGATATACATTATAATTTTCGCGTCCTTTCACTACTACTTCAGGCAGGTCAAGTCTGTTGTCAGCTGCTACCAGAGCAGGAACCAGACTGATTGAACGGCGTGAATCCACATTTACTCCGGAAATGTCAAAAGAAAGTTTTACATATACCGAGTCTCCCTTTTGCTGCAAAGAGATCGGAGTGACGTGCATTTCTCCGGAATATTCTTTCTGCTGGGCTGAAATTCCCATACCGAACAGCAGCACTATTACGAATAGTACATATTGTTTTCTCATATTTGTGTGTCTATTTAATGTAATATATCAATGATATTCCGGCTTTTGTAGGTCCGAAATAATTTCTGCTCTTCGTTTCAATCTTTTCGCCACATTTTTCACATTTGTATTTGTCATAGTGCAGGCGTGCATATCCAATACCTATATTGGCTTCAAGGCTCCATCGAATACCCAGATAGAAGTTGTAGCCATAGGAAATACCTCCTCCGTAGCCGTAGCCCTCAAATCGGTACTCTTTGGAGCCTTTTCCAAAGAGCAACGGCAACTCTTGTTGAGCAATATTGAATTGTGTGCCGAGGGCGTGAATTCCGAAAAAATGTCCCGAGAACCGCTCGCATAACCAGTAACGGTATTCCATTTCGGCCAACCAGTGGACAAGCTTTTTGTTGTTTCCGTCAGTACCGTCAAGATTCCACGGATTGTAACCACCGCCCAAATCAAGCGTACTTCTCTTGCCTAACCCTACTTCAAGGCTAAGATTGGGAGTATAAGTATAGGCTCCGTAAAGTAGATTGGTTTTTATGGCTATATCCTGAGCTCGCAGGTATGAAGCGAGTGAGACCAGAATGAGGAGAATAAGAATACTTTTTCTTTGCATTATGTTAACTTGTTGATTGTTTATGTGTGTCTGACTATTAGTTAAAAACTAATATCGCCTTGTTTGTTTATCTATTAAGTCTTTAGAACATTCATATATTCTCTTGTTTGCTGTTTGTTAATTGTTTTGTTTGCTTTTAATCCCCTTTAGGATTCTGTAACATGTGCCATTTCTTTCGCTTCAAAAGAGATGGAAAGAACTTGTGGTTAAAATGTAACTTGCTTGTTTTTAATGACTTATTTTAAATAAATTCATTCGTGATTTTTTTTATAATATTAATCTAAAGGATTAAACTCACCTGCTGTATAGCCTAAAAATAAATAGACTTGTAATTATTTTGATTATATTTTGAATATTGTTTAAAAAACATTTGGATATAAATATTTAATATGTTTATTTTGCAAACAAATACAATGTTCCATCTCTTTTGAAAAGATGGAAATATTTTGAATGTATTCAGGTAATCAATTATCTTTGATTTATATGTGACATACCTTTCTTATTATATAGTATTATATTTCAGAAATTAGCTTAGCGTTTGCATCGTCGATTACAGACCTGTCAAGAGACGAGAGATATATTCGGGTTGTCTTTTCGCTATTATGTCCCATGCCCTCACTAATGATTTGCATAGATATACCCTTTTTCTTGGCTAATGTGGCCCAACTATGGCGCGCTACGTATGAAGTTAAAGGTTTAGGAAGACCCATGAAACCGGAAATTTTCTTTAAATGTATATTATGAAGTCTCAAGGCGCTGTCATAATTCTGTCCATTTTCTGATAAAATGGGTAATAAGAAAGCCCCGTTACTATGATGGGAGTACTTCTCAATAATAACCTTTATACATGTTTCCAGTTTTATACTAAGTTTTTGTCCGGTCTTATGGCGTTGATAAATAATATATTCTCCTTGAATATTTTCTTTAGTCAAATAGGCCAAATCAATAAACGCCATTCCTCGTGCATAAAAGCTAAGCATAAACATATCGCGTGATAGCGCTAATTGTGGTTTTGAAGATAAGTCCAGTGTTTTTAGTCTCGATATGACGTCTTCATCTATTGCCCGCTTGATCGTTTTATCATTACCTACAAATACTTTTTTAAATGGATATTTTTGTTCTGTATAACTCTCTTCGACGGCTCTATTATAAATAGCTCTTAGATTCCGCATATAGAATGAAATAGTATTATTGCATACTTGCTGTTTTTTTAGATATCTTTCATAGTCCATAATAAGTTGGGTATTCAGTTCTTCGAAAGATATATCAACTCCATTTCTAAACCGGAGGAAACTTCTTACTGAAGCCATATATGATTTGGCAGTTCGAGATTGATTCTTGGCATATAAATCATTTGCGACACTACTGCTGAACGCAGATAACAAACTTTCACCTTGGATCTTTTTGAAATGCTTGACGATGAGATCAATATTATTTTCGTTTGCCAAAATATGCTGAAGGTGTCGAATATCCCGGATAATGGAGTTTTCGATAAGTTGCAATTCATGTCTACGCTGATATTCGGCATTTGATATGGCTATTAACGAACGCTTCTCATCCCATTCATACGGGTAAATCTTATTGGGGGTTGCTATTTCTCTGTATTCTTTATTACCTGTCAACAGATAATAGATTGTTCCTTTATTTCTTTTTATTGTTGACTCTCTGAGTTTTACTTTTATAGTTATCATCTTTTTTGTTTTTTAGGTAACATACTCTACCGCCTGTTGGTTTTTGTTAGGGGTAGATTGGTTTTACATTTTTGTTTAATTGTCTCAAATAAAGAATTTGCTAGATTGATATGGAAACTTTATTAAAATTATGCTGCAATAAAATTTAAGCTGGTTCAAAAGTATTATTAAAATATATTTTCCTTTCTTTGTGAAAGGAAAATATAAACATTCTGCTTTATGGAAAACTCTT
>OJQX01000908.1_pt1 | contig 14686 bp, 9 predicted proteins | sample 1599031 | NCBI WGS metagenome assembly OJQX01 (sample SAMN03922513, study PRJEB24848) | human gut metagenome | isolation source: stool sample | host: Homo sapiens | place: Germany | collected 2010-02 | reverse complement strand
AGCATAACATGAATAAATAGAAATGTTTAGGTCTCATAATTCAGATTTTATGTTCGTTGCAAATGTAATGTATTGTTTTGAAATATCCGGTCGGAATTTGAAGAAAATGAGAGAAGAGGAGGGGAGATCTATGGAATATATATTTAGGCATGAATTACACTGAATACATAACTTAAAAATAGAAATTAGTATGTTCAGCGTAATCCATGCCTAAAGGGTTTTATGTATTTATAGCTTGCTTTTGTAAATCCGTGCCATTGCCTTTTGGTACTGATTTTCCAATTGCAGATAATTTTGATGACTTTGATAGATCACCGACACTTCAACGAAGTACTCGATCATACTAATTTGTCCACCTGTCAAAGCTTGTTTCAGCAATGCCAAATCTTGTTGCGACTGGAAAGTCTTGCTATATTCTTCCATTGAAGCATGCAGCGTTTTTGCTTCCCGGTAAAGCTGTGCCAATTCTGATTCCACTTGCAGGGTAGCATTATCCTTTTGCAAGTCGATGTTGAGTGCCTGCGCTTTAGCAATTTTCACCTTATTCCGATTTTCGAAAAGCGGGAAGGAGAAGCCTACTACTACACCGTTGAAAGGCACACCTGTTTCCGTATTCCGACGGTAGCCGAGTTCCAACTTCGGCAGCCACTGGGATTTATTGACAGCGATTTGTTTACGTGCAACGAGACTCTCGTTGCCTAGTGCCATTAGAGTACGGTCCGTTGCCATGACTTCCGATTTCAACATTTGGTAATCGCTCGGGAGCGGTATAGTCGGGTATTGGTTCTCTTCGAAGACCACCGGAATATTACCATTCAGTGTATTCAACTCCTGCTGCTTATTGCGGAGTGCCGTCTCGTTCAGAGACGCTTCCGTTTTGACATTCAGTAGTTCCAAGTTGATTTTATTGGTTTCGAGCGCATTTGCATCTCCTGTTTGGAGACGCTTGGCATACATTTTAGCAAGCTCTTCCGCATTGCGGAGACGTTCCTCTAAAATATGCTTTTGCTGACGGAGCATAATAATATCCAGGCAGAGTTCTTTTGCCTGTAACAGCTTCTCCTGACGAAAAACATCCGCTTGGCTGTCAAAAGCTCCTGCTTTCAGACGGTTCAACTTGTTACGTGTAGCATATAGACTGGGGAAATCAAAGCTTTGTGAAACAACCAGTTCACCGATTGTTTCGTTTTTATCTTTCGCTCCCCATAGATGCGCATAAGAAAGAGTAGGGTCAGGCAAGTTATTATCCGTTTTGGCTTCCAGCTTTTGCGAAGTAATCAGTTGCTCGTTTGCCTGCAGCTCCCTATTGTTCGTTTCGATATTCTTCAATACCTGGTCAATTCCGTTTTGGGCTTGCACTCCCCCTATGGCTAAGAACAGAAGTGCAGTGCTTATGATTATGATTTGTTTCATTCTTATTTTCTTTATTTGTTACAAGCTTTCCTGAACCTTTTTCCGGTGCATCATCAGATAAACAATCGGAACTATAAAACCGTTCAGGAAAGTAGACGTTAATAATCCTCCTAAAATCACTTTAGCCATCGGACTCTGGATTTCGTTACCGGGCAAATCACCGGCAAGTGCCAATGGAATCAGTGCCAGTGCAGAAGACAATGCCGTCATCAAAATCGGATTCAGACGGTCGAGAGAGCCTTGAATTACACTGTCGTACACATTCAAACCCTCTACCTGTTGCAAATGGTTGTAGTGACTGATTAACAGCATACCGTTACGGGTTGCAATACCGAATAAAGAGATGAAACCGATGATAGCCGGAATGCTGACTTCCCCTGTTGTAATCACCAAGGCAAAGACACCACCGATCAATGCCAGCGGAAGATTCAGCAAGATAACCCCGGATTCTTTCACACTGCGGAACTCATTATACAACAACAGGAAGATAACCACGATACTGATAAATGAAGTCAACGCTAATGTCCGGCTGGCAGCCTGCTCGCTTTCAAACTGTCCACCATACTCGATATGATAACCTTCGGGTAATTGTACCGATGTGTCGATACGTTTCTGAATATCATTCACAACACTGCGCAAATCACGATCGGCCACATTGGCGGAAATGACAATTTTACGTTTCACATTCTCGCGGTTGATCGTATTCGGACCCATGGCCGATACCACTTCCGCTACATAGCTCAAAGGAACTTTGCGGCCGTCGTTCGTGTCTACCATCAGGTTACGGATTTTTTCTATTTCATCCCGGGCATCATCCTTCACTTTTACGATCAGGTCAAAACTCTTGCCCTGTTCATACACTTGTGAGATCACTTTTCCAGCCAAAGCTACATTCACATATTCCGAAAATTCCGGCAGGGTAATACCGAACTTAGCCAGCATTTCCCGTTTAGGCTGTATTTTCAGCTGCGGACGTTCAATCTGTTGTTCCACGTTCAGGTCGGCAACACCGGGAATGTCACTGATCGCTCCTTTGATTTGATTACCGAGTGAAAACATCTTATTCAGATCGTCACCGAATAACTTGATAGCAATATTCGCTTTCGTACCCGACAACATTGCGTCGATACGGTGGCTGATCGGTTGTCCGATTTCTATGTTTGCTCCGGTGATCGTACCTAATTTTTCACGTACATCAGCTACCAGTTCACTGCGCGAGCGATCTTTCAATTCGAACGGAGCTTCTATTTCAGAAACATTGACTCCTAACGCATGTTCATCCAATTCAGCACGTCCCGTTTTCCGGGCTACCGTTTGTATTTCGGGAATCGTCATTAATAACTCTTCGGCACGATGTCCCATTTTGTTGCTTTCTTCCAGCGAAATACCCGGCAGAGAACTGATATTGATAGTGAACGATCCTTCATTGAACGAAGGAAGGAAGCTGCGTCCAAGTGTGAAAAACACTCCGAGGGCAACTACAAAAAGTCCGATTGTACTTCCGAGAGTCACACGTTTATGTGCCAATACCCAAGTCAGTGCTTTTTCATAAATCCCTTTCATCCAGCGGGCAACAGGAGCTTCTTTCAGTTCCTTGTTCGTCTTATTGCTTCCTAATAGATAAGAGCAGAGCACCGGAGTCAGTGTCAGTGCAACTATCGTAGACGCAAACAGGGCCACGATAAAAGCAACACCTAGTGGAACCAACATTCTGCCTTCCATGCCGCTCAAGAAAAATAACGGAACAAAGCTGACTACGATAATCAACGTTGAATTAAGGATAGGCATGCGCACCTCTTTCGACGCATTGAATACCACTTCGAGCGTACTTAGTCTTTCTGCTTCCGCTTTCAGGCGGTTCTCCCGCAGTCGTTTATATACGTTTTCCACATCGACAATGGCGTCGTCTACCAATGAACCGATAGCTATCGCCATACCTCCAAGACTCATGGTGTTGATTGTCAGCCCCATGTAGTGTAAAGTCAGGATCGAAACGAGCAGGGAAAGTGGTAGTGTCACCAATGAGATCAGCGTAGTACGTACATTTGCCAGGAACAGGAAAAGCACGATGACAACGAAAATACCTCCTTCAAAGAGTGATTTTTTCACATTGCCGATGGAGCTTTCGATGAAGCGGCTTTGACGGAATATGTCTGTTGAAACTTTTACGTCCGGCGGCAGATTTTTCTGGAGGTCTTTCAGAGATGCTTCCAGTTTGTCCGTCAGTTCCAGTGTGCTGGTAGCCGGTTGCTTGGTAACAGTCATCAGGACGGCAGATTTGCCGCGTTCTGAAGCAGTACCCAGCTTCGGAGCCTTCGGGCCGATAGTTACGTTTGCAATATCTTCCAGCGTGACAGGGAAGTTATTCACTGTCTTTACTACCGCTTTGCCAAGTTGCTCTGTTTTCGAAGTGGAGAGTACGCCACGTACAATATATTCATTTCCGAATTCATAGAGCACACCTCCATTGGCATTTAGGTTCATATCCTGTGTTACAGCCATCACTTCTCCCATCGAGATGCCGTAATGACGCATCCGTTCGGGATCTAGCTGAATCTGATATTCTTTGATATCTCCTCCGAGCACAGCCACTTGTGCCACTCCTCCGGTAGACAGCAGGCGTGGACGGATGGTCCAGTCCGCAATCGTGCGAAGATCGAGCATGGAAGTGGAGTCGGCAGTCAGACCGACAATGAGCATTTCGCCTAAGATAGAAGACTGTGGTCCAAGAGTCGGTTTGCCGACATTGACCGGCAGCGATTCGCTGACCACCGCTAATTTCTCACTAACAATCTGACGAGCGAGATAAATATCCGTTCCCCAATCAAATTCTACCCAAACAACGGAAAATCCGTTAGTAGAGGAAGAGCGGACACGACGCACACCTGTAGCTCCATTAACGGCAGTTTCAACAGGAAAAGTAACGAGTTGTTCAACTTCTTCCGCAGCCATACCGTTCGCCTCGGTCATGATTACTACCGTAGGTGCATTTAGGTCGGGGAATACGTCTACTTCCGTATGCATGGCGGTGTACGTTCCCGCAATAAGCAGGAGGATGGCCGCACAAACTACAACCAACCGGTTGTGTAGGGAGTAATGTATAATTTTATTAAGCATGATATTTCATTAATTGAGAGTTATAAATAACTTGATAGATGCGCCGCACAAAAAAACGGTTGCGACGCCTAGTCTCTTTAGTGTTCGTGGCTGTGTGCCGGGATTGCATTGCTTGCGCTTGCCAGTCGAACCTGATAAGCACCCTCGGTCACTACACGGTCGCCAGCCTTTACACCAGTCAGGATTTGAACGCTTTTGCCGTTGTCGGCTCCTATCGTTACTTCCTGTTTTTTATAACCCTCTTCGTCCAGTTGCAGATATATGAAGAATATGCCTTGTTCCTCTGTCAGCGCGGTGCGCGGAAGAGAAATCACGTTTTCCATTGCTGAAGAAAGCAGGAATACCTCCACAAATGAGCCGGGAATCACTTCCCCTTTGTTGTCGAACTCAAAAGTGACAGGCACATAAAAAGAATTGTCTCCGGCAGCTTTTCCGAAAGAGAGAAGTTTACCGTTCAATGCTTTCAACTCGTACACCTGATTATTATAAGGAGTCTGGAAATTGGCGGAACTGATGGTGCGGAGATACGGGTAATACTTTTCCGACACTTCGGCACGGAGGAAAAGACGACGGTTCTGCGTCACGCTTACCAGCGGTTGTCCGATTGTCACATAGTCACCTTCTTTCACGAGAATACTTTTCACATATCCGGCAATAGGAGCCGTAATGCTTTGGCCGATAGCCGAATGATTCTTAGAAAGAGCTTCGTAACTAAGACGGGCGTTTTCGTAACTTTGTTCCGCTTGTGCAAAATCCTTGTCGGATACGATCTTGTTTTTCACAAGCTCCTTCATACGTTCGTATTCCTTCTTGGATACTTCGTAGGCAATGCGGGCACGTTGCACCGGATCACCATCGGCGATATTCTTTGAAGAAATAGTGACTAGCGGAGTGCCGCTGCCGACGCTCATTCCTTCCGTTACTTTTCCACGGAAAGATACCACGCCGGCTACTGTAGCTACGGCAACCGATTCATCCCCTTGAGCAGCCAGCACCTGTCCGCTGGTTTTAATCACTTGCTGGAAAGGTGCAGGTTCAATAACGCTCACCTTTACACCGGCTGCTTCAGCTTTCGCTTTCGGAAGAATGATTTCATCACTGTGGGCTTCGGCAGCTTCGTTGTGTTCATCGGCTGCTTCATGATTGTGTTCTCCGCTACATTCGCCTTCATGGGAATGATCGGGTCCTTCTGCCTCGTGATTATGTCCTTCCGCGGCATGATCGTGTTCATCGTGTGTGTGTGTGACGGTACTATTATTACAGGATCCCAGCACGAATAAGCCCAGGATTCCCACGAAAATAAGTTTTTTCATAATGATATTTTCCTACTAAATTTTACTGTTTTCTTTTTACGCTACAAAGATAAGGTAGCGCAGATGCAACTAATTTGCATTTACGCTTTTACGCAAAAACAGAGTAGGGAGGGGCACGAAGAGAAGTGGTACGATGAGTGTCCGTACCATGCAGAGAGTCTCGGTAAACGTAATAGTTTTTAATCCGTTTCTCTTGCGGTCGTAATAAATGTTCGATGATTACATCCGTGAATAAGGTAGCGATGAATACGTAATCCGGTCCGCTATCCGTATGTATGGATGGAGTGGGAGAGTAGAAACGAGTCATACATTCGCTGCTGCAACATGAGTCGTTTCCCGGGTGATGATGATGCGTGGGACATTGCTGTTCTACAGGCAAGTCCTGCTTCATGCAAATCATTCCGTTGGGGTGATGATGATGGGGAATAACCGCTGCCACCAACATAATAATGTTGATAAAAAACAGCAGAGTTACTATAATTCGTTTCTTCCCTTTCATCCTTTCTTTTAGAGGTTATCCGCTTTTCAGAGCTTCAAAGTGCAAATATACAAATACTTTTATTTCGCCTGTAGCCGATACCCTCTTTTTATTATTTATTATTTCTTTTCCAGTTCTTGCAACGAATCCATTTTCTTCTTTTCGAGGAACTCATAGATACCGCAAAGATGTTCCGTCACCTTTTGATTACCGAACTCATACACCTTGGTAACCAGCCCGTCGAGGAAGTCACGGTCGTGTGAAACGACGATCAGCGTACCATCAAAATCCAGCAATGCCTGTTTCAGAATATCTTTCGTTTTCATGTCCAGATGATTCGTCGGCTCATCTAAAATCAGGAGGTTGACAGGTTCCAGCAATAATTTAATCATAGCCAGACGGGTACGCTCTCCACCCGAAAGCACTTTGACCTTTTTCATCGATTCCTCGGGACCGCCAAACATAAACGCCCCCAGCAAATCACGAATCTTGTTCCGGATATCCCCTTTGGCTACATCGTCAATCGTTTGGAAAACCGTCAGGTTTTCATCCATCAGCGAAGCCTGATTTTGAGCGAAATATCCGATTTGCACATTATGTCCGAGAGTCAATGTACCGTCATGCTCAATCTCCTTCATGATACACTTCACGAGCGTAGACTTACCCTCACCGTTCTTACCAACGAAAGCTACCTTATCACCACGCTCAATCGTCAGATTAGCATTGCGGAATACCACTTTGTTTCCGTATGTCTTTCCAACACCCTCCATGATGACCGGGTAACTGCCCGAACGGGGTGAAGGCGGGAATTTCAGTCGCAATGCAGAAGTATCCTCCTCGTCCACTTCGAGCAATTCCAGCTTCTCCAGCATTTTGACGCGGCTCTGCACCTGCAACGTCTTTGAATAAGTCCCCTTGAACCGTTCGATAAACTCCTTCGTTTCAGCAATAAACTTCTGCTGCTCGTCATAAGCCTTCTGTTGCTGTTCGCGGCGGTCCTTGCGCAGCTGCAAATATTGCGAGTAATTTACCTTGTAATCATAGATACGTCCCATCGTCACTTCGATGGTGCGTGTTGTAATATTATCCACGAATTTACGGTCGTGACTAATTACAATGACTGCTTTTCCATTATTAATAAGAAAATCCTCCAGCCATTGAATAGATTCGATATCCAGATGATTCGTCGGCTCATCGAGCAAGAGCACATCCGGTTTCTGCAACAGCAATTTGGCGAGTTCGATACGCATTCGCCATCCACCGCTGAAATCACTCGTCTGGCGTTGGAAATCTCCTCGGGTGAATCCTAATCCAAGCAATGCCTTTTCCACATCCTCTTCATAATTAGTAGCATCGATCGAATAAAACTTCTCGCTCAAGCTGGACACTTCCTCAATCAGCGCCATGTAACTGTCGCTCTCGTAGTCCGTCCGTGTTTCAAGCTCCTTGTTCAACTTTTCGATCTGCGCTTCCATCTCATGAAGATGTGAAAAAGCCTGTGCCGTTTCGTCAAACACTGTTCTTCCGTCTTCCGTCATCAGATGTTGAGGCAGGTATGCTACTACGCAATCTTTGGGTGCGGAAACTTTTCCACGTGTCGGTTGCCGTGCGCCTGCCAAAATCTTCAGCAGCGTACTTTTTCCAGCCCCGTTTTTGCCCATCAGAGCGATGCGGTCTTTTTCATTAATTACGAAAGAAATATCACTAAATAAAGCAGTGCCGCCAAACTCTACGGCTAGTCCGTCAACAGAAATCATACTATTCTTTTAAATTGAGGCGCAAAGATAGCGAAATATATGAATATTTTTTATACCTTGCGGGCTGAAAAGGAAGATAGCTCTAAAAAAACAGATAAAAAAACAATATATAAGCGATATGGAAAGCGAACAAATGAATGAATTCAGACCTTTAATTTTGGTAGCTGAAGACGATGACAGCAACTTTAAATTAATCAAGGCTATCATAGGCAAAAAGTGTGATATCGAGTGGGCTAAAAATGGCCAGGAAATGGTGGAGTTGTTTCAGCAACACCAGCAAAGAGCCAAAGCAATGCTAATGGATATTAAGATGCCGGTGATGAACGGATTGGAAGCAACGAAGATAATTCGTGAATCTAACACAGAAATTCCTATTATCATGCAGACGGCTTATGCTTTTAGCTCGGATAAGGAAAATGCAATGAATGCAGGAGCAACTGAAGTATTGGTGAAACCTATCACCTTGGGTATTCTCCGCACTACGTTGAGTAAATATTTACCCGATTTGCAGTGGTAAGATTGATTCTTACGAGATTTTTTTTAATTTATTAAAAAAGTGCTTAAGCGTTAAAAACGTAAAAGCATGGAAAAGAAGTATGATTGGGTAGAAAAATGGTATTACTCTAACTTCATCTAATGCATTTGGATAAAATAAAATAGGCGAACCTCACGGTTGGCCTATTTTTGTTCGTCTCTGTTAATTTGTTAGAGTACAGAAACGACTCTATGTAAAGTCTCTCCTTTGAGAGATTTTAAGTTCATTATTTGTTTCCGCCAGCCCACCATACAGCTTCGCTATATACGTACTGTCCATCACCGAAAGCAGCTTTCACTTCAGGATTTGCCAATACATCGTCTGCTCCATAACCGAAGCGCAATGGGAATTTACTGCTGTTCTGCGGGTTTTTCAGTACAATGAAGTTTTCTCCTGCACCTTTCAGACGGCGGTAGTCATTATAGGCTTCCAGTGATTCGCCGGATGCGCCGAAGAAAGCAAGATACTTCTGTATCATTGTCTCTTGCAGAGGATTAGCATCGAACAAAGGTTCCACTTCATCCGTGAAATATGCTTCTGCCACATCTGCACCCAAATCGCTGTCACCATCAGCTACCCAAGTATCAGCGGCATCTATAATTGAGTTTTCCAGATTCTCGAATCCGGCAGTGACAGCAGCTTTCAAGGCACTTTTAGCTTCGCCCAGTCTGCCTCCCAAGCGGCATAATGCTTCTGCTTCAAGGAATTTCACTTCGTGGTAACTGATTAAAAGGGTAGGGGCCGACATTGCCCATGATATCATCGACATACCATAATTGTTTTGCAACTCTTGCGGAGTTCCATTAGGAGCCGCTTTGATGTCTGCGATGTTCGTAGCTTGCGTACCGCTTGCGTAACCGGCAGGGAAGTCTCCACTAGGATCGGGTTCCAGAAATGCTTGCGGTGCTCTGGGGTCATTGCGTTCAACGAATTTTTCAATCAGACTTGCACTGGCTCCCAAGCTATTACGACTGTAGCTGAATGCCCAAAGCGGATTTAGTTGTGCATCAGCATCATAAATAGCCAACTTACATTCTTCACTTGCGTCAGCGAATGATTTGCTCACATAAGTAAGGATATTCTGAAGATCTGTTGTCTTATTGGAACTTTTGTTGAGCAGACGCATGGTATAACGTGCTTTTAACGCATAGGCCGTTTTGAGCCACATACTTGCCTGTGTACTGGTGTTCGAACCATAGATCAAGTCTTTAGAACCGACAGCACCGGATAAGCCCGTATCTTTGGCAGTACCGTTATTCAGTAGAGTGATAGCATCATCCAAGTTCTGCATCACTTCCTGATAGATACTTTCCTGGGTATCTATTTTAGGCTGCATATACATCGGTGTACCGTCCGGATTGAGGATACCCGTCTGGCTGTACGGCGTGTTTCCGAACACATCGGCTGCCACTGCTCCGTTGTAGGCGAGCAGGATTTTTGCAATTGCTTCCGTCACTACATTTCCTTTTTCCGAGGGATCTTCTTCGCACTTCTTGATAACGATTTTAGCGTTCTTTATATTTGCATATACGTTAATCCATGCGTTATTATAAGTAGTAGCCGTTGTAGGCTCTCCACTGCGTACTTCCGCGCGGTAAAGCTGGTTGGATATACCCGTTTCATGTTCTATGTAAACAGAAGAGTAGAGCGAGAAATCCCCTCCCACAGTACTGAATCCAGTGTTTACACCTAAGTCCGTAATCAAAAACTTGGCGGGCGCATCCAGCGGATTGTTAGGGTTCTCATTGATTTTATCCATTGCATCTTCCGTACAAGCAGAAGCAATGGCAGCAGTCAAGAAAGAAACTGCCAGCAATTTTCCTATTGATTTATATTTTTTCATTGTCTTGCAGATTAAAATTTAATGTTGAAACCAAGGCCGAAACTAGCTGTTTGCGGCATTGAATAATCTTCAAATGCCCCTGCCATGTTGTTATTACCCTGACTGGCTTCCGGATCGAGGTCAGGCAATTGCGCCCAGATCAGGATGTTTCTGGCAAATGCGTTCACAGAAAGTTCAATTGAACGCTTTTGAAGAATTTTGTAGTTGACAGCCACTTCACGCAGTTTGATGAAAGAGTTGTCATATACAGAAGATTCGTCGATATCGTTCAGACGGCTGTAATATACCTGTTGTGCGTTTGCACCTGTGATGGCGATATTGTTTTTAGTTCCGTCGGTTTTGTATCCGTCGAAGATGATGGTACCTTCACGATTTTCCGTTCTCTTGCTGACACCGTAGTAGTCTGCCAGTCCGGTTGTTCTACTATACATCTGACCACCCTGTTTCCAATCGAGCACTGCGCTGATTGTACACTTCCATAAGCGTAATGTGGTGTTGAAGCCCATCAGGAAGTCTGGAGAAACTTTACCGATAACCTGTGCTTCACCAGCGATAGGCAAACCGTTTTCATCTACCAGACGATTACCGTTCTCATCTCTCTTGAAACCTACACCATAGATGACAGGAAATTTCTCACCTGCTGAAGCACGTACCTGCGGAGTTACGTAACCACCCAGAGAGATATTCTCCACACCCGGTGCCAGTTCATCTACGTAGTTGTCGATCTTCGTCCAGTTGAATGCAAAATCCCAGTTGATATTCTTCGTCCGGATTGGGTTGAAGCCGAGAGTGAATTCGTGCGTGTTGGTATGAATCTTACCACCGTTGGTGAGCAGTTTGCTGGCACCGGTAGAAGAAGCCAAAGGCACTTCAAAAATCTGGTCTTTAACGTTCTGGCGTGAGTACGTATAACTGAATGTGATTAAGTTATCGAGGAAGTTCACGTCAGCACCCACTTCGTATGAGCGTGTATTCTGCGGTTTCAGTTTCGGATCGAAAATAGTGTGGTACGGAGTATAGGCGGTAGTGCCTTTCATCGGATACATGATCGGAGTCAAGATATAGAATCCACCTCCATAATTTGGAGTCGAGTAGTAGTTCTCGAGGAAATCTCCTGCCTGTCCTACTTCCGCATACGATACTCTCAATTTAGCATGATTAACCACATTGTTTTTCAATGCTTCCAGTTCCGTCAGGATAAAACCTGCAGAAATAGAAGGATAGAAGAATGAGCGGTTCTTACGTGGCATATTAGATACGTAGTCCTGACGTCCGGTGAGGGTCAGATAAAGCATATTTCTGTAAGAAGCCGAAATGTTACCAAAGAATCCTACCGTACGGTTTTTCCATCTTTCTTCTTCTGTCAGTTGAGTAGTAGCGTTGTTGATGTGGTTCCATCCTGCGAAGTTGTAGTTTGTACCATATTCATAATACTTCTTTCTGTTGCTTTGGATAATTTCGTTACCCACTACCGCGTTCAGTCCCCAGTCTTCATTGATATGCCAGTCGTAGTTGATGGTCAGCAATGAGTTGTAGGTAGCGTTTGTCCAGCCGTAGTTTTCGATTTGTCCGCGACCGCCACCGGTGTTGCTTCCGTATCCGTAGCTATCTACGTAGTGAGTGGTGTAAGCATCCACACCAACCATGTATTTCGCGTTCAACTTGTGGTTCGTTGTGCCGAAATCAGTCTGATAGCTTGCATACACATTCCCGAAGAAACGGTTGGTCTCTTCCGTGAATTCATTGTTTTCCATGGCCCAGTAAGCATTGTCAAAGCCGCCACGGAACGAATTTTGTGCGTATTGGTTACCGTCCACATGGCTTGGAATTCCAGCCAGATCATAGCTGGGAGGAGCTGCATAAACGGTTCTCAATAGACCGTTACCGGAAGTCACCGCTTTATCGATAGAAGTGGTGATGTAATTAGCTGTAAATCCGGAACTCCAGTTACTAGTCAGTTTGGTATCGGCACTTACCTTTACATTATATCTATCCATACCAGTGCTTGAGATAATACCGTCTTGATGCGTGTTTCCCAATGAGATAGAATAGGAGCTTTTGTCGAGCATCTGCGCAACATTCAGTGAGTTGCTCCAGGTAATTCCTGTGTCGAAGAAATCCTTGGCATTGTCGTATGCCTGTGGAGTGGCCCATGGGTCAAGACCGGCTGACGCACGTTGGGGAACATAATATTTTCCCTGTTGCTTACCGAACTGTTGAGTGTATTTGTTGTCCGTGTTACCACCATACGTTGGATCGTTGGGAAGTTCCGAAATTTTAGGTCCCCAAGAAGTTCCTGAAGTGGTACTGAATACTCCACCCGAACCTTGTGCGTATGTTTTCTGAAACTCCGGCAGACGACCGACTACATCGAAGCTGACATTGGAAGAGAAGCTAACCTGCGGTTTGCCTTTTTCTAGTCCTTTACCGCTTTTGGTCGTGATGATAATCACACCATTGGAAGCGCGGATACCATAAAGCGCAGAAGCAGCCTGACCTTTCAAAATATTGATACTTTCAATATCATTAGGGTCGATATCCACTGCACGGTTGGCGAAGTCCGCTCCGCTCACACTACCATTGTTCTGAATGTCTGTGCTAACGTCAGGAGTACTGGTCACCGGCATTCCGTCGATAACGTAAAGTGGAGTGTTGTCACCCGAGAAAGAACGTGCACCACGGATGGTGATCTGTGAAGAAGCTCCCGGCATACCACTTGAAGGCTTCACGTCCAGACCGGACACTTTACCTTGCAATGCTCCCGCCAGATTAGAGTTGGCAGCTTGCGTCAGTTGATCTGATTTTACGTCCTGAACGGCGTAACCCAGTGCTTTTTTCTCGCGTGAGATACCCATGGCTGTCACCACAACCTCATCCAGTGCCTTCGCGTCGCTTTTCAATACAACTTTTATCACTCCCGGTTTGATGGAAACGTCCTGCGAAATCATTCCTACATAAGAAACGCGCAAAGTTTTAGCAGAACTTGGTATGTAGAAGTTTCTGCCTTTATCATTGTTAATAGTTCTTTAACCCTTTTGAAGGTGTAAAATGATAAAAAGATAGCCTTTTGGAGGTAATAATGTCCTCTTTTTCTTGAAAAGCCTGATTTTGATGCTTTCTTTATGACAGAAATTATTTTTTAAAAGATGCTAAATTGGAAGGATGTTGTTTTAGTCTATCAGTTTTTGGAAAGATATTGCTTTCAAAACGATACTTTTTAGTTAAATACGTAACACTTTTTTCGATTTGTCATAATTCGTGTTATCTTTGCAACCTGTTAGAGACAAAAAATCTGTTTATAGGTTAAATTTAAGAGAGAATTTATGAAAAGAAAATTGATGTTCTTAATGACCTTCCTTTTTATAGGTATAGGTCTAGTGACAGCGCAAACATCCAGAGTTACCGGTTTGGTTACCTCTGAAGAAGATGGGCAACCTGTCGTAGGTGCTTCAATATTGGTGAATGGCACTACCCTTGGTACTATCACTGATATTGACGGTAAGTTTACAATCACGAATGTACCAAGTTCTGCTAAGACTTATTGATTTTTCTTTCCTCCTTTCCTTCTGCTTTTTTTCTCCTATCTTGTTGTTTTTCAATGTTTTTGTTTCGAATTTTAAAAATTAACCTATTCTTCCGGTTTCTTTTATTGAAACTTCCTTTATCAATTCTTATCAATTTAGTAGTCTTTGCTTCTCATTGATTTTTGAGAAGGGATTAATATTCTACCCAAATTTTTAATAAATTTCCCGGTGTTTTTCTTTATCTAGGCGTTTTTATTATTCGTATTTTGGAGGTATGAGTTAAATGTTACAATCTAATAGTGATTGAAATTATGAGTGATAGTAAAGAAGAATGCAAAAGACTGCAAGTATAAGTTGTCTGACACCCGGGTCTCATGATGCCTGACACCCGGGTGTCAGCATACCCAACACCCGGGTGTCGGTATGTCTGAGACCCGGGTGTCAGATAACCTAGTTCTACTAACTAAAATAAAGGTAAAGCCATACTATTTAATTTGCATTAGAACAAATCAAATTTACGTCTCTGCAAAATGGGATTTTCAGCTTGTGTTATTTTATTCCGCCACGATCACTTCGATGTCATAACCTATGAAAAGTCCGCTCTCTATAACACCGGTGATTGCTTTCAGTTGTTCTTCGAGCGAAGAGTCGATGTAGTTGAAACGGGTGTCGAGGATAAAGTTGCCGTTTTCTGTAAAGATAGGTC
>OJQX01000907.1_pt1 | contig 14710 bp, 7 predicted proteins | sample 1599031 | NCBI WGS metagenome assembly OJQX01 (sample SAMN03922513, study PRJEB24848) | human gut metagenome | isolation source: stool sample | host: Homo sapiens | place: Germany | collected 2010-02 | reverse complement strand
ATGTCCGGCAAAATCATCTGTGCAAAGTTGGTTTTCCGGGTCCTGTCCAAACTAACAAGTCTTATAGTATCTATCTGATAATCTGAATATTATGAATTAGAGTATTGTTTTTGTGTTGTGATTTACACCTTTCCCAAGTAAAATCAAGGTGATTTTACTCTCAATAAAGTCACTTATTTTCATTATTTTATTATTCCATTTTCTTTTGGATGAACTCTAAAAATGACGAAAACATCAATAATAAGTATTGCAAAATTGGCTGTTCTTAATTTATTTCATATTTTTGCAACGACGGTTGACTCAACAGCCGTTGAGAAAAACTTATTGGTTATGAAGTTTTATAATAGAGAGAAAGAAATTGCAGAATTGAAGCGCGTACAAGAGCTTGCATTTGGCCAAAACTCCAGAATGATTGTGGTTACAGGCCGTAGGCGTATTGGAAAAACCAGTCTTATAAAACAAGCTCTGAAGGGAACACCTACTGTATATTTTTTCGTTGGAAGAAAAGCAGAGAGTATATTAGTAGCAGATTTTATAAAAATAGTACGCGAGACATTATCTATTTTTATTCCGGATGGCATATCCAACTTTACTAATTTGATACAATATCTTTTCGAAATAGGAAAAACACGCTCTTTTAATATTGTCATTGATGAATTTCAGGAGTTTTATAATATCAGACCCGATGTTTTTAGTGATATGCAAAATCTTTGGGATGAATATCGGCAAGAAACTAAAATAAATCTTGTAATTAGCGGCTCTGTATATTCATTGATGCAAAAGATATTCACAGATCATGGAGAACCATTATTCGGACGTGCTGACAATATTTTATGTCTTCGACCCTTCAATACAAAAGTGCTAAAACAAATTATGGAGGATTTTGCGCCCGAATATAGTAATGATGACCTATTAGCTTTGTATACACTGACCGGAGGAATCCCTAAATATGTAGAGCTGTTCTGTGACAATCAAGCCCTTTCTGTTGACCGGATATATGACTTTGTTTTTTCAGAGAATTCCCTGTTTATAGATGAAGGGCGTAATTTGTTGATTACTGAATTTGGGAAAAATTATGGTATTTACTTTTCTATCCTATTAGAAATAGCAAATGGGCATTATACACAAGGAGAAATAGAATCGGCATTAGGTGGTATATCTATCGGGGGCCATTTAAGTAAATTAGAAAATGTGTATAATTTGATAACTCGTGAGCGGCCTATTTTTGCGAAACCCGGTACTAAGAAGAATGTACGATATATTATTGGCGATAACTTTCTAAATTTCTGGTTTAAATACATTGAACGGAACCGTTCCTATATTGAGCTACAGAACTTTGAAGACCTTCGTCAACTAGCAAAGGCTGATTATCAGACCTATTCAGGTAGAGTATTAGAGAAATATTTTAAACAGAAATTAGCAGAGGAAGGAGGGTTTAAAGAAATTGGTTCCTGGTGGGAAACTAAAAGTTCTGCAAACAAGGAACGATTAAATTCTTTTGAAATTGATATTGTCGCTCTCAAATCAAGTGGTAAGAAAGCTCTTGTAGCAGAAGTTAAACGGATGCCAGAGAATAATTATATCCATTCAACTTTCATGGAGAAAGTGGAGCATTTAAAACACAAAGAAATGGCGAAATATGATATTGAAACACGAGTCTTAGGCCTAGAGGATATGTAATTTTATGCAAATAGAGTGATGGACAGTGCTCTTAAAGAATTCCCCCAGCTACAACTAATTGTAACAGGGGGAATGGTTAGAGTTTATCAAGTCCGTTTATTTCAATTCATTTGTATTACCATTCAATTTGCTGGTCCTCATCTGGAATCTGCGTATTGATATCCCGCTGAAGTGTCATACTCCCTTCTACTTTATATTTGATAGGAAGTACATCCACACTGCTTCCACCATAGGTAAAATCCTGAAAGTTGTATTCAAACATGATTTGAACATAACGATGCTCCAAATAAGGGCGTGTAGCGTCCATAACTGATGTACTGCTATAAGTAGGTGTTCCTATAAGCTCAAATTTCATTTCATTGTTTGGATCGTCTGGTATCATAGTCAATGTTTCATCCTCATTAAAACGTACATTTATTTTATATTTTTTGCGTACATCTTTATCCATATCTTCACTAATCAGACCTGCATAAAAGAAAACAGTACTATTATCTATCACATATCCTGTACGCTTATCCATCGTTCTTGCATTAGTATCAGGTACACCATTTATGTAAGTGTAGACTTTCATGGAAGAGGAAGTGTATGAACCAGAATAATTATTAAAAGGAATCACCCTCAACAAGGCTTTCGCATAATTCTTGCGCGGATGGCTTTGGTAATTATAAGACGGATTATCAACAATGGTCAAAGGCAATACCCATTTCTCCAACATGTCAATTCCCTGGAGATTAAAATCAATGTTCAATAGCTCTACAGACGAACCTGCAGGAATATGTACGACTTCCGGGAACTCATATTTGTTTTCTTCCAATTCAGAATACCACAGTTCAGGGCGGGTCACGCTGAAACGCTCTATATTCAACGTTTTCAGTGTATCCTTATCTACCTCGATATGCACATCTCTGTCTTGTTCATTCACTGTAGATCCACTAATGATAACAGGTAACTGATAAGTTACTTTCCCATCTGCCTTATATCTGACATAAATATCAGTAACTCCTTCGCTATTCGCAAGAATAGGTGCTTTGAAAGATACATATTGTTCATACTGTTCGTCTTCCCACTCATTATTACAAGAGGAACTTAAAGCAACAGTAGCCAATATCATTAAATAAGTATATATGCTTCTCATATCATATTCATATTTTGTATTAATCATTATATGTCCATCCTGGGTTTTGCGTCAACCGTTTATTTCTTTTCAACTCCTCGTGACCGATAGGCCAGAAGTACAGTTTACGCGAAAATGCGGTTGGCAAATCGGCAACCTCTATCGGAGTATAGAAATGTTCCTTTTGATCTTTAGAATCTGACATATAGAAATTACAACCATAATTTTTCTTAGATTCTTCCACTTCAGCATCTTTCCATCTACGCAAATCAAAATAACGTTGCCCTTCCCCCATAAGCTCAATCTGCCGTTCTTTTTTCAATCTTCGACGAAGTTCTTCTTGATTTTTATACACGGTTTCAAGATCATAATCAGGCACACCCGCACGTCGACGAACCTGTCGGATACCTTTCTTCATTTCATCAATGTCACGTTTAATCGAATAAGTTGTAGAGCCGTCCCATGAAGCGATATTATAGTTTGTTCCCTCTTCAAGTTCATTTAAAGCCTCGGCATAGATTAACAGGATTTCAGCAAAACGAATAGCAGTTTCCGGTTTAGCTTTAATTTCTTTACGATTGGTGTCATCCGGATGCACATACTTCATAATACCGATGCCACTACGCAGATATAGACCTATCCCCGAGAAACCATCAGTATTAATACCATAATAGTAATTAACTTGCTTCTCAACGTCTTTCTTATAGTCAACAGTTTCTGCGTTTTTCAGCAAAGACCACACACAACCATTGAATGAGACAGAAGCATAAAATCTTGGTTCACGGTTAGCATACTCTTTGTATACACCTTCTTTCAGGTGTGGATATGTTCCGGCGTCCGCTTCCGCTTTTGTTACAAAACGTTTTCCAGACGGATACTCTTCTTTAAACTGTTCCCGGCTAAAATCTTTTCCATCAACCATATAATAGGCATCACACATTTTCAGAGTCATACCATAGGTGTTGTCTCCACCCCCTAATGATTTTGGCATTTGACGCTGTACCATTACAGTCAAACTATTTGCTCCCTGATTACGTCCACGACCAAAAATCAACTCCGGATTCTGATACATAGCCAATGCTCCGTTGAAGACTGCACGATAAGATTCATAAGGATCTATATCGCTATAACCACCCTGATCCCATGTCTTCTCAGAAAAATCATGGTCCTGATAAGGAGCGATAGTAGCAGGATATCCGAGTTCCGATATGCTGGTCGCCTTTTTATGATATAGTTCATAACGATGTCCGTTATTATCTCCCGGAAGCTCCATTATGTCCCTTGCTGCTGCAGCAGCTCTTGCCCATTTATATTCGTTATATTCCTGTGATATAAGGCATCTGCCATCATAATCCACTAAATCCGTAAATTTTTCAGTATCTCCCGGACGGGGATTATTGATCGGACTAGCTGCATAAAGTAATGCCCTGGCACGTGCTGCTAATGCCGCTCCCCTAGTGGGACGTGCTATTTGGTTGATAGCTCTGACCAAAGGCAGATCTTGGGCAGCTAAACGCATTTCAGACTCTATATACTCTACACATTCATCATAAGAACTACGTTGAATAGCCAAGTCATCATAACTGTTTGTATAGTCAAGCCCTTCATCCGGCAACAAGGGTACAGGACCATATCTACGTAGCAACAGCCAGTAATAGTAAGCACGAACGAAGCGTGCCTGTGCTTTTAAATCGGCTCTTTCCGTCTCCGTAAACTCCATATTCATGTCGATATTCTGTATAAAGATTGATGCTTGCCGAATACCTTTATAACTAGCGTCCCACGAATGATACCAGTTCTCATCATAAGTTCCGGTCTTGAATTTCCTATAATCTCCAAGACTATTGCCACCGAAATAAATATCATCGGCAAAATTCCACAGAATATTATCTTTGGTGGAAACTTCCAAATTCTGACCACCTAAGAAAGAATAAGCATGCACTAGCCATTCTTCTGTAGATGTTTTATCAGTAAATACATCTCCGATCATTGAAGTATTTATCTGAATCCAGATTATCCGTACAAGAGACGGTTATGGTACTTAATAAAATACCAATATATAGCTTATATATCTTTTTCATTTCACATATATTTATTAGATATTGACAGTCAATCCCAAAGTAAGCGTCTTAGTGAGCGGATATTTTTCACCATTCGTACTACCCATTTCCGGATCCCATTCTTTAAATTTGGCGAATGTGAGTAAGTTGGTTCCGATGAAGAAAACACGTACTTTATTGAACTTTATCTTATTCACAATTGATTTAGGTAGAGTATAGCCGATTTCCAATGTTTTCAAACGTAGATAAGATCCATCACGTAGCCAGAATGAAGATTTTCTATAGTTATTATCATTCGCACCATAGCTGAGTCGTGGATACGAAGCATTCGGGTTTTCGTTGGCAGATATTCCCAGTATCTTTGCAGTTTCTGAATCAACCCAACGGTCTGCAACAAGATTGGTTAAGATGTTTCCCCATTGAGCATCTTTAAAGGCATAAACTGTAGATCCATCAATAAAGAAAGATGATTTGCCCGCTCCCTGAAAATGAACATTAAAATCAAATTCTTTCCATTGTGCCGAAGCACCAAAACCATAGATCAAATTCGGCTTTGTCGTAGCACCGATTGCTACCTCATCACTGGCATTGATGATACCATCTCCATTGACATCTTTATATTTGATATCACCCGGTTGTACTTTGCCCCAATTGGTCTGCCGCGGACTATTACGTATGTCATCATAATCTTTGAATAGCCCCAAAGCTATCAATCCCTTTGCCTGATTCACCCGATAACCAGCTTCTGTCTGATAAGAATAAACCGCATTTGCTTCATCTTTCTCCAATATCTCGTTCTTGCTATAGGTTATATTTCCTCGAACAGTAAGATTGATATGGTCTATTTTTTGTTTGTAAGCGAAATTTCCATCAAAACCTTGTGACAATACACTTCCCACATTAGCATTCGGATTACTTCTTACTCCCACGATAGCAGGCAGATACTTACGTTCCATATAAATTCCGTCACGTTGTTCATGAAAATAGTCAACTGTAGCAGTGAATTTATCATTAAATAAAGATAAGTCTACACCCGCATCGTGTTTTGTCGCAATTTCCCAAGTTACATTCTCTGAAGCTAACTGACTGTATAACATTCCGTTATATTTGTTGTCCTCAGAACCAAAATCACTCCAAGTCCACCCTGGATAATATTTTGTAACATCTTTGCCATCCACTTTCTCGCTATATTCATTAGCGATAGTATACAGATAGGGGAAGCGCTCGTCCATTTTATCATTACCCACTTTACCATAAGAATAACGTAATTTGAACATATTCATCCATTTCATATGTTTCTTGACAAATTTCTCTTCTGCAACGTTCCAAGCTAAAGAAAATGCGGGAAAGAAACCAAAACGATGCCCGTCCGCAAAGTTCTCTGATCCGTTGTAACCAAAATTAAAATCAGCAAAGTAACGGTAATTCCAATTATAGCTAAAGCGTCCTGCTAATCCCATATGGCGTTTGGCAATGCCATCTTTTATATCTGATAGTTCCCTTGAATTCTTATTAATTATAACAGTGCTTCTATAGGCATCTTGGCTATATTTTAAAGTACCACCTATATGATGTGCCTTGAATGCACGGTTATATTGTAGAATAGCCTCCAAGAATTCACGACGTTCACCTGTTGAGCTACTCGTTTGTTCCATTGGTTTTTCAATACTACGATTCTGGAATAGAAGTCCCCCATAATCATCACGTTCGCGTTGGGCACGCCAAGTTTCTGGCATTCTTACACGATTAATCTGACTGTGATTGTCGGTGTCAAAACCGAAGCGACCTTCGAAGCTCAACCCCTTAGTTATAAAGTCTAGCTTTTGCTCTAAAGAAATATTAGTTTGCACCTTATTATTCCAAATTTCCTGATAACCGGTCTGTGTGGCAAGTACCCAAGGATTTTTACGATCGTCTCCCTCTCCATATGCGGGTATATAGCCATTGGAATACATGACAGGAATACTAACCGGATTCTGCCCCATCAATGAAATCCATACATTTCCTCCTTGCCCTGGAGCATTTCGTTTCTTCAATGAACCAGAGACACCTACTTTCACTAGTGTTGTCTTTGTTACATCAATATCCGTATTCAAACGATAATTCCAACGTTGGCTACTGGGATTGGTATTATAATCTTTGCGCATGGCATCATCCGTTTTATACATACCTTCTTCATCGATATAACTAAGAGAAACAAAATATCGTGCGGTACTACCACCACCACTCATGTTCAAATTGGCACGGTAAGTCATAGCGCCGTCTTTCAATAATACGTCTTGCCAGTCTACGTTCGGATAAAGATCTGGATCAAGACCCAATCGTAAGATTTCCATTTCATCATCTCGATAAACTCGTTCCTGATTACGAGTAATACGCGCTTCATTCATCAACATGGCATAGCTGTAACCATCTGCAAATTCAGGTGTAATGGTACGTGCATTATAAGAAGTCTCCACTTTGGCACTAATATTGATCTTACCCTCCTTACCTCGTTTGGTAGTGATGAGTATGACCCCATTAGCACCACGGGGACCGTAGATAGCTGTCGTAGATGCATCTTTCAATACGGTAAAAGTTTCAATGTCTTCAATATTGATTTCATCCAGACCACGTTCAAACCCATCTACCAGCACCAATGCAGCACTATTAGCTCCAAAAGTGGAAATACCACGAATCCAGAATTCGGAAGTATTTACTCCGGGCTGACCAGAAGTCTGCATAGCTAGAATTCCCGATACATTACCAGCCAAAGCATTTGAAAGATTTGCTGATGGATTGGACTTTAAGTCATCTACGTTCACTGTAGTTACCGCACCAGTTACGGTTAGCTTTTTCTGTGCACCGGTTCCTGTAATTACAACCTCATCCAATTCACTAGCCTCTGACTCTTTTAAAACGATGTTGACTATATGCTGTTTTTTCACTAACATCTCTTGACTTTCGAAGCCGATATATGAAAACACCAGTCTCGAGAACTCTTCAACATTGATTTTATAACGCCCATTAATATCTGTAATAGCTCCCAAACCTACCTGGTCTTTTACTGTCACATTAACACCTACCAACGGTTCCTTATTTATATCTGTCACTACTCCTGTCACTTCTATTTTCTTCTCTTGAGCAAAAAGAGATACAGAGACCAGTAACAGACAAATAGTAATAAAATTCTTTATTCTCATGTGTCTTGTCTTTTATTCGATTATTTGTTCTTATTGTTCTGGCTGATTTTCACCAGTCGATGCATCATCCGATCCCTCTTCATCTACATCATCCGATTCTAGTTCTTTAGCAATCTTCCGGATTTTAAAGTTTCCCGCATCTCCTACATAGAACGTTTCTGTATCTTCATCGTAAGCTAAAGCAACCGGCTGTTTAAAGCGAGCTCTTTCACGTACCTCACCATTTTGTTTACCCCATTTGTTTGTACTTGTTGAAGCCGAACCACGGCCTGCAAAGGTTGAAACAACTCCATTCGGAGTCAACATACGTATACAATGGTTTTCTGTATCTGCAAAATAAAAGTCATACCAGTCTTCTTTATCGGCTGTTTGGTATTTTTTGTTGAATACAAATACACCTTGTCCCGGTTTATTCAAGCGGGCATTGATTCCTACCAGATCTTTATAATCAGCTTGTCCCGATTGTCCGCATACGATGTACGGAGTAACCAATTTCCTTGTCCTCTCATCGTAGTTAGCACGAAGGATGTAATGTGATTCATGCATGATGATATAAACATATTTGCCAGAAGGATGAGGGACAAGACTAAAATCTACAGTATTGTTCGGCACACTGAATGCAAGAAGATCACTCAGTCCTTCTCCACTTGGAACCACCGGGTTCTGATTATAACCATTTTCTTCAAAATTATATCTGTACACTTCTCCTTTCGAACGATAATTAAAATAGATTTCTCCGGTTTGTGGAAGAATCATGGAACCATTACAAGCATTTCCACGTGTTAAAGCTACCCAACTAGCCTCCTTAAAGTCCTGCCCATTTGTACTGCTTCCACGTTTCAATATGATATTACTTCTATTAGAGCTATTACCGGTTTGTGGAGTCGCTATGACCATATCTCCATTATTTGTCCATGTTATAGAAGTCATACGATTTATATTATCAACTTTTTTTGAATAAATCATCTTCTTATCCAAGTCTAAAACTCTCAAAGGTCTGCTATTAGTTCCAGTTTGGGACAAATAAAGAATATTAGAATGTTGTGGATCGAAAGAAAACCAATAAGGATATTCTATTTTCCCACAATCATTAAACGGACCTTCTTCTACAATGTTCCCTTGTCCTAACTCATCTACATCTCCACACAAATCCGTTACTACCAATTGCGGTTCGTATTGATACTTTTCTGATACTACAATTGTTTGTTCACCAATCTTTACTTCTAGTGTTCCTTCGAAACAGCGTTCAGGAGTCGAACAGTATATACTAGTTCCTCTAGCATTGATAACAATAGCTTTTTTCCCTCCTATTTTAATAGAAATAATAGATGGGTCTGTACCAAAGTTACTGCCATAAATAATCATTTTCTTTTTTCCACCTCCTGATTTGGGGGTGAAGTCAGTTATTTCTATCGGTTGATTAGGATCATAAGGTGCTAATGTTGCGTCTTTATCATCTTTACAACTGCCAAGACAGATTATAAAAAGCACCAATAGCATCCTCCATAGAAGCCCAATGCTCCCATGTCTCATAGTTTTGCCATTCATAATAAATTAGATTAAATTATCGATTGTTTTTTGTTTTATCCATCAATACCTGCATCCAGTACCCACCAATCACCGAGCGTGCTCTGAAGCCAACCCATGCACCGCCATCTGTATGATGCCAATCGCTAATAGGTACACGAGATACTGTTTCATTGATATATTTGTAGACAGGGGCTATGAATTTATTGAAAGTTACCATATCAGAAGACATTGCTGCCGTCCACATAATCCAATCAGATTTTGTGTATTCTTTGCGGGAATCTAGCGGCAATCCATAAGGATTCTGCTTGGTCAGATAATAATTAAGTTCTTTTCCTATTACATTGTTAGGGAATAATTTCAGATCCCACAACTTATCCCAAACCATATTGTATTTTTGGCTCCAAGTGTTTTTACGGTCAAAAGCCAAACGGTAATGGTCACCTTCATTTGCCATTTCTTCCCACTTTGTTGCCATTTGCTTGGCTGTCGCTGCATATTTATCTGCGACATCATTTAAACCGAGCATACGGGCCATTTCGCTGTATCCGGCTACGCCCATGATGGCTTTCACAGAAAGATTGGCATTATGGGCCCAATGTCCGGCGAAGTCATCCGTACAAAGTTGGTTTTCCGGGTCCTGTCCATACTCTGCTAAATAATTAGTCCATATAGTCAAAATGTCCCAATATTTCTTAGCGTAATCTGCATTACCTTCAATCTTGGAAACAGCTGCTGTAAGAATCACCATATTGCCACTTTCTTCAATCGGCATATCACCGCCGTAAACTTGTCCATTGGCTACAGGATAAGTTCCAAGGTCGTGTGCAGCGAAAGGTTTATCCCAACGACCACTAGCACTATATTCAAAGATACTAGTCATCATTGCCTTTGCCAGATCAGAGTTGTAAACCAAAAATAGGGGAGCAGACGGATACGTCAGATCGACTGTATTGATGCAACCATTACTATTATTCTCTTTGGAGAACCACATCAGATTACCTTCTTTATCTGTGAAGAGTTTGTGGGCAGAAATAACTTGGCGATAGGCTGCAGAGCAGATTTCTGCATATTTTTTACCACCCGCTTTTTCTGCGTCACTATAAATAAGTTCATCAAGTGCACGACAACGCTCCATGATGGATTGATAGTTATCTCTTAGTTTTTCGAAAGCATCAAAAATCGTCACTTTACCATCATGTTTCCAATACCCCATACGTTTCTCATACATATATTCAATGGAATAAATGTCATCATAGCCGATCATCAAGAAACCATCTTTACCATCTTTGGTGACAGTTCCAAAATTATGTACATAAGCCATTGCGGGAGTATTTTCTTCTCTGCGAGTGATCCATTTAGTTTTACTTGAAGCTAAAGTTCCATTTTTAGCAAAAGATTCTTTCATTCCGCTATAGTCACCCAAGCTTACAGATTTTCCTGTTCCATTTACACTACCAAGATATACATATCCCCAATCTGCACAAATCAAATCACCTTTACGATCACAGATCGGTTGATTAATAGTACCAGCCTCTACATAACTAATACCATTTTTTGATAATGTGCGCGCAATAGTGGGCTGGGTCGTTTCATTCACTGCTAACTCCGGAGTAGTTTCTAAATAAAATTGTACATCATGCTCTTTTTTATCAAGAGGACGTACACAATAAGAGATGTAGTTAATCGGAGTTGAAAGCAAGTCCAAGTCATCTATCAATTGAGGTGCCGTAAATACGACATCTAATTCGACAGGTCCGCAAGTGAATGTATAGTAGCTGGAGGTGGCTAGCACATCTACCGATTTCTGTACAGCCTCATTCTCAAATGTTACTGCATTTTTCTTTTCACGATATAAACCAAAATCTACATAAGATCCTCCAGTTGTGTTATGACAATGCGCTGCGATCACATTTTTGCCATTACGAAGTTTTTTCTTGGCTTCATCTGAAAGTTTTAAGTTTACATTATTCTTCCATACGAGATCTGTAGCGACCAGTTTTTCTCCATTTAAATATAATTCGAATACATCGTCATGAGAATAAATAAGAAAAATATTCTCTGTTAAATCCAAATCATTTATTTCAAATGTGCGTCGGATATAAATATCTGTATTATCCCCTTTCCATTCAGTGCGAACACGCGGCATATCGCGGCTACCGAAAGCTGCTTTACCTTTTTTCCAACTACTATCATCAAACTGGAATTCTTGCCATCCATTTGCAGGCTGACTATTAGTATATGCAGCTTCCCAGCGTTCCACATTTGTCATGGGAGCAATAGGTATTAGAGCCACTTGATCTTTACCCAGGAAACGATACACTTTACCATCTACGCGTAAGGCTCCTACTAATGGCTTCTTAGCTGTGGTCCAGTGTTCTGTACTTCCTTCCATTAATTTGTCATAAGGAGACCAGATAGAGAAGTGAGGATCTGAAACAACGATAGGTACCGATGGAGTACGTAGCGCTACCTCTTTTACTGGTTTAAATAAGTTGCCGGTTTGAGCATTTGCGAATAAACCGACCGAAAAGGCCATTACTGTTAGTAGTTTCTTCATAAATATTTTCTAATTAATCTACAATTTTAAGGTTACCCATCTACAATCTTGTTTACCTTTAAAGAAAAACAAACCCTACGTTTTCTTTTATTTTTCTTTTTACCTTCTTACTATTACCTCTTAAATGCAATCTTACCTTTCTTATCGCTATACCTAAATAATATATTAAAATCAGTACTGTCGAATATTGATAAATGCTGGGGGAAAAGTTTATATAGAATTGTGTGTGTCAGGCAGGACCTAGGAGTCATACAAATCCATCTGTTTTCCATAGCATTTTATTTATAACGCTACAAAATAATGGAATTAATGCTAAATATTAGGAAAATCTGTGTTCAAGAAAGGACAAAATCTATTCTTTTTTCATGTTTCGAATGTTTTTAAAGTGCAAAATAAGTCTCTTACAGTGTGCTTTGAGTAGTTTTTTTCCTTTTTGAGCAATATTTATCCACTTTTTTTAAGATAGTACAATGTTTTTGGAGGTTCTAGCTTTTAACGATGAGATATTGCTCATTTCGGATAGCTTTTGTAACTTTGCAATACGAAAGCAATACAGATTTTACTATCGCAAAATATACTCCATATATTAAACCTAGGTACGTCACTCGAGAGGGGACTACTGTCCTTTATGTTCGATATAACTACAATCGAACTAAGCGTACGCTCATCTCTACTGGATACAGTATTAAACCGGAACACTGGGATTCTAAAAAGAGATGGATTAAGCGCGCTTGTCCAAACTATGACGAGATTGATGCCTGCCTGATTAGAATAACGTCCAAGCTTGGAGAAATTCTTACATATGCTAAGATAAACGGAATAAGTCCAACCGTAGATTTTGTTTTACTTGAACTAAAAAAGAATAGAGAATATGAATTACGTCCTAATCGAGTAGATATCTTTGACGCATTAGAAAGATATATTACAGAAAAAGCTCCAGTTGTTTCTGCAGATCAAATAAAAGACTACCGAACACTTCGCAAACATCTGGTCGCTTTCAAAGAACATTCATCGCAACCAATTACTTTCCATAACCTGAATCTTATATTTTACAATGAATTCATGGACTATTTATTTTATAAGGTTATAAAGCCCGATGGAAGTGTTGGTTTACTCACTAATTCTGCAGGAAAAATTGTACGTTTGTTAAAAGGGTTTGTTAATTATCAAATAGATAAAGGAGTTATTCCTCCAATTGACTTGAAGCATTTTAAGGTCGTAGAAGAAGAAACTGATGCTATTTATTTAAGTGAAAAGGAACTTTCGACAATACACGAGTTAGACTTGTCAGATGATAAGCAATTGGAAGAGATTAGAGATGTTTTTATTACTGGGTGTTTTACAGGACTACGATATAGTGATCTCTCAACATTAAGTCCCGAACATATTGACTTAGATAATGAGATTATAAATCTCAAACAGAGAAAAGTGCATAAAGCTGTCATAATCCCTATGATCGATTATGTACCGGAAATACTCAAGAAGTACAACTACGATTTGCCTAAAATTCCTAGATATATATTCAACGAAAGAGTTAAAGAATTAGGGCGAAGAGCAAAACTAAAGCAGAAAATCGAAGTTGTTCGCAAAAAAGGAAAGGAACGGGAAAAGAGAGTCTATGAAAAATGGGAGATGATCTCTTCTCATACCTGCCGACGATCGTTTTGCACAAATATGTATTTATCCGGCTTTCCTGCTGGAGAGCTTATGCGCATATCTGGGCATAAGAGTCCATCTGCATTCATGAGATATATAAAGGTTGATAATCTACAGGCTGCAAAAAGACTAAAAGAACTTCGAGCTAAACTTGCTAGGTAAAGATTGAAATATTTTATCTTAGTTATTTCAAATTATGTTCTATTTTTCATATATGCAGAAGAATTAAGCTTCTATTGAGTTGCTAAATAGAAAAAAGAAAGTCACATTTACATCATATATATTCCTTTTATTGAATATATATAGCATAATTCTTTATAAACATGTACTTTTTCTTACTATCGAAAACGAGTTTTGATATAATGAAACAAGTCGTTGGTTTAAAAGAAACATCTCCTACCTTTAAAAGAAACCACTTATTGGTTTAAAATGAACTACGCTATGGCTTCCTGAATAGGTTTCTAACATCTACTTTTCTTGTTTTCTTAAGCTATTATACGATGGCATTTCTCTGCAAAATAGCATAAAAAGATAGATAATTCATTCCGGAAATCCCCATTTACGTCGAATTCATTCAATAAGAGCGATTATTCAATCTATTTGATTTTTAATATCTCAAAATGTTGCCAGTTTTTATATCATAAAAGAAATTTTACATAGATAAAATGGGAAGAGAGAGAGGAAAAATATTCATTTTTTCGGATTAGTCTATATCTCATATTAGACTACCATTATAATTTATCCATTAACTTTTTTATTTATTAAAAGTCTACTCATAAGTTAGAATTTTGTATTCCGTTTGATGGCCATAACAACACAAAGACAATACGGAGTAATGGCAATTCGCTGTATAACAATTAGTTATCCACTACCAACTTAGTTTGGACAGGACCCGGAAAACCAACTTTGCACAGATGATTTTGCCGGACAT
>OJQX01000905.1_pt1 | contig 14751 bp, 14 predicted proteins | sample 1599031 | NCBI WGS metagenome assembly OJQX01 (sample SAMN03922513, study PRJEB24848) | human gut metagenome | isolation source: stool sample | host: Homo sapiens | place: Germany | collected 2010-02 | reverse complement strand
GACTAATATTGGTAATATTCTAGGTTACGCTACTACATTCAGTACATTGGGAATGATGGTTGCTTCTATTGCAAATTTAATAAAGAAATAATTAAAGTTGATACTGTCTCTATTCTCCTTCCACAGGAAGGAGGAGCCCCTTTAGGAGGGAGGTGGTAGGTAAAGAAATTCAAAATAAAATGAATGAAAATCAATCCAACCCAATCGAAAATCCCAACTCAGAAGAAATGGAAATCGATTTGATGGAAATTCTTCATAAAATCATTGCTATTCGTAAGGTCATCTATAAAGCAGCTGGTATCGGACTAATTATAGGTGTAATTGTCGCTATCAGCATTCCAAAACAATATACAGTTGAGGTAACTTTATCTCCAGAAATGGGTACTGCAAAAGGTGGTGGTTTATCAGGTTTAGCTGCCTCTTTTTTAGGAAGTGGAATGGCTATGGGGGATGATATCGATGCCTTGAACACTTCACTTTCTGCTGATATTGTATCTTCCACTCCTTTCCTGTTAGAACTGAAAGAACTGAAAGTGAACGAAGGAAATACTACTTTGGATACTTATTTAGATTCTCAATTTTCTCCTTGGTGGAGCTATGTGATAGGTGCACCTGGAATTATGATTGAAGGAGTAAAGTCCCTTTTTAATGATGAAGAAGAGGTGAGTGCCGTTGGAAGAGAGAAACGGGGAGCTATTGAGCTTACGAAAAAAGAAGCTGCCAAGATCAATCAATTGAAAAAGTCTATTACCGTTTCTATTGATAAGAAAACATCTATGACTACCGTCTCCGTGACTTTTCAGAATCCTAAAGTGGCAGCTACGGTTGCCGATTCGGTAGTAAGAAAATTGCAGGAGTACATTACTAATTACCGTACTTCCAAAGCCAGAGAAGACTGTATATATTGGGAAAAACTATTTAAAGAACGTCAGCAGGAATACTATGCTGCTCAGAAGAAATATGCCTGCTATATTGATTCACATGATAATGTAATTCTTCAAAGCGTACGTGCCGAACAGGAACGTTTGCAAAATGACATGGAACTGGCTTATCAGGTGTATAGTCAGGTGGCTACGCAATTACAGATGGCGCGGGCGAAGGTGCAAGAGGAGAAACCTGTGTTTGCGGTGGTGGAGCCGGCGGTGGTGCCACTGAAGCCTTCTGGTAAAGGGGTGCTTATTTATGCTACTATTTTTGTATTCTTATCGGTAGTCAGCACTATCGGTTGGCAACTATTCGGTAAAGAATTTAGCCATAAGTTTAAGGTAGAAATGTAAAATTAATAATGATGGAATGCAATGAGAGATTTATTCCGGATGGAATGAATGCATTTGAACGGAATATAAAACGAATAGTGGATTGTATGATTGCGGTAATTTTAATGATTTTGTTTTCGCCGCTATTTTTAATTTGTTATTTGGCAGTGAAGAGTGAAGATGGTGGACCAGCTATTTTTAAGCAGGAGCGTATTGGGCGCTTCGGTCGTCCATTCTACATTTATAAGTTTCGTAGTATGCGCCTAGATGCAGAGAAGTATGGTCCAGCTCTTTATGCCGGTGGTAAAGATGGACGTCTTACAAAGATTGGTAAGTTTCTTCGTGAACATCACTTAGATGAACTTCCTCAATTATGGAACGTTTTCTGTGGCGATATGGCTTTTATTGGTCCTCGTCCCGAACGCCAGTTCTTTATTGACCAGATTATGAAGGAAGATCCTCGTTATCGTTTTTTGTTTCAGATACGTCCGGGTGTTACTTCGTATGCTACGCTTTATAACGGCTATACCGATACTTTAGAGAAGATGGTGCGCCGTCTGCGTTACGATCTGTTTTATTTGGAACATCGTTCTTGGGGATTTGACTTCAAGATACTCTTCATGACGTTTATGAGTATTGTGTTTGGAAAGAAGTTCTAATATACTTCTTGGAAAGTAGGGAATAAGACATTTGCGCGATTAAACTTATGAATGGGAGCTCTCGTAGTATTGCTATAAAGAAAAATATTATAGCTTCATTATTTCTGAAAGGCATCAGTATATTGATTTCTTTACAGGTTGTTCCTCTGACAATTAATTATATCAATCCTACTCGATATGGTATTTGGCTCACCTTAAGTTCTATTGTAGCTTGGCTCTCTTATTTTGATTTGGGATTTGCGCATGGCTTTCGCAATCGTTTTGCCGAGGCTGTAGCCAAAGGGGATATGCAGTTGGCCAGAGAATATGTCAGTACTACTTATGTAGTTTTGTCTCTACTTTTTTCCGGCATATTTTTGATAGCGATAGCCGTCAATCATTTTGTCGATTGGAGTGCAATCTTGAATGTTGATACCGCTTATTCTTCTGAACTGAATATCGTATTCGGAATATTGGCCTTCTTTTTCTGCTTGAACATCGTAGCGAGCATTTTTACCACTATGCTGACGGCCAACCAAAAGCCTGCATTGGCATCGCTGATACAAACATTAGGGCAAGTATTTGGCTTTGTCTGCATATATATTCTGACAAAAACCGTTCCCGGCAACTTGGATATTTTAGCATTTGCTTTTTCTGGTGTACCATGTTTTTTGCTGATAATAATCTCTATTGGTATGTTTTTGAGTAGTAAATACAGACATTTTTCACCGTCATTCCATTTCGTACATTTTTCTTTGACTAAAAAAATAGTAGGATTGGGCGGACAGTTTTTTGTTATTATGATTTCCATGCTTTTTGTATTCCAGCTCATTAACATTGTTATTTCACGAGTAGCAGGACCAATGGCTGTTACTCAATATAACATTGCATATAAATATTTTAATGTCTTGGTGATGTCTGTGAATATAGTTTTTACTCCTTTCTGGTCTGCTTTTACCGATGCCTACGTGAAACAGGAATATACGTGGATGAAGAATGCGAGGAATAAGTTGGAGATCATGGGGTTGCTATGTATTCCCGTAGCTGTTCTGATGGTGTTGTTGTCTAATTTCTTATATACATATTGGATAGGTTCTGAAGTAGACATTCCCATTTCGCTATCTGCTGCTCTTGCTGTTTTTGCGATAGCACAAACTTTTGGGGGGATTTATGTGACTCTTCTTAATGGAGCTGGTAAAGTAAGAATCCAGATGTTGGCATATTTGTTTTCATCGTTTGTCGCATTACCTGCGATGTATGTATCTTATCACTGGTTTGGGCTTGAAGGAATAGTATTATTCCCAAGTATTGTTTGTTTTCTTCAAGCTATTTTAGGACGTGTTCAGTTAAAAAGGATTATAAATAATACAGCGTGTGGCATTTGGAATAAATAGGACGATAAATTGTAATATAGATGAAGAAAATACTAAAACGGATTTTGAATAATTATTGGAAGATTCAGTTATTATTGTTCAAGTTCATAGACAATAATGGGTTTCGTATAATAGGTAGTTTGTGCAATGCTTTTTATCATATCTATCCTAATTATTGCAGCTATCGACTGTACCCTTTGAGCATGAAGAAGTATGTTGATACAAAAGTACGTTCTACTACTTCTAAAGGAGAATTAGCGATTGTGCTTCAAGGTATTGTTGCTATTCAAGATGATTGCACGCTGGAGACGGTTAGACTTTATAAGAAAATATTTCCGAGTGCTATTATTATTCTCAGTACGTGGGACTTTACTTCCGATGAGCTATTGCAAAAATTCAGAGAGGAAGGGTGCGAGATCGTTCTCTGTAAGACATTCAAGCCCTGTGGGTTTGGCAATGTCAATTATCAGGTATATACATCTCTACAAGGTGCTCGACGAGCTAAGGAGTTAGGTGCTAAATATGTGCTTAAGAACCGTAGCGATTTGAGAATCTATAAAGAGTTTTCTTTTGAATATCTCAAATCACTGTTAGGTGCTTATCCAGTATTAGGAACGAAGGTCCCTTTGAAAGGTAGAATCGTTACTTTTGTGGGGGCAACTGGTCAGTTGTTCCTGCCTTATTGGTTACAAGACTTTTTATATTTTGGTTATACGGATGATATCATAAACTTATTCGATATAGAGCAGAATGAACGTGATATTGCAAATGCTCCTGCCTATTTCAAGAGGGAATATAAATATTGCACCGGAGAAGATATGTGTAGGGAAGTCGTACCGGAAATCTATATAACCAAGATGTTTCTTTCGAAATATATAGATATTGACGATTCTGTTAAAGGTTTCTGGGAGTGCATAAAGAATTATTTTATGATTGTTGATTGGGAAGATTTAAGTGCAGTCCTTTTTAAATATGATTCTTATAATCGAAACGATGGAGATACAAATGGAATCTTGAATTGGAAAGAGTCTCATCGAATAATTTCTCATTCTATTTGCGTAAGCATAATCAATGGATATATCGAATATGAAGACTGGATGGAAAAGGGACGTTTTAATTATATACTGCATGGAAAGAAAGAATAATATGATGAGACCATTACATATAATAATGCCGATGGCGGGTGAGGGCTTGCGTTTTCGTAAAGAAGGGTGGACTACCCCCAAACCTCTTATCGAACTAAACGAAGTGCCCTTATTTGTAAGAGCGATACAGAGTGTAGCAATTTCTGATGTCCGGATGAAATATTCCTTTATAGTCCGTCAGGAGCATATTGATGAATATGAAATTGATAAGCGGATTAAGGGTATTCTGCCGGAGGCAAATCTGTTTTCAGTAGAGAAAACTACCAGAGGAGCTGTTGAAACCTGTCTGCTTGCAGAATCTGCAATAGACAGAAAAGATGCTGTAATCATTATGGATTGTGATTTGGAGTTTAGAAGTGCCTCATTCTTATCTACTATTCGTAATGTATTGTCACGCCCAGCAGCAGAAGTAGATGGGGGAGCCTTGGTTTCATTTGAATCGTGCAATCCTAAATATAGTTATGCTGAAGTTGATGAGAATAATAGGGTAATTTGCACAGCAGAAAAGAAGGTTATATCCAACCATGCTTTGTGCGGGGCCTATTTTTTCTCGGTAGCAAGTGGATTTCTGAAGGCAGCACACCGACTTTTGGATGATGCGGCGTTCACAGAGCCGGAATACTACGTGTCACTTCTCTATAATGATCTATTGAAAAACGACGAAACAGTTTTGCTTTGCAATATGGAAAAATACTACTCCTATGGTACACCTGAAGAGCTCAAACAATACCTACAATGTTAGGAAGAAGGATTGAATTATTGATAAGCGATTTTGACGGTACTTTGGTCGATACTTTTTCAGCCAATTACATGGCTTATCAAAAAGCCTTTGCTGAACAGGGACTGTGTTTGTCGGAGAGTCAATATAGAGCGTGTTTTGGTTTTCGTTTTGACGAATTTATGAGAGAAGTCGGCGTTGTCGACGTGAACATATCCAGCCGTATCCGAGAGCTGAAAAGTGTGTATTATCCATCTTTCTTTGATTATCTCAATGTTAATAAACCATTATTACATTTTATCAAAATGTTTCATGTGGCTGGTGGAAAGACTGCCATTGCATCTACTGCCCGTAAGAAGAATCTTATAAATGCATTGGCTCATATTGATATACTGGATACTTTCGATTATGTACTTGCTGGTGAGGATGTTGGCAAAGGAAAACCTTCTCCAGAGATATATCAGAATATCCTGAGACATTTTGAATGCCATCCGTCCGAGGCTGTCGTTTTTGAAGATTCTGAAGTAGGAGTGAAAGCAGCGATAGATGCAGGAATCAATTACATTCTTATAAAAAAAGAGTTCTATGGAGATTGAAGTAAAAGGACATTCGGGTTGTTCCATTGAGATAATAAAGGAGAATGATGACTTGTGCATATTGAAAAGCACTGATGACAAGAAATACTTTTCTCGCTTGGTGCAGCAGGCAAAAAAGCAACAGACTGCTTATGAACGTGAATACCAGCATATAAGAATACCACAAATCTATGAAATTAAAGAGGAAACCGATAGAGTTTCCATTAAAATGGAATATGTGTATTCCAAGAATTTTATAGGGTACTTTGAAACAGCTGGGTTTGAACAGATTTCTTATTTTGTAAAGGCTTTTATCTTGTTTATAGAAAAGGAATTACAGGTTTCTCCTCTGCAATGTATTCCAGGAGATGTACTGAGACAGAAATATCGTGATGTACGGGATAAAATCGAAGCAAACCCCTTATTGGCAGATGATAAGGACATCCAAACTATCATAAAGAGATCAACTAAGATATTTTCTATGACTAATAGTATATTGATGCCTGTTGGAATATGCCATGGTGATTTGACTTTCTCCAATATGTTGTTTAATGGTAATAATTATTATTTGATAGACTTTTTGGACTCCTTTGTTGAATCTCCGTTACTTGATATTGTTAAAATCCGGCAGGACTCCGCCTATCTTTGGTCACAACTGATGTATATACATGACTATGACAAGATACGTTTAAAAGTTATCAGTGAGAGTATAGATAAAAGAATAGATACTTATTTTGGCCGTTATGCTTGGTATAGAGAATACTATACAACTTTCCAACTGATGAATTTTCTTCGTATTCTTCAATATGCACATGAGGAAATTGTAATATATTATTTAAAAAATGTATTAAAAAAGATTATAAATGAGTTTTAGTTTAATAATACCCGCAGCGGCAGATACAGAGAAATCCCAAACGGAAATGCCTTATATTTTTAGCCTTGACCACGAAGGAATAATGCTTTGTGTCCGGGCTATTATGGGCTTGCCATTGTCTAAATATGATGCTGTTTATTTTACGATTCTGCAATCTCACGATGAAAAATATTACTTAAGTGCGCTATTGAGTCTGCAATTTAAAAGACAAAGAATAAATAATGCCAAAGTTGTAATATTGCCTTCTGCTACTCGAAGCCAAGCAGAGACGGTATTCGAAACAATAAGGATGGAGCGTATATCCGGAAGTATTTTTATAAAAGACGCTGATGGATACTTCTCATGTGATGTTGAGCCTGCAAATGGTGTAGCTATATTCCCATTAGAGAAAATGAGCCTTGTTAATCCTCAGAATAAGAGTTTTGTTGCGGTCGATGACATGTTCTATGTTACTAATGTGATAGAGAAAAAGGTAGTGAGCCATTATTTTAATGCAGGTGCCTCGTGCTTTGAACATGCCGAAGACTTTTGTCGCTATTTTGAATTATTATCGCAATATGGTGATAAATTATATATATCGCACATTATTTATGCCATGCTGTTGGATAAGTTGACTTTTCGCCCTTTGCCGGTCACAGATTTCTATGATTGGGGCAATAACGGTCTATATAAAAACTATATTAATTCACTATGAACGTATTAATTACAGGAGCAGCTGGATTTATTGGCTCTCAGTTGACACATCGTCTCTGGAAAGACGGCGTTAATGTCGTGTTGGTAGATAACTACTCTTATGGCTCGGATGATAATTTGATTTTTGATGATTGCAATCTTATTGACAAGGTATTGAAAGTTGATATAAGAGATAGAGAACGGATGGATGCAATCTTTTCCGAAAACGTTATTGATTATGTTTATAATATTGCTGGAATTGCGCCATTGCCCGATTGCCAGTCCGATCCTTGCGAGGCTATTGATGTGAATGTTACCGGATTCGTTAATATCCTTGAGTGTTCACGAAAATATGGCGTTAAAAAAGTTATCCAGGCGAGTACAAACGCTATGTATGAGAATGAAACCGAATTTCCCACATTCGAAAACAACTTCAAGCATCCCACCTTGATATATCCTAATACAAAATATTGTGCCGAGCGGTTTGCCGAATCTTTTTGTGGTACTTATGGCATGAATGTTACGTGTTTGCGTTTTGCCAATGTGTACGGACCACATATTGATTGCTTGAGAAAGCAACCGCCATTTGTGGGGTACATGATTAGGGAATTGTTTTTTGACAGAATACCAGTTTTTCATTCTGATGGAAAACAGAGGCGGGATTATATTTATGTAGATGACTTGGTAGACTTAGCAATTAAGGTACAGTGTAATGAGGGATTTGATTGTGTAAATGCGTCATCCAATACGAATTACTCAGTAAATGAAATGTACGATATTGTTCGAAAGATAATGGGTAAGACAATAAATGCAGAATATGCCGATACCTCTCATTATTGGGTCAAATATCCTCAACTGTATAGTGGAGCATACCCGATCAGAGATGAAATTCTAAACCACGAGGTGAATAAATATTCTCTTTGCGATAATTCATTGGCAAAAGAAAAGTATGGTTGGACTCCTAAAATTGGTATAGAAGAGGGACTGAGAAATGTTATTAACTATGAGGTACAATTGTTGGCAGGTAAGCACTCATTGTATGGCTCTTGATTTGATTTTTTAATCCTTTACTTTTGCCTCTGTGTGCCACTTTTACCTGTGGATATTACAAAATAAATTATAATTGGGTCAAGGAAATAACTCGATGTGGGATTGTGATACCTTTAGGGCATAATAGCCGTAAAATGGGTGCTTACTTGATGTTTATAGAAAAAGTATAAGTTTATGAAAGAAGTTGAAATAACTTTGGTGGTTATGGGTGATGTGAAAAATCCACACATATGGAGTGGCACACCATATAATATCTATCGTGAATTGATAAAAAAAGGAGTTCGTGTCAATTGTATAAATGAGGATGAATTAATCTCCCCCCTTGAAAAGAAAATTGTAAGATATTTAAATAAACTTGGTATTATTGCAGATCTGGATAGATCACCACTGTTTTATCACTCAATTGCTAAGAGACTACAAATAAAGCTGAATGAAATCAATGTTAAAAATGTACTTTTTATTTCCAGCCACTGTTTAGATGATAGTTGTGATGAGAAAAAGAAATATTATTTGTATGTTGATGCTGTAAAAAGGCCTGTTGTAGAAGCTGGTAGATATAATCGAATAAAAAGATTTTTCATTAAATTATCATTACCTAAATATGAAAAGAGAGATGCAATGTCTTATGCTCATATGAGTGGGGTTTTCTCTTTGAACGATTGGACGAGGCAATATTTGATAGATAGTTATAAGATACCTGCAAAGAAAATAATCACGGTGAATTGCGGTGTAAATCTGGAACCTTATTATGGAGAGAAAAATTATGATGATAATCTATTACTGATTGTTCTTCGTAGAGGAACCGAGTATTACAAGGGCTTGTTATTACTTATTGATGCTTTTGATATAGTCAAAGAAAAAGTGTCTAATGTGAAGTTGGCGATAGTTGGGACAGATGAGGTGCGTTCTCAAGAGGGGGTGACTTACTATTATAATAAATCGAGAGAAACTACGGTAGAGCTCTTTAAGAGATGTACCTTGTACACAATGCCGGCATTGGCAGAACCCAATGGTACAACTTATGTGGAAGCATTGGCTAATAAGGCTCCTATTGTTGGTCTGAATAAATTCTCTATACCCGAATTTACCGGATATGGGAAGTATGGCTTTATGGCTTCGGAAGCTACACCCCAATCGGTGGCTGATGTGATAATAGACGCTTTAAGTGATAAAGAACGTTTGAAGCGAATGGGAGAAGAAGGCCAGCAATTTGTAATGAAAACATTTACTTGGGAAGTGGTTTGTCAAAAAATGCTTGATTCAATGGCATTAGAGTGACTATTGAGAAACGGATTGATATCTGTGTGTTTGTATATATGAAAAAATTTCCTTTAATATCTGTAGTGACAGTGTCTTATAATGCTATTGCTACCATAGAACAGACTATCTTGTCGGTGATAAATCAAAAATATTCTGCTATAGAATACATTATTATTGATGGAGGAAGTACAGATGGTACAGTTGACATTATAAAAAAATATGAAGATAAAATCTCTTATTGGGTAAGTGAACGAGATAATGGAATTTATGACGCAATGAATAAGGGAATAAGGCATGCGACCGGTAAAATAGTGGGGATAATAAATAGTGATGATTGGTATGAAATGGATGCTTTTACAATTGTGGCGGATTTATACTTGAAAAAAGGTGATTTATATCTTTATCATGGTGACATTCGATATTGCTTAGGTAAGCAAAAAACTCGTGTAGACAGCCCTAACTTGGATTTGAGTGACTTCTATAAAGGATCATGTGTATTTCATCCTACTGTCTTTGTGCCTTTGGCTGTTTATAGAAAAGTGGGAGTATTTGATACTGCATATAAGATAGCAGGGGACTATGATTTTCTACTTAGATGCTATTTGAATTCTATTAAATTTATGTATATAAATCAGATAATCGCCAATATGCGCATTACCGGGATAAGTAATAGACAAAGAATAATGACTTATAAGGAAGTAAAGACTATAGGTTTGAGGCATTATAGGAATAAGTGTAAAGTTTATATAGCTTTCTTCCTAAATTGTTTTGTTTATTATTTGGTTTGTTTGAAACACTGCTTATATAAATAGTAGTAGTTATAAGATGAAAACGTCATTATTGAATTTAATTCATATTGTTGGTTTTATAAGTATTTTCTCATATTCAATGCCAATGAATTATCTGCCCGTTTCATTATGTACGGTGAGTCAGTTGTTGCTATTGATATTGGGGAGTTGGAAATACAAGTTATGTATCAATAAGTGGATACTTATATTGATACTATATGTTATAGCTACAAGTTTGTTAAATTCTGCCCGTATAACTTTTGTCACTCTAACTACTTTTATAAGATTTTTGGTTTGTATATTAGGAAGCTATTTTTTTGCGAAATCTTACGAAGGAAATTGGGAGTCATTTATAAAGGTATATTTAAAGATATGTATAGCTTTCTCAGTTGTTTCTGTTATACAGGAATTGGGCTATTTATTAAATATACCTTTGCTTTATGATATGAGTGGATTGATAGGTGTTTCTGATATAAATCTTGATATTTCAGGACCTTTTTTACGTTGTCCATCCTTAACCATGGAACCTGCTCAGATTTCGTTCTTGTTATTTCCTGCTATATATTTAAAGATGTCTGATTTTTTTAATAAGACTAATTATGTGCCTAAGAAGAAGATATACACTCTTATACTGATTGGTGCTTTCTTGACCTTTACTTTTACAATATTCTTATTTATATTACTTGCATTTTGTTATTTCATTTTTAAGCGGATTTCATTGAATAATTTATCTTATGTTGTGATAATTTGTCTTGCTATGATAGTACTACTGACTAGCGAAAATAATGTTTCAAATAAGTTTAGATCTCTATTTGTCGCTTCTGAACAATTACAATCAGCAGACAATCTATCAGCTTTTGCACTAATATCTAATGTGTTAATAGCTAAAGATGCAGCGATAGACAATCCGTTTGGTACCGGTTTTTTTACAACAGGACAGAACTATGATACTTATATCCATCACTATTTTCTGATTACGAAAGATTCGTTAGAATTGAATAAGGATGGTGGAGGTGTGATGTATGTAAAGATTCTTTCGGAGTATAGTTTCGTAGGTCTCTTTCTATTTTTTATTTTTATATTGAAGTTGAAGAATTGTAAGAATCCAATAAATATCAGTAGCTTGTGTATCTTTCTGATACTATGTGTAAGAGTAGATAGTTATACCAGCTCGTTATTATTCGTATTTCTATCATTTGTTTGTATTACAGCTTTTCCGAAAAGAAACTCGAATCAGGATAAATCTTCTATAGAAATTAATCTATGAAAAAAATAGCTTTGTTCTTTCCCAGCTTTGAAGTAGGAGGAGTTGAGAAAGTGATGATTATGCTTGCAAATCAATTGAAAAGTTTGCAATATGAGGTTGTTGTCATAGCAAAAGACAGAGGTATACTCAGGAAACTGTTGTATGCAAATGTCGAAGTCGTGGATTTGGGGAATAGGAGAATTCGTTCTTCTTTGTTTTTCCTAAAACGAATTTTGCAGGAATATAAAGTGGATTGCTTGATAAGTGGACCTGATTTTCCAAACTTTATATCTATCATAGCAAATATGTTTTCTCGTAAGAAAGTTAAACTGATTATCACTCAACATTGCTATTTTAATATAGAAACTAAACGGTTAGGGATACATGGCAGGATTTTTCCTTTTTTAGTGAAGCTGTTATATCATAAGGCTGATGTCGTAGTAGCTGTTTCAGACGGCATTAAAAATATGTTGAAACAATTGGGAGTACCTGCTGAAAAAATAATAAGAATATACAATCCGATAGATTTCTCATTGATTACTAAAATGGCTTGTGACGATATTGATATGGATGAGACTTTTGATAAGTATATTGTGTATGTGGGAAGGTTGAGTCATGTGAAGAATGTGTTACTGCTGATACGTGCCTATGCATTATTTCGTGAACAGAACACGGCATACAAATTATTGATAATTGGAGATGGAGAAGATAGTGACAATTTGAAGCATGAAGTTATGCGAAGAGGATTGTCTGAAAATGTCCTTTTTACAGGAAGTATGATAAATCCATACCCTTATATAAAAAAAGCATCTTTGTTAGTATTGCCTTCTCTGTCTGAATCTTTTGGTAATATCGTAGTAGAAGCAATGTTTTTAAATGTAACTGTTGTCTCAACACAAACAGCTGGAGTTAATGAAATTAATGGCAATACAGATAGTATATATATGGTTTCTTCTTTTCATGACGAAGGAGTCTTGAGTGATATAATGCTGTATGCTATAAATCATCCTAAGAATCCGGAATTGCTGCAAATGCGGGCTAACTATTTTGATGCGAATTTCATAATAAATGAGTATATTTCATTATTATAACTTCATCCGTTATAAAACAGAAGCGGTCCCTTCCGGTGAAACAGTTGAAAAATTCCGCCTCCGTAATGGCATACCTTATAATCTTTTTCAGAAATGGCATTGGGATATGCATCACAAAATAGCTCCTATACAGTAATCTCCACCTGTCGTATGCAGGGGAAATCTGTATTATGTTTTTTCAAGGACTTCTTTAGAGAAATCGTAGCCGATCGACGGGATTATGAGAATCTGTTGGCGATGATGCTAGAAATAAACAATTAATAAACTAGTCCATTTCGACAATCTTTATAGAAAACCTGCCGTTTGGCAAGTTTCAAATAGGGGGTACGTCTAAATTGGACGCTAACTAACGATTAAATAATATACAATGAATATAGTCTTAGATAATATAATATTTAGTCTCCAAAAATCAGGAGGGATTACTGTTGTTTGGAAAGAATTTCTAACGAGGCTATGTGTAATTCCTAAATTGAATATTTATCTTATTAATTATACTAACTCTAATGTATCAATACGATTTTGCGGTGAGAATATTAATGAAATTTTAAGAAAAGCATTTTTTTTTCGTTTGAAACGCTATATGAATCCAAGAATTCCTCTAAAAGAACAATTTGTTTTTCATTCATCTTATTATAGAACTTCATCCTCAAAATATGCTATTAATATTACAACTGTCCATGATTTTACATATGAATATTTCTCTCATGGATTGAAAAGAATGGTTCATTGTTGGCAAAAGCATAGAGCGATTCGTCGTTCTGATTATATTATATGCATTTCTAATAATACAAAAGCTGATTTACTAAAATTTCTACCGGAAATAAATTGTGATAAAATTAGAGTTGTATATAATGGGGTCTCTGATGATTATTTTGTTATACAAGATGAAAATGAGCGAACTTCAAATTTGTCTTTCCTGACTGATACTTATGTTTTGTTTGTAGGAGGGCGCGCAGGGTATAAGAACTTTCAATTAGTAGTAGATGCAATTTTTGAAACATCTTTAAATTTGGTTATTGTTGGTGGTCCATTAACAGGTAAAGAAAGATTTTACTTGGAAGAGAAATTAGGGAGCAGGTATAAATATGTTGGAAATATTTCCAATATACAACTAAATATATTATATAATAATGCTTTTTGTTTATTATATCCTTCTGCATATGAAGGCTTCGGTATTCCTGTTGTTGAAGCACAAAAAGCAGGTTGTCCAGTAATAGCATATAATAATTCTTCTATTCCTGAAATTATAGGAGATTCTTCTCTTTTAATAAATAATTTGTCTGTCAATGATATCAATGAGAAAATATCATTATTGTTAGATAAAAGTGTTAGAGAGGAAATTGTAAAACGTGGATTGCAAAATGCCCAACGTTTTACATGGGAGAAAAACTATAAACAAATATATGATATTTATCAGGAGGCTTTTAGATCTAAATTATAATGAAAATTTCTCTTATAACTGTTACCTACAACAGTAGCAGGACTCTTCGTGATACAATCGTTTCTGTGTTAGCACAAACCTATCAAGATATTGAGTATATCATAATAGATGGACTCTCGGAAGATAATACAGTGGAGATCATAAAAGAATATGAACCACAGTTTGAAGGGCGTATTAGATGGGTTAGTGAAAAAGATTCCGGACTTTATGATGCTATGAATAAAGGTTTTAGAATGGCTACAGGAGAAATTATTGGAATAATCAATTCTGATGATTTAATAGCAGAGACGACTGCTATAGAAAAAATTGTAAGGTGTTTCGAATCTAATAGCTCTGTTGATGCTGTTTATGCGGATTTATATTATGTTGCTCAAAGCGATACATCTAAAATCGTTCGATACTGGAAATCGGGTAAACAACGGTCTTTTGCTAAAGGATGGCATCCTGCTCATCCTACTTTTTATGTCAAGAAAGTCGTATATGAAAAAAGTGGATTGTTTGATTTGGATTTTAAGTTTGCTGCCGATTTTGAATTGATGCTTCGTTTGATTGAGAAAGAGCATATAAAATTGTATTATCTTCCTGAAGCATTGGTAAGAATGAGATTGGGGGGGACTACTAGTA
>OJQX01000900.1_pt1 | contig 14786 bp, 17 predicted proteins | sample 1599031 | NCBI WGS metagenome assembly OJQX01 (sample SAMN03922513, study PRJEB24848) | human gut metagenome | isolation source: stool sample | host: Homo sapiens | place: Germany | collected 2010-02 | reverse complement strand
CACCTCTGTATCCCATCCATTCATCGGTATGAAGGCGGGCTGTTCTTCGTACATTTTGGATAATCTCTTTAGTTAATGATGGAGCTTGAACATTATTAACTTTTCTAGCATTTAATTTTCCTTTTCGTTCAACCATACCAACAACAGGGATTTTATCTTTGACACTGCGTCCTTGAGATTGTTCGACCTTTTTATCAGGGTGCCTGTTTTTATTTTTACCGCCGATATAAGTTTCATCAATTTCAACATCATTATCTAAATGATTATCGTTTTCTATACCGAAACATTTACGAATCCGTTGCAACATAAACCAAGCTGTTTTTTGAGTAACATCAATATCTCGTGCAAGTTGAAGAGATGAAACACCTTTTTTATGACAGGTTATAAGCCAAATTGCCAGAAACCATTTTTGTAAAGGCACCTTTGTGTTATCAAATAAAGTTCCTGTTTTTACATTGAAATATTTTCCAGTATTTGCACAACGATAACGATTATTTTTACACTTATAAACTTTCGATAATGGGTCAAAAGGACTAATAACATACCCATTCCAACGCAATGCTTCCAGATGGTCAATACATGATTGTTCATCTGGAAAAGCTTGCATTAGTTCTAATATTGAATTAAAATCTCTATTAATCATAGTGTAGATCCCTTTTGTTTATACTATGATTGTATAGTAGAAAGTTACACTAGTCAATATTAATTTAGTGTAAACTTATACATAGTTACCTAAAGTAAAATCCACCTAAGATTAAAATATGCTTACCCAATATTTTCATAAATATTATCTCCCTGAACTTTTTTATCATATTAAATCATTTATTTTTTTCGCTTACAAGTATCTTTATAGGTCTATTGAGCGACAAATCCTAGTTTTCCGAGGTTGAAGCCTTTATTCCAATCCTTTACCAGAGGCAACCGTCCTGTTGCAAAATCAACAACGCGATTTCCTGTTTTTACAGGATTTTTAGCATCAGACATCTTATATACCTGAACAGCTCTGCGAGCTATCCCCTTCGGAGAACAATCTCCTGCATATCTTGTATTACTGACTTTCCTAGTCATATAAATTTCCTTTCTTATAAAAATTACTACAATGATAGCGCTATCAATTAGGTATATAGATAACACCAGCACAACTGTCAATATATCTAAAAAAATATTTCTACCAAATATGTGGAGCAATTTTATTCGCCTTTTCTCTTTCGTTACAGATAAAACTCCTTTGTTTTATCATAAATTATCGAGATTTAAGAAAAAGTAAAACCGAAAATTTTGATTAAATGACATCAATGTCACGTAATCATATCAAACCAAGCAACAAAAAAGCTATCCCGAAACCTGATAGGATTCCAACCGGCTTAATCACTTGTAAAACAACAAAACTTTAAAATAAAAGTCCGTGTAACCACCCAAAAATGTGCTTATCAATGCAACCCCTCATGAACTCGCTTAAGCGCTTGATATATAAAGAAAAAAAGCCGCTTTTCAGCGACTTTATCTTGAGTGGCAGGGGCAGTAAGGTTCGAACTCACGACCCTCGGTTTTGGAGACCGATGCTCTACCAGCTGAGCTATACCCCTATCATCATATTGCGTATACTTGATACACAAATCTGCACAATTAATCAAGAACTTTTTTACAAAAAGCCACATCCGTAAAAAAGAAGAGCCGCACCTCACGGCGAAGCCCTTCATGTGTTTAACTTAAATATGCAGGCGGCGCACCGAGCTGCATATATTTGCAGCCTTTTCGCACATCCTGCCGCCATGATAGTGCACATAGCTCTGCAACTCGCGTTTATCCGCGGTCTTAGAAAATTCAATTTCCAAAGCATTACGGAACCGCTGTTTGGAGTAGTACACTTTTCGTAACCCTTTCGGAACTTTCTGCAAGCGCCGTTCCTGATCGGGATTAAGATTGTATTTCTTCGCAAACATACCGAGAACCACGCGGTTATCGGTTGTTATCATATCATCCTGCACTTTCGGAGCAAACGGCTTAAACGAAAGTACAAAATAAATTTTTTCCCACTGTTTCGAATGGGTCAAATAAATTTCGCCGTCTATCGACAGGCCAAATTCTTTATACATCTCGGCAAATGTTTCAAACTCACCGTCGATGTACTGTTTTTCCTCATTAAAAGTTAGCATAACTTCAGAGTTTTAAGTGAATATTTTATTTAACTGTTCTCAAAAGCCATGAATTATTTTCAACACAAATATATAACCCCACAATAACTCATTTTAGACAAAAACAATATCACAAGAGCAACAGTTTGTCAAAATATTTTACAGCACAAAAAAAGCGGTCATATAAGTAACCGCTTTTTAATCACACTTTTTTCATTAAGTCTTAAAAGAATGAATCTTAACACCCAATATACAAAGGAACAACGCCAAAGCCAGACAAAAATTACAAACCTTGGAAGCTTCCTCGTTCACTTTTTGACTAAAAACAGCCCAGTCAATTTTGGATGTCGCTGGATATAAGTTGTTATTCCAAGCATAAAGAATGATAGTGTCAGACACCGCAACTTTTCGTCTGGAAACAGAGAAATCTCTAAAACTGACAACAGGCCGAATAATTACCCCTTCTGGCGTTTCTAATTCAATACAATCTGAGGTAGGAAGATTATACGGATTAAGAGAAGATACAACACCGGAAAAAGCCTCAACAGCTACTTTGTTATCAGCCGGAAAATTCTTCTTCCCTAATCTTACAAAAACCCCAAAAACAAACAAAAACAATGCAAAAAATAATAATACCTTTTTCATAATTCAAATTTTTAAGTTCAACAATATTTTAAGACATAACATTAATTCTTAATAAGAACGCATATTTTGTAGCTATCACAATCTGTCTTATTTGTCAAAATTTTCTTAAAGAAACAGAAAAAAAGGAAAGACCCTGAAGAATTTCAGAGCCTTTCCTCTAATTCGGAATATCTTCCGATCCTTGTTTTTTGTCTTTATTATTACTTCAGGATCTTCGATACAACACCCGCGCCTACCGTACGGCCGCCTTCGCGGATCGCAAAGCGCAAACCTTCGTTCATCGCTACCGGGTGGATCAGTTTCGCCGTCATCCGAATGTTATCGCCGGGCATAACCATCTCCGTTCCTTCCGGAAGTTCAATCGAGCCGGTAACATCCGTCGTACGGAAATAAAACTGCGGACGATAGTTGCTGAAGAACGGCGTATGGCGGCCGCCTTCTTCTTTCGTCAGAATATAGCATTCGCACGTGAAGTCCGTATGCGGCGTTATCGTTCCCGGCGCTGCCAGAACCTGTCCGCGCTCTACTTCTTCTCTCTTCGTGCCGCGCAACAGAACACCGATGTTATCGCCGGCTTCCCCTTCGTCCAGAAGCTTGCGGAACATTTCAATGCCGGTGCACGTTGTTTTCTGCGTCGGACGAATACCGACGATTTCAATTTCGTCGCCGACATGCAGTACGCCGCGCTCTACACGACCGGTTACTACCGTACCCCGGCCGGAAATCGAGAATACGTCTTCAATCGGCATCAGGAACGGTTTATCTTTCGGACGATCCGGCTGCGGAATGTAGCTGTCTACTGCCTTCATCAGTTCAATAATCGAATCATGGCCGATCTTCGCATCGCCATTCTCCAATACCGCCAGGGCTGAACCTTTGATAATCGGAATTTCGTCCCCGGGGAAGTCATAGGATTTCAACAGGTCGCGGATTTCCATTTCTACAAGTTCCAGAAGCTCCGGATCATCTACCTGATCTACTTTGTTCATGTATACAACCAGAGCCGGTACGCCGACCTGACGAGCCAGCAGAATGTGCTCGCGTGTCTGCGGCATCGGGCCGTCGGCTGCCGATACGACCAGAATGGCGCCGTCCATCTGTGCCGCACCCGTGATCATGTTCTTTACATAGTCCGCGTGTCCCGGGCAGTCTACGTGCGCATAGTGGCGGTTCGGCGTTTCATATTCTACGTGCGACGTCGAAATCGTAATGCCGCGGGCTTTCTCTTCCGGTGCCTTGTCAATCTGATCATATGCGGTAAAGCTTGCACCGCCCTCTTCCGCCAAAACCTTCGTTATCGCTGCCGTCAACGTCGTCTTGCCGTGGTCTACGTGTCCGATCGTTCCGATGTTGCAATGCGGCTTATTACGCTCAAATTTCTCTTTTGCCATTTTTAATTTTTCTCCAAATTAGTTTTTAATGTTTGAAACTGCTTTCCGACGACCGGAAACGGCCGGGCATTCCGTCCCGCCGCTCCGGCTCCGTCGTAAGACAATTAGCTGTTCTTCGCCTTAACGGTCTCGGCAATTTCCCGCGGTACTTCGGCATAATGGCTGAAGACCATAGAGAACTGCGCACGTCCCTGAGACAGAGAACGCAGGGTATTTACATAACCGAACATGTTGGACAGCGGAACTTTCGCGTCAATAACGCGGGCGTTGCCGCGCTGATCCATACCGTTTACAAGTCCGCGGCGGGAGTTCAGGTCGCCGATGATATCACCCATATATTCTTCCGGAGTAACAACTTCAACCTTCATAATCGGCTCCAACAGCTTTGCGCTGGCCTGACGCATACCTTCGCGGAAAGCGGCACGGGCAGCAATTTCAAAGCACATAACGTTCGAGTCGACTTCATGATAGGCACCGTCATACAGGGTACATTTGACGCCGGTAACCGGATAACCGGCCAGCACGCCGGCTTCCATCGCCGAGCGCAGACCTTTTTCGACACCGGGAATGTATTCCTTCGGAACATTACCGCCGACAACGGTATTTTCAAATTCAAACCCGTCATAACCTTCAATCGGTTCAAATTTGATTTTAACCTTAGCAAACTGACCGGCACCACCGGACTGTTTCTTGTGGGTGTATTCGATATCGGCCGGTTTGGTAATCGTTTCGCGGTAAGCAACCTGAGGATCGCCCACATTGCATTCGACCTTAAACTCGCGTTTCAAACGGTCGACAATAATCTCCAGATGGAGTTCGCCCATGCCTTTGATGATTGTCTGACCGGAATCCGGGTCGGAAGAAACTTTGAACGACGGATCTTCCATCGCCAGTCTGGACAAAGCCAGACCCATTTTCTCGACATCGGCCTTGGTCTTCGGTTCGACAGCCAGTTCAATAACCGGTTCGGGGAAAACCATGTTTTCCAAAACAATCGGCTTTGACGCGTCGCACAGCGTATCACCGGTGGTCGTGTCCTTCAGACCGGCCAGAGCGATAATGTCGCCCGCATGAGCTTCTTTCAAATCTTCACGCTTGTTTGAATGCATCAGCAGCATGCGGCCGATACGTTCTTTTTTGTCTTTAACCGAGTTGTAAATATATGAACCCGCAGTCATCGTTCCCGAATAGATACGGGTAAACGTCAACGAACCGACAAACGGATCGTTCATAATTTTGAACGCCAAAGCCGCCAAAGGCTCGTTGTCGCCCGGATGTCTTACTTCGACTTCGTCCGTACCCGGCTTAACACCCTCAATGGAAGGAATGTCAAGCGGAGAAGGCAGATAATCGATAACGGCATCCAACAGAGGCTGCACGCCTTTGTTTTTGAAAGCGGTTCCGCACAATACCGGAACGAACTCGCGGGCCAGCGTACCTTTGCGGATACATTTCTTCAAGGTTTCCAAAGAAACTTCCTTGCCCTCAAGATAATCTTCCATAGCCTGCTCGTCCTGCTCAACCGCAGTTTCGACCAGCGCATGATGATATTCTTCGGCCTTGTCTTTCAGGTCTGCCGGAATTTCTCTGATTTCAATCGGAGAATCTGCCGTATCGCCTGTATAAACAATCGCGTTCATATTCAGCAAATCGACAACGCCGACGAAATCGGCTTCCGCACCGATCGGGAGCTGCAAAGCCAGCGGCGTTGCTCCCAGACGATCCTTGATCATGTCCAGACAACGGTAGAAATTGGCGCCGATGCGATCCATTTTGTTGCAGAAACAAATACGGGGAACGCCGTATTTGTCGGCCTGACGCCAGACAGTTTCCGACTGGGGCTCAACGCCTGCAACCGAGTCAAATACCGTAATTGCGCCGTCCAGAACGCGGAGCGAACGCTCAACCTCTACGGTAAAGTCAACGTGACCCGGCGTATCAATGATGTTAATGCGGTGGTTTTTCCAAAAACAGGTTGTTGCGGCGGAAGTAATGGTAATGCCGCGTTCCTGCTCCTGCTCCATCCAGTCCATGGTGGCGGCGCCGTCATGGGTTTCACCGATTTTGTGGTTTACACCGGTATAATAAAGGATACGCTCAGTTGTGGTTGTCTTACCGGCATCGATGTGAGCCATGATGCCGATGTTTCTATACATTTCCAGTTTATGTGTACGAGCCATTGTAATATCCCTATATTAGAACTTGTAATGAGAGAAAGCCTTGTTCGCTTCGGCCATTTTGTGGGTATCTTCGCGTTTCTTGACGGCGGCACCCTTGTTGGCGAAAGCGTCCAGCAGTTCGTTGGCAAGTCTGTCTGTCATGGTTGTTTCGGAGCGTTTCTGAGCGGCGGCAATAATCCAGCGGATAGCCAGAGCCTGACGACGGTCAGCGCGGACTTCGACCGGTACCTGATAAGTGGCACCGCCGACGCGGCGGGAACGGACTTCGACAACCGGTTTAACATTCTCAATAGCTTCGTTAAAAACGGTTAATGCATCCTGTTTGGTTTTGGAAGCCAGAATGTCGAAAGCGGAGTAGACGATTTTTTCGGCTACGGCTTTCTTGCCGTCTTCCATAACATTGTTAATAAATTTTGCGACTACCTTGTCATTGTATTTTGCATCAGGCAGTACGATTCTTTTTTCAGCACTATGACGACGTGACATTATCTATCTCCTATTTAGGTCTCTTGGCGCCGTACAGAGAACGACGTTTACGACGTTTAGAAACACCCTGGGTATCCAAGGTACCGCGAATGATATGATAACGAACACCAGGCAAGTCTTTTACACGGCCTCCTCTAATCAGCACCACTGAGTGTTCTTGCAGGTTGTGACCTTCACCAGGGATATAGCTGATTACTTCAAAGCCGTTTGTCAAGCGTACACGTGCCACTTTACGCAAAGCGGAGTTCGGTTTTTTCGGGGTCGTTGTATAAACCCTGGTACAAACACCGCGTTTCTGAGGGCAAGCTTTCAAAGCCGGAACTTTGTTTCTTTTCACTTTTGGTGTTCGTGATTTACGAATTAACTGATTAATTGTAGGCATCACTAATTTCCTTAAAATTCATTACGTTTGTTAACATAAAAAACCCGATTCACCGAGCGCTCCCGCTCTTCGTGAAACAGGCTAAAAACTTACCTAAAGAACCCTTCCGGGCTATTTATATCCATTTTTAATTGCCTCTTCTCAACCTGCATGAGGCATCAAAGATTGAGCGCATACTAGATTCACTTTCCTTATTAGTCAACAGCTTTTTTACAAAAAAACGCCTTTTTGAGTCCAAAAAATCTTTACCTTCCGTTAACTTCTTTTCATGCCGCCGTTTACAAAAGCCGTCTCCGACTCTCTTTCGCCGTTTTGGGCGAGTCGGCTCTGCAGACCGGCGGCTGCGTTTTTTGAGTCCAATTGAGTCCAAAATTCACCGAAGATTAACCAATCCGTCATATACTCGGCTCAAACTCTAAGATTCGGAGACAAGCAATGAAAACAGTTTTTGTCGCTCTGGGCATTCTGCTTCTCTGCGGCTGCTCAACCTCATCGGGACGCCTTTCGATAATCGTGCCGGCCGGCGTTACCATCAACGAATTCGGATTGGAACACAGTACTGTCAAACACAACATTACGGGCTCGGACACAGCGCCGATTTTGCTGTTTGTGCCGCTCGGACAGCCAAGTTTCGACCTTGCCGTCCATGATGCGCTGCAAAAAGGCCGCGGACAGATTTTGACCGACGCCCTCGTAACCGACACCACCCGGTGGTTTGTTCTCTTCGGCTGGAACCGGATCGAAGTAAGCGGCAATGTCGTCGATTTGCAGTAAGGAGACGCCGCAATGTCTAAAATATTCCGTTGCCTGCTTTGTCTGTTTCTTGTCGGATGTTCGGTATCCGAAGGACAATACGCTTTCGTTTCCGACCGTCCGCTTAAGCTGTCAAGCCTGACCGGCAAAGGCGGCACACCGGCTTCATGGGCGCAGGCATTGTCCCGGCAGCACGTTGTCGCGCTCGTTCCGCTCAGTGAAGCGCCGTCTCCACAGGCGGCGGTAGCACTGATTTTACGGGAATATAAAGGCGACTACATGACCAATGTCAACATCAGGCTTACCGGTGTGCTGTTGATGCCGCTCTATCGCTACCGCTCTTGGCGCATCAGCGGAACGGTCATACGTCTTCAGCACCCCTGACCGCCTTTCGGCAATGGCACAAAAATTGCATAACGAGCAAAAAGTCCTTGCCAGAAACGCAATATGATAATATTTTCAACTCATTATTCCGAACCCAGAAACAAGGACTTTTTAAATGGAAAATAAAGACATAGCTTCCGCAAAAAGAACGATTGACAAAGAAGTCGAAGCCCTCCGCATGATGGAAGGCGAACTTGACGACACCCTCAGCAAGGCGCTGGACGTCATGCAGAACGCCAAGGGCCGTGTCATCATTACCGGCATGGGCAAATCCGGACATATCGGCAGCAAAATCGCCGCCACCCTCGCCTCAACCGGCACCCCGTCCTTCTTCGTCCATCCCGGCGAAGCCAGCCACGGCGATTTGGGCATGCTGACAACCGACGACGTTGTGGTTGCCATATCCAATTCCGGCGAAACCAGAGAGCTTTCCGACATCATTCTTTATTGCAAAAGATACGGCATTCCGCTGATTTCCATTACCAAAAACCCCAACAGCACGCTGGGCAAAACCGGCGACATTCTCTTAAAGCTGCCCGACGACGGCGAAGCCTGCCCGCTCGGACTGGCCCCCACGTCCTCTACAACCGCAACACTGGTTCTGGGCGATATTCTGGCAGTCTGTCTGTTGGAACGCAAAGGCTTTTCCAAAACCGATTTTCGTCAGCGCCACCCCGGCGGCAAGCTTGGATCATTCCTTCAGAAAGTTTCCGACCTGATGCACAAAGGCGGCGAAATGCCGCTGGTTAAAGAAGGAACGCCGATGCAGGATGCCCTGCTAGAGATGACGTCCAAAATGCTCGGCTGTGTCGGCATTGTCGGCGGCGACGGCCGCTTGCTCGGCATCATTACCGACGGTGACCTGCGCCGTTGCCTTGCACCCGACATGCTCAGCAAAAAGGCCGACGACGTCATGACCCGGAATCCAAAAACCGTTGCCCCTGACGTTCTGGCCGCCGAAGCCGTCAACACCATGAACAACACTGGCAAAGGCATTACTCAGCTCTTTGTCGTCGAAGACGGAAAACCAGTCGGTATCATTCATCTGCACGACTGCCTGCGCGCGGGAGTAGCCTGATTTGTTTGACCATCGCAAGCTCGATTCGTATTTCAGCGGCGACAGCCTCGGTTCCGGCGGCAAAAAGACGGAAGTGTCCCGGCATACCCGGATAATCCGCCTGACCAAACTTTTGCTGCCGGCCATCGCCGCCCTGCTTATCGGCCTGCTGATTCTTTTTCCCAGCCTCAAAAAGACCAATGACGAATTTTCCATAGACATCACTTTTCCCAAAAAGGGCGAGTTGGAAAAACTGCACATGGAAAATACGGTTTTCTACATCACGGACAAAAACAACAAAGTCAACAACTTTACCGCAAAAAACGTCGATGAAACCGAACCGGGGTCAAAACTGGTCAAACTCATCGACCCGGACGGCGTTCTGCCCTCCGAAGACGGTTCCTGGATCAACATCAAGTCGCCTGTCGGCTACTTCAACCAAAACACCAACGTCCTCAACCTGATAAATCAGGTCGACGTCTTCTACAGCGACGGCATGACAGCCCGAACCGAAGAGGCCACATTCGACTTTAAGGCCGGCAAAGGCTGGGGGGACAAGGAAGTCACGTCCGAAGGCGTTTTCGGAACTCTCAAATCGCAGGGATTCGAATTTTACACCGAAAAAGGGCTGTTAATCTTTACCGGCAAGACATACATTACGGTAGAGGAAGAAAGTTTGAAGGGAAACAACCATGAATAAATTTTTTGCCGCTGCCTGTCTGCTGGCTGTTTTCACAATGCCGGCCCGCGCCGAAAAAATTAATCTGGTGGCCGACGACCGCGTCGAATGGCATCAAAACGAACAGAAAATGGTTGCCGTCGGCAATGCCGTCGCCAGCAAACAGGACATGAGCGTCCGCGCCGACACGATTACCGCCTTTTACGAAAACGCCGGCACCGCGTCTGACCGGCAAAAGAGCAAATCGCAGATTAAAACCGTTCACGCCCAAGGCGGCGTCGTTATGAAATCAGCCCGCGCCGACGGTTTCGGCGACACCCTTGATTATGACGTTGCCGCCGACACCATGGTTTTAAGAGGACGTCCGGCCAAAATCAAAACCGAAACCGAAGACATTACCGCCCAGGGCAGCATAACTTATTACCCGTCAAAACAACAGGCCGTTGCGCTTGACAATGTCATCGCCACCGACGCGCAAAAGAACAAGGTTTACGCTGACCGCATGATCAGCTTTTTTGAAAAAAACGCGCAGGGTGCTCTGGAAATGAAAAGGGTCGAAATCTACGACAACGTCAAAATCGTAACCAAGGACGCCGAAGTTACCGCCGACCGCGGCGTATATCTGCCCAAAGACAATCTGGTCAACCTTTATGACCGTGTCGTCATCAAACAGGACGGCAACTTTATCCGCGGCGACTACGCCGTTACCGACCTCAGTACCGGCGTCAGCCGTCTGCTGACCCGCAAAGGTTCAGGCAAACGCGTTTCCGGAGTCTTTCGCGAAAAAGACAAAGACGAAAAGAAAAAAGGCGGAACGCCGGCGCCCGAACAAAAACAAACCGCTCCGGACACACAGTCTCAAGCCCGGCCGGCAACCGGCGCTGAACCGGAAAAAACGTGGGAACTCGGCACCGCCGATTAACTTAACAGGAAATGTCCATGCTGAAAAAAAACGACTGCAATATGAATTCGACGCTTGAGGTTTTCAATATCGGCAAAAAATATAAAAACCGTCCGGTATTGCGCAATGTTTCGCTTAACGTCCGCCGCGGCGAGGCCGTCGGCCTGCTCGGTCCGAACGGCGCCGGCAAAACCACCTGCTTCTACTGCGTCACCGGACTGATTACCCCTGACTACGGCGACGTACATATCGACGGACAGGACATTACCAATCTGCCGATGTATCGCCGCGCCCGCATGGGCATCGGCTACCTGCCGCAGGAAGCCTCCATTTTCCGTTCGCTGAGCGTGGAAGACAATATCAAGGCGATTTTGGAAATCGTCATTGACGACGAAAGCCGGCGCGAAAACATGCTGGAAGAGCTGCTGTCCGAATTTTCAATTGCTCATCTGCGCAAATCGCCGGCAATTGCACTGTCCGGCGGCGAACGGCGCCGACTGGAAATTGCCAGGGCTTTGGCCAGCCAGCCAAACTTCATCCTGCTCGACGAACCGCTGGCCGGTATTGATCCGATTGCCGTTTCCGAAATCCGCAATCTGGTTTCGCAGCTCAAGCACCGCGGTCTCGGCGTTCTGATTACCGACCACAATGTCCGCGAAACGCTGGACATTACCGACCGCGCTTATATTCTGCACGGCGGAACTGTCCTGATGGAAGGAACGCCGGACGAAATCGTCGCCAATAAAGAAGTCCGCAAAGTTTATCTGGGCGATAATTTCTCAATGTAAATCCGGGGAGGCTTAAACAATGGCGGTTACACCCCGCATAGAAATAAAGCAGTCCCAATCCCTGTTAATGACCCCGCAGCTGCGGCAGGCAATAAACCTTTTGCAGCTTTCGAACGTGGAACTGAACGAACTCCTCGCCAAAGAACTGGAACACAATCCTTTTCTGGAACGCGAGGACGATCGTCTGGCCGACGCCGAAGACGGCAAAGCCCCGACAATTGACGACTATCCATCGGCCGGCGAAACACCGGCGGCCGAGGAAGACTTTGCCCCCGACATCGACTGCGACAACGAATTTGACGATTTCGCCAGCGACCGCGAAGGCTACGAAGGCGGAAGCGACTATTCCTGGGACGAATATGCCGCTTCCAAAACCCGCAGTCCCGACGATGAATTTGACTTTTTCGAAAAGAAACTCAGCGGCAGAAAGTCATTGTATGAGCTGCTGGACGAACAGATTTCGTTGAATTTTTCCGTCCCTCGCGATAAAGTCATCGCCTCGCGGCTGACCGCCTTTCTTGACGAAAGCGGCTACTTCCGCGGCGATACGGAGGAAATCGCCGCCAAACTTAATCTGCCCAGCGAAGAAATCGAAAAAATCCTAAACCGCATGCAGACTTTCGAACCGTCCGGCATTTTTGCCCGCAGTCTAAGCGAATGCCTGGCCATCCAGCTCAGGGATAACAATCGTCTTGACCCGCAGATGCAAAAGCTGCTGGACAACCTTGACCTGCTCGGACAGCGCAAATTCAGGGAACTGAAAAAAATCTGCGCTGCCGACGACGAAGATCTGGCTTCGATGATTGCCGACATCAGGGCGCTCAATCCAAAACCTGCCGCCGGCTACGACAATGACAACGCCGTCTGCGTCATTCCCGACGTTTTTGTCCGCACCAATAAACAAGGCGATTATCTGATTGAACTCAACAACATGTCCCTGCCGCGTATTTTGATTAATCGCGAATACTACAGCGAAATCAAAGCCGGCAGCGCCAAAAACCGGGAAGCCAGACGTTACCTGAAAGAACAGCTCGGGCACGCCGGTTTTCTGATAAAGGCCCTGCATCAGCGCGCCACGACCATTCTCCGGGTCAGCGAGGAAATCGTCCGCCGCCAGCGCGATTTTTTCGAAAAAGGCGTGGATCATCTCAAACCGCTTCTGCTCCGGGACATTGCCGAAACGCTGGAAATGCACGAAAGTACGGTGAGTCGGGTTACCGCTCACAAATACATGCACACACCCCGCGGCATTTTCGAGCTGAAATACTTTTTCTCGGCCGCCGCCGGAACTTATACCGGAGAAGAGAACACTTCAGTCGTCAGCATCAAGCACCAGATAAAAAGACTCATTGACGAAGAAACGCCGGAAAACATTCTTTCCGATGACAAAATTGTCGAACTGATGGCGCAAAAAGGCGTCAAAATTGCCCGGCGCACCGTCAACAAATACCGCGAAGCCATGGGTATCCCGACCTCGGCCGAACGCAAACGCCGGAAACGCAGCCGGTTCTGATTTTGAAGGCGAAAAAAATTTTAGTGTGCATAGAAGCACATGAATTTTTTGAGACCGCACAAAATTGTTTTAATAAGCCGTTATCCTATGAAAAAGTTTGCAGAACGAGATTAGTAAAGTGATTTTGAAGGCGAAAAAAATTTTAGTGTGCACAGAAGCACATGAATTTTTTGAGACCGCACAAAATCGCTTTAATAAGCCGTTATCCAAACTTTTTTGGTGTTGACTTTTCTCCATAACTAGATTATCAAATTCTCTGATTGAAATATCTATTTTTTCATAGTAAAGTAATGTTTCAAGAAAAGTTTAATCTATTTTTTGCAAGGAAGAATTATGAAAATTACATTGACAGGCAAACAGGTCGACATCGGCGACAGACTTCGCAAACATGTTGAAGAAGCCATCGAAAACTCTGTTAACAAATATTTTAATGCTCCCATCAGCTGCACCGTCGCTTTTTCCAAGGAAGGCGAAGATTTTAACGCTGAAGTAACAGTTCATCCTGCTAAAAACATCGTTCTCAAAGGTTCCGGCGTCGCCGGCGATCCGTATTCGGCTTTTGACAATGCCAATACGCACATTGCCACCCGTTTGCGCCGCAACAAAAACAAGCTTAACGACCACAAAGGCAAGCTCGGCCTGGCCGAACTCGCCAACGAAGCCGTCTTCCCCTTGCATGAAACCGAAGACGAACTGGACATTGACGTCAACGCGCCCCTGACGATTGCCGAAACCGACGCCAACATCCCGGTCTGCACCGTCAGCGAAGCCGTTATGTATATGGATCTGGTCAACGAAGCCGCCATCATGTTCAGAAACAGCGCCAACAACCACATCAGCATGGTTTATCGCCGCAAAGACGGCAATATCGGCTGGGTTGAACCGAAAGCTGAAAACTAGTTTCAATTATAAAAGGCAATAAGTTAATGAAAATCTCTGACATAATGACCGAGAAAAATGTTGTTTTGGGCCTGAAAGCCAATTCCAAAAGACAGCTTTTGCAAGAACTTTCCGACAAGGCAGCCGAAATCACGGGCATTAACGAAAGAACAATTTTTGACATCGTCCTTGAACGCGAAAATCTGGGTTCAACGGGTTTCGGCGGCGGTACGGCTCTGCCGCACGGCCGCATCCCCGAACTCGACAAAGTTTACGGCCTGTTTGCAAAATTAAACGCACCCGTAGATTTTGAAGCGGTTGACAACAAGCCTGTCGATTTGGTCTTCCTGCTGCTTTCCCCCGAAGGCAGCGGCGCCGACCATCTGACAGCGCTTGCACAGATATCGAGAATCTTAAAAGATGAAAATACCTGTGAAAAATTGAGACAAATGAACAACGGCGAAGAAATTTACGCTTTGCTTAACAACTGATATAAAGACCGGCGGAAACGCCGGTTTTTTTATGTCTGACAATCGGCGCTTCAGAAAGATGCCCCGTCGGCGGTTCTGATTTTCCTATTCCGAAACAGACTAAAACACTTTTAGAGAGAAAA
>OJQX01000897.1_pt1 | contig 14805 bp, 10 predicted proteins | sample 1599031 | NCBI WGS metagenome assembly OJQX01 (sample SAMN03922513, study PRJEB24848) | human gut metagenome | isolation source: stool sample | host: Homo sapiens | place: Germany | collected 2010-02 | reverse complement strand
CCCTCTGATTAACAGTCAGATGCTCTAACCGACTGAGCTAAGGAAGAATGTTTTTCTCAATTGCGATGCAAAAGTACTAGGTTTTTTTGAAATATGCAATATCTTTGCAAAAAAAATATTAGGAATGGACAAAATAATAGGATTGGGCAACGCCCTGGTAGACGTACTCGCAACCCTGAAGGATGATACTCTTTTGGATGAAATGGGTTTACCCAAAGGAAGCATGCAGCTCATCGATGACGCTAAGTTACAGCAGATTAACGCAAAATTTTCACAGATGAAAACCCACTTGGCAACAGGCGGATCGGCAGGAAATGCCATCCTCGGACTGGCTTGTTTGGGTGCCGGAACAGGGTTTATCGGAAAAGTGGGAAATGATAATTATGGAGAATTTTTTCGTGAAAATCTGCAGAAAAATAAGATTGAAGACAAATTATTGACTTCAGATCGACTGCCTTCCGGTGTGGCATCCACTTTTATTTCACCGGATGGAGAGCGCACTTTCGGAACCTATCTGGGAGCAGCGGCTTCTTTGAGAGCAGAGGAACTGACCTTGGATATGTTTAAAGGTTACGCGTACCTATTTATAGAAGGCTATCTTGTTCAGGACCACGAAATGATTCTTCATGCCATTGAACTGGCTAAAGAAGCCGGTTTGCAGATTTGTCTCGATATGGCTAGTTATAACATTGTGGCTAATGATCTGGAATTCTTCACTTTGCTAATCAACAAATATGTCGACATTGTCTTTGCAAACGAAGAGGAAGCGAAAGCCTTTACCGGCAAGGAGCCGGAGGAAGCTTTGAGAGTGATTGCCAAGAAATGCAGTATTGCTATTGTAAAAGTCGGGGCAAACGGTTCTTATATCCGTAAAGGGACAGAAGAAATAAAGGTTTCGGCCATTTCGGTTCAAAAAGTAGTGGATACTACCGGTGCCGGTGACTATTTTGCTTCCGGATTCTTATACGGATTGACTTGCGGATATTCGTTGGATAAATGTGCAAAAATAGGTTCTATTCTCTCGGGAAATGTTATTCAGGTAATCGGAACAACGATACCACAGGAACGCTGGGATGAAATTAAGTTAAATATTAACAGGATTCTGGCGGAATAACAAAGGATTGAGCTACTTTTACGACTCATTTAGATTGAAAGAGGTATGAAAAAATTGCTGAACAGGCAGATAGCTATTGTTGCAGTAGCGGTGATAGCCACAGTTGCTTTCTTTAGTTTCAAGAGTGGAGACGACCGTAATTTCCAGATTGCAAAGAATCTGGATATATTTAATGCGATTGTGAAAGAACTGGATATGTTCTATGTAGATACCATTGATCCGAATAAAACGATTCGGGAAGGAATCGATAATATGCTTTATACGCTGGATCCTTATACGGAATATTTCCCGGAAGAAGATCAGAGTGAACTGGAGCAGATGATTAAAGGATCATTTGGTGGAATGGGTTCTTACATTGCTTATAATACGAAACTAAAGCGTTCGATGATTTCTGAACCTTTCGAGGGAACGCCTGCTGCAAAAGCCGGTCTGAAAGCGGGAGATATCCTGATGGAGATTGACGGACAGGATCTTGCCGGTAAGAATAACGCGGAAGTCAGCCAGATGTTACGCGGACAGGCAGGTACCAGCTTTAAGCTAAAGATTGAGCGCCCGAATGAGAAAGGTGGACGTACACCGATGGAATTCACGATTGTACGTGAGTCTATTCAGAATCCGGCGATTCCTTATACTGCCGTATTGGATAATAAGGTGGGTTACATCAGCCTTAGCACTTTCTCCGGCAACCCTTCCAAAGAGTTTAAGAAAGCATTTCTGGATTTGAAGAAACAGGGCGCTACTTCGTTGGTGATAGACCTTCGTAGTAATGGCGGCGGATTGCTGGATGAAGCAGTAGAAATTGCGAATTATTTCTTACCGCGTGGAAAGGTGATTGTGACGACAAAAGGAAAAATCAAACAGGCTAGTAACACTTATAAGACATTGCGCGAACCGTTGGATTTGGATATTCCGATTGCGGTACTGGTAAATAGTGGAACCGCTTCTGCTTCCGAAATTTTATCAGGTTCTCTGCAGGATCTCGACCGTGCCGTTATCGTTGGTAACCGTACCTTCGGAAAAGGACTGGTACAGGTTCCCCGCTCTTTGCCTTATGGCGGAACGATGAAAGTGACTACCTCTAAATATTATATTCCAAGTGGCCGTTGTGTACAGGCTATTGATTACAAGCATCGTAATGAAGATGGAAGTGTAGGAACCATTCCTGATAGTTTGACTAAGGTATTCCATACGGCTGCCGGACGTGAAGTACGCGACGGAGGTGGTGTAATGCCGGATATTGTTATCAAACAGGAGAAATTACCGAATATCCTCTTCTATCTGGTACGCGATAATCTGATTTTCGATTATGCAACACAGTATTGTTTGAAACATCCTACCATCGTTCCTCCGGAGAAGTTTGAGGTGACAGATGCCGATTATAATGATTTTAAAGCGTTGGTGAAGAAAGCCGACTTCAAATATGACCAGCAAAGCGAGAAAATTCTGAAAACGTTGAAAGAAGCTGCCGAGTTTGAAGGGTATATGGATGATGCTTCAGAGGAGTTCAAAGCACTTGAAAAGAAGTTGAACCATGATCTTGACCGCGACTTGGATTATTTCTCATCTGATATAAAGAAGATGATTGCTACTGAAATTATCAAGCGTTACTATTACCAACGTGGTAATATCATCCAGCAGCTGAAGGATGATGACGGTTTGAAGGAAGCAATGAAAATTCTGAATGATCCGGTGAAATATAAAGAAATGCTTAGTGCTCCGGCTACTAAGGAATAAATGAATATATTTCGAACATAGATATATGCGGAAAACGCGGCTTTGTTACCAACAAGCCGCGTTTTCTGTATATCTATATTTAATTGTAAAAGTCCTGTAAGATCATGCCCGGACACTGATATTTGTATCCTTAATCGATCTTTATTGGCGAATCAAAGGCAGGGTGAAATAGAATCTGCTTCCCTGTCCTTCTTGGGAGCGCAACCAGATACGTCCACCCATCTTCTCTACCAACATTCTGCAAAGAGTTAATCCCAATCCTGTTCCCTGAACAAAATCGTCGACCTTTCCAAAGCGCCGGAAAATTGTGGCAATTCTTGCTGCCGGAATGCCGATGCCGCTATCTTTAACGTAGAACTCTACAAAATCCTCTTTTTCCCGATAGCCGAAATGAATTTCTCCTTTCGGGGTAAACTTTGTAGCGTTACTAAGCAAGTTACTTATAATTTGTATGATGCGATTCCAGTCTCCCGAAGTATACATGTCCGCATCTACGTCGTCCAAAATAAGTTTGACACCGTTTTGCGTCTTATGGCAGAATTGTTGTTCCAGCTGCAGGCAGATATCTATTAATTTGATCGGGCGGATATTGAATTTTAGAGAATCAGCTTCAAGCGATGCCAGATCCAGAATATCATTGAATAGATTCAGCAGCATTTCCGAATTTCGTTCGATGATTTCCGAATATTGATTCTTCTCTTCTGCAGATGTTGCATAAGTGATTAGTTTGGAGAATCCTACAATGGCATTGAGCGGGGTACGTATTTCATGACTCATGTTTGCCAGAAAAGCAGATTTCAGTCGGTCCGACTCTTCTGCTTTGATTCTGGCGGCCTTTAGTTCTTTCTGTTGTTGGGCATTCGTCTGTTCCGCTTCCCATTGTTGGGATATGTCACGGCACATACACAACAGATACTCTTTATCCAAAGGAAAGATACGGTTTTCGTAGTGATGTAAAACACCATCCAACATAAGATCGTGTCTGGCTGTTGAACTTTCTCCTGTGAGAATCACCTTATCCATATTCTTGCGGACACTTTCATAAGCCTCTTTGGGCAGAATGTCTTTTACGTTAGTGGTAGTGATATTGTTGGGGCTGATACCTTCTACGTGATTAGTTGCCGGAGAAGAAGCAAGCTCTATGATATTGGCGTCATGGTCGAAGACGGTGAGCATGTCAGGAAGAGCATCCAGTATCCGGGTACTATATTTATCACGAAAACGTTCTTTGGAAGGAGAGGAAGAATCAGAAGAATGAGAGGAAAGAAAATCTATTTTCTCCTCTAATTGTTCGATTATTTCTAAAAGATCTTCCTTTGTTTTGTTTTCGTAATTTCTCATAGAAGATTCGTTATTATTCATTAGAATGTTGTAGAAGTTGTTTTATCTGTTGCAAATATAAAACAATATTCCGAGATGCTGACAGCCTCCCTAGTTATTATAATATAAAAAAAACGGATAGCTTTTGCCCTACTAATCAGAATGTTCTATCTTTGCATCCATTATATATAAATGATTTACAATATGTCTACAGAATTATTCTCTACTCTGCCCTATAAGGTGGCAGATATTACACTTGCTGATTTCGGACGCAAGGAAATCGATTTGGCAGAAAAAGAAATGCCCGGCCTGATGGCTCTTCGCGAAAAGTATGGAGAATCCAAACCGTTAAAAGGTGCCCGCATTATGGGGTCGTTGCACATGACCATTCAAACGGCTGTGCTGATTGAAACATTAGTGGCTTTAGGAGCTGAAGTACGTTGGTGCTCTTGTAATATATATTCAACGCAGGATCATGCTGCTGCTGCGATAGCTGCTGCCGGAGTACCGGTATTTGCATGGAAGGGCGAGACTCTTGCCGATTATTGGTGGTGCACGTTGCAGGCATTGAGCTTTGACGGCGGCAAGGGACCGAATGTGATTGTAGATGATGGCGGTGACGCGACAATGATGATCCACGTGGGTTATGATGCAGAAAATAATGCTGCCATATTGGATAAGGAAGTACACGCAGAGGATGAAATAGAACTGAATGCCATCTTGAAGAAAGTGTTGGCAGAAGACAGTACTCGCTGGCATCGCGTAGCGGAAGAAGTGCGTGGCGTATCTGAAGAGACAACGACAGGCGTACACCGTTTGTATCAGATGCAGGAAGAAGGCAAATTGCTGTTCCCGGCATTCAATGTGAACGATTCGGTAACGAAATCTAAGTTTGATAATCTGTACGGTTGCCGCGAATCGTTGGCCGACGGAATCAAGCGTGCAACAGATGTGATGATTGCCGGAAAAGTAGTAGTGGTATGCGGTTATGGTGATGTGGGTAAAGGCTGTTCTCACTCCATGCGTTCTTACGGAGCGCGGGTGCTCGTAACGGAAGTAGACCCGATCTGTGCATTGCAGGCTGCAATGGAAGGTTTCGAAGTAGTGACGATGGAAGAGGCTTGTCTGGAAGGTAACATTTTCGTGACAACGACAGGTAATATCGATATTATCCGTATCGACCACATGGCGAAGATGAAAGATCAGGCTATCGTTTGCAACATCGGCCATTTCGATAATGAAATTCAGGTAGATGCTTTGAAACATTATCCGGGCATCAAATGTGTGAATATCAAACCGCAGGTAGACCGTTATTATTTCCCGGATGGACATAGCATCATCTTGTTGGCTGACGGTCGTCTGGTAAATCTGGGATGTGCAACAGGACACCCGTCATTCGTGATGAGTAATTCATTTACCAATCAGACATTGGCACAGATAGAACTGTTCAACAAGAAGTATGATATCAATGTATATCGCCTGCCGAAGCATCTGGACGAGGAAGTGGCTCGCCTGCATCTTGAAAAGATCGGTGTGAAACTGACTAAGCTGACTCCCGAACAGGCCGCTTATATTGGTGTGTCAGTGGATGGTCCTTATAAAGCAGATCATTATAGATACTAATTAAATTGAGAATTGAAAATTAAAAATGGAGAAATAACAGGCAGGATAAGATATGATTCGGCGGTTGTTATTTTCGGTTTTTAGTTTTCAATTCTCAATTCTCAATTCTCAATTATATGAAGAAGTTTCTTCCCGACTTAATAGCCATTCTGGCTTTTATCATTCTTTCTTTCGCCTATTTTTTTCCGGCTGATATCGAAGGTCGTATCTTGTTTCAGCATGACACGGCTGCCGGAGTGGGTGCAGGACAAGAATCGAAAGAGTACCTCGAACGTACCGGAGAACGTACACGCTGGACGAATTCGATTTTTGGAGGTATGCCTACCTATCAGATGTCTCCGAGTTACGACTCGACAACGTCTCTGAAAGGGGTGGAGAGGGTTTATCGCCTCTTTCTCCCGGATTATGTAGTGCTGACTTTTATCATGATGCTGGGATTCTATATCCTCTTGCGGGCATTCGGAATATCGGCCTGGCTGGCAGGATTAGGCGGAGTGATATGGGCATTCTCTTCCTATTTCTTCATTCTGATACCGGCAGGGCATATCTGGAAGTTTGTGACATTGGCTTATATACCACCTACGATTGCAGGTGTCGTTCTGGCTTACCGGAAGAAATACCTGTTGGGCGGAATCATTACGGCCCTGTTCATCGCCCTTCAGATTCAGTCGAATCACATTCAGATGAGCTATTATTTCATGTTTGTGATCCTGTTTTTTGTAGGAGCTTACTTTGAAGATGCTTATAAAAAGAAAGAATTGCCTCATTTCTTCAAGGCTAGCGGGGTTTTAGCACTGGCTGCCGTGGTAGGAGTCTGCATCAATATTTCCAATCTGTATCATACGTATGAATATAGTAAGGAGACAATGCGCGGCAAGAGTGAATTGAAGCAGGAGGGAGCTGCTGCCAGTCAGACTAGTAGCGGATTGGATCGTGATTATATAACCAACTGGAGTTATGGTATCGGTGAAACGTTGACGTTGCTGGTTCCGAATGTAAAGGGCGGCGGATCAGGATCTACGATGTCACAGAGCGAAGCTGCTATGTCAAAGGCTAATCCAATGTATAACGGTATTTACTCACAGTTACCTCAATATTTCGGTGAGCAGCCCTGGACAGCCGGTCCGGTATATGTGGGGGCATTTGTGATGTTCCTCTTTGTATTGGGGTGCTTCATTGTGAAAGGGCCTCTTAAATGGGCGCTGCTGGGAGCTACTATCTTCTCGATTCTGCTTTCATGGGGAAAGAATTTCATGGGACTGACGGACTTCTTTATCGATTATGTCCCGATGTATAATAAGTTCCGCGCTGTATCTTCTATTCTGGTAATAGCTGAATTTACAATACCTTTGTTGGCGATTTTTGCCTTGAAAGAGATTTTGAGTAAACCGGATATGCTGAAACAGGAAAAGAACTGCAGAGGAGTGATTGCTGCGTTGGTACTGACTGCCGGTGTTGCACTCATTTTAGCTGTCGCACCGGGCGTTTTCTTCTCCAGCTTTATAACGACACAGGAGATGACTGCTTTGAAACAAGCACTTCCTGCCGAACATTTGGCTCCGTTTGTAGCTAATCTGACTGAAATGCGCGAAGCCATTATTGCTTCGGATGCATGGCGCAGCTTCTTTATTATAGTGATCGGTTGCCTGTTCTTATTCTTGTATCAACTGCGGAAGTTGAAAGCCTCTTTCACACTGGCGGGTATTGCGCTTTTGTGTCTGATAGATATGTGGAGTGTCAATAAACGCTATTTGAATGACGAACAGTTCGTGCCGAAGTCGAAGCAGTCAGAAGCATTCGTGAAAACACAGGCGGATGAGATTATTCTTCAGGATACGACTCCGAATTATCGTGTACTGAACTTCATCGGTTTCCCCGGTAATACATTTAATGAAAACAATACAGCATATTGGCATAAGAGTGTCGGCGGCTATCATGCAGCGAAACTTCGCCGCTATCAGGAAATGATAGACCATCACATCGTGCCCGAAATGAAAGAAACTTATCAGGCTGTGGCTACTGCCGGTGGACAGATGGACAGTGTGGATGCTTCTAAATTCCGTGTACTGAATATGCTGAATACCAAATACTTCATTTTCCCTGCCGGAGAGCAAGGGCAGGCTGTTCCTGTCATGAATCCTTATGCATACGGTAATGCATGGTTCGTAGATAAGGTGCAGTATGTAAATAATGCAAATGAAGAAATAGATGCTTTGAACGATATTCTTCCAACGGAAACAGCCGTAGTGGATGTGAAGTTTAAAGAACAGCTGAAAGGTGTGACAGAAGGATATAAAGATTCACTATCTACCATCCAGTTAACCAGTTACGAGCCAAATCGTTTGGTTTATAAGGCTTCCACTCCTAAAGACGGAGTTGTTGTTTTCTCTGAAATATATTATCCGGGATGGCAGGTGACTATCGATGGCCAGCCGGTGGATATTGCCCGTGCAGACTATATCTTGCGTGCGATAAATATGCCGGCAGGGGAACATACCATCGAGATGTGGTTTGATCCGCAAAGCATACACGTCACGGAAAGTATTGCTTATGCAGCATTGGCTTTATTGTTAATCGGAGTTATGCTTCTTGCGTGGACGCAGCGGAGCAAGATAGCGAAGAAGCCTTAAGCAAAATGTAACAGCATCAACCTTATAGTGTATTGTAAGGTTATAAAATAAGGGCGGCTCTCTTCCTCACGAAGAGAGCCGCTACTTTGCATTCACTAAAAAATTATGAAAAACAAACGCTGTTCATAGAAACATATTAAGTGTGATGTTTTAGAGATTTTTCTGTTCAAAATCCGGTTTTTCGCCAGAGTGATTATCTTTGTGCATTCTTCTTTGAGCAGCCTTTTTCCGTGCGGCATTTTGTTCAGCCTGCCACTTCTCGTACTGTTCTTTTGTCAGAATCTTTTTTATCTTCTTTTCTTTGGCTTCTGCAGCTTTCTTTTGTGAATCGGCAGAATTGCTGTCTTTGTTCATCATCGGTCCACCACCCATTCTACCGGGAAAACCACCTTCTCCCATCATAGGCGGTTGGCCTCCACCCATTGGTGGGCGTCCTCCCCGCATTCCAGGGCCTTCTCCCATTGGCGGACGTTGGTCATCCGAATTTTGCATAGCCTTGAAGAATGCTTTCTGCTCTTTCAGGTTCAGCTTGTATATTTTTTTATATTGTTTATCTGTCAGCTGGAGTAACTTATTCATTTGGTCTGTCATCTGCGTGGCTACCTTTTCCGGATTCAACACCTCACGCGGAAGACGCTTTTCTTGTTGCCTTTCTTGCGGCTCATTGGCTTCTTGTGCATTTATAAAACCTGCACAGCACGTTAAGCAGACTGCCAATCCTATCAATTTCATGTTTTTTCTCATCTCTCTTATGCTTTTATTTGTTTTAATACTCCAAAGCTAAGCAGATATCGGAACAGATAAAAATAAAATCGACTAAGTGCGGAGATTTGTCTATCAAAAGCTCGACTCTACTTTCTCCTGCGGCCTTATATCATCTATGCCCTGGGATGGAAAGGAGTTACGAGGTGGTAAACAAGTAGTTTCAAGCGTTGAAACTGGTAGTTTCCCTATTTGAAACTGTTGGTTTCAGGCTGTGGAACTCTTAGTTTCCTGCCTTGAAACTTTTAGTTTCTAACGCTTGAAACTGATAGTTCCACAGCCTGAAACAAATAGTTTCAATACGGGAAAAACTATAAAGAACGTGTTGACATTCTCTTTAGCAATAACTCTTATTTAATTTAGATGGTGATAGGTGATAGATGAGGTGATAGGTTACTGACAACCTATCACCGCTCTGAAAACACTATGGATAAAGGGTCTGATAATGCTGGTGATAGGTTGAAAGAGGATTTCAGTTTTTATATATGAGAGAGAACCGGATATACATAGATTTCTATATCTATTCCTGTGCCGGTTGGATCAGCAGATTGTGTATCGGTTTGAATCATTTATTCTTTTTCACCATAAGCAAGATCGCCTGCGTCACCCAGTCCCGGAACAATATAAGAATGTTCGTTGATTTCCGGATCAATGGCAGCGCACCAAATGGTTGTCTTGTCTTCAGGAAATACATTCTTTATATGGTCAATGGCCTTTTGGCTGGCAATAATGGAAGCAACGTGAATTTCAGCGGGATGACCTTTCGTCAGCATTGCCTGGTAACTCAGTTCCATACTGCCTCCTGTTGCTAACATAGGATCGGTGATAATCAATGTCTTGTCATCAATACGGGGAGATGCGATATATTCTATATGTATATCGAATTTCAGCGTATCTTTATATTTGCGGTAAGCAGAAACAAATGCATTTTCCGCCCCGTCGAAATAACTAAGGAAACCTTGGTGGAAAGGCAGACCTGCACGTAGAATAGTGCTGATTACTAAATTGTTGTCCGGCGTACTGACCGGAGCAATTCCCAGTGGTGTCTGGATATTCTTTACCGAGTATTTAAACTCTTTACTCATTTCGTAAGCCATGATTTCTCCGATCCGTTCAATGTTACGGCGGAAACGCAGGCGGTCGTTCTGAACTTCTACATTTCTAATTTCGGATATGTACTGGTTTAGAATCGAATTAGTTTGGCCAAAATCAATTACTTTCATATTATATTTTAATCAAATTTTAATCTCATTTTCATAGTATTGATAACATACTGGCTTGCAAAGTAAACGATAATCTTTCAAATTGCAATATTCAGTTTGCAGATATTGTTAGGAATTTATAAAAGAGTTTCAATTAGGGAAAAATTTCTCTAATACCTTCTTCCTTTCCAAAGAAAGTATTACTTTTGTAGCCGGATTTACAAGGGGGTATCCAAAGCTCCCCATGTTAAGGTGAAAAGAGATAGAAAACAAAATACCAATTTTAATTAATTCAAAAGAAAATGGCAAATTTAGATTTAAGCAAGTACGGTATCACAGGTGTGACCGAGATTGTGCACAATCCGTCTTATGACGTTTTGTTCGCTGAAGAAACAAAACCAAGTTTGGAAGGTTTCGAAAAAGGCCAGGTAACTAACATGGGCGCTGTAAACGTAATGACCGGCGTTTATACAGGACGTTCTCCTAAAGATAAATTCTTCGTAAAAGACGAAACCAGCGAAAATACAGTATGGTGGACTTCTGAAGAATACAAAAACGACAACAAACCAGTTGACGCAAAATGTTGGAAAGCAGTTAAAGAATTGGCAACTAAAGAATTGTCTAACAAGAGACTGTTCGTTGTTGATGCTTTCTGTGGTGCTAACGAAAACTCTCGCTTGAAATTGCGCTTCATCATGGAAGTTGCATGGCAAGCTCACTTCGTAACAAACATGTTCATCCGTCCGACAGCTGAAGAATTGGCTAACTTCGGTGAACCTGATTTCGTTATCATGAACGCTTCTAAAGCTAAGGTTGAAAACTACAAAGAACTGGGCTTGAACTCAGAAACTGCAGTTGTATTCAACTTGACTGAAAAGATCCAGGTTATCCTGAATACTTGGTACGGTGGTGAAATGAAGAAAGGTATGTTCTCTTACATGAACTACTTGTTGCCTTTGAACGGTATGGCTTCTATGCACTGCTCTGCTAACACTGACAAAGCAGGTGAAAGCTCTGCTATCTTCTTCGGTCTGTCTGGTACAGGTAAGACTACTTTGTCTACTGACCCGAAACGTCTGTTGATCGGTGATGACGAACACGGATGGGATGACGAAGGTGTATTCAACTTCGAAGGTGGTTGCTACGCTAAAGTTATTAACTTGGATAAAGAAAGCGAACCAGACATCTGGAATGCTATCAAACGCGATGCACTGTTGGAAAACTGTACAGTTAACGCTGAAGGCGAAATCAACTTCGCTGACAAGTCAGTAACTGAAAACACTCGTGTTTCTTATCCTATCTATCACATCGAAAACATCGTTAAACCGGTGTCTAAAGGTCCTCACGCTAAACAAGTTATCTTCTTGTCAGCTGATGCATTCGGTGTATTGCCTCCAGTATCTATCCTGAACCCGGAACAAACTCAGTACTACTTCCTTTCTGGTTTTACAGCTAAATTGGCTGGTACAGAACGTGGTATCACTGAACCGACTCCGACATTCTCTGCTTGTTTCGGTGCTGCTTTCTTGTCATTGCACCCAACTAAATATGGTGAAGAATTGGTTAAGAAGATGAAGAAAGCTGGTGCTAAAGCATACTTGGTGAACACAGGTTGGAACGGCTCTGGCAAACGTATCTCTATCAAAGATACTCGTGGTATCATCGACGCTATCCTTGACGGTTCTATCGACAAAGCTCCTACTAAGGTTATGCCTTACTTCGACTTCGTTGTTCCTACAGAACTTCCGGGTGTTGATCCGAAGATCCTTGACCCACGCGACACTTACGAATGTGCTTGTCAATGGGAAGAAAAAGCAAAAGATTTGGCTGGACGTTTCATCAAGAACTTCGCTAAATTTACTGGTAACGAAGCTGGTAAGGCTTTGGTTGCTGCTGGTCCGAAACTCTAATTGGAGAATCAGATATAATAAAATTGAAAGCGATCCTGCAAAGGGTCGCTTTTTTTTATATTCTTTTCCGGAGAGAGAGGTATAACGGATCAGTTGTTTTTCTTGAGGGATTAGGTTGACTGTTAGAAACGAAGGAAAAATCTTTTTGTTATAATCTTTACGATTTTATGAAAAGATGCTATATTTATTAATAAATGAGTAGAGTCATGAATTTGGATAACCGCGAAAATGGATATGTCCGTAAAAGGGGTAGAATATCACATGACTAAAGCAACTGGTTAACTTCGAAAAGAACTCAAAGATTCTTCCCTTTCTTACTTTTCTACTCTATCGTTAGAATTTTGACATTTCGGAACTAAGGCTTTCTCTCTTATAGGTGATATCCTATAAAAGAGAGTAATAATGTTTTGCCTTTAATAAAGATAAAAATGAATCTGGCTGAAGCATATCTGCTGAAAAAAGATATTTCAAATGCGGTTAAAATGCTGAATGTAACAAAAAATGTAGTTATTTACTTTTCTTATTATTATTTTTATTAACTTCCTGCCTGAAAGCGGGTTTGAAAGATTTGCCTGAATTTGAAGAAAATAATATAACAGGAGTACAGCGGCTGGAGTATCGATTTATAAGTGATGAAATTTCCGATGTAGGTGGCAAAATAGAGTGAAATATTTCTGATAATACATGCGATGGGGATTTTTCTCATCGCATATGTTTAGTAACCGATTCACACATAATAAAAATGAGAAAGAAAATTTTAGTATTACTATGCGCTTTGTTTGGCTGTATGTCAATAGCGATGTCACAAGAGAAATACAATACTGTTATTGAACCTTTGAAAGGCGAGCGTTGGTGGGGAGGGTTTGTTGCCCTTGGTAATCAGATGCCTTTTGGATCTAATGTACGTCTGTATGACATGACACAGCAGAATTTTAATAATCAGGTAGTGCCTTTAATGCTTTCTTCAGCGGGGCGTTATGTCTGGTCCGATCAGCCTTTTAGCTTTGAATTGAAAGACGGGAAGCTCTTATTGACATCGGTTTATGAGAAATTGGAAGCACAATCGGCAGGAACTACTTTGAAAGATGCTTTGTTGACTGCATCAGCCAAACATTTTCCTCCTACAGGTACTGTACCGGAGGAATTATTCTTTTCGATGCCGCAATATAATACTTGGATTGAACTGATCTATAATCAGAACCAAAAGGATATAATGAATTATGCTTCTAAAGTCATAGAAAATGGTTTTCCACAAGGGGGCTTCATGATCGACGATAACTGGCAGAAATATTACGGGAATTATGATTATAAACCCGAACGTTTCCCTGATCCGAAAGGTATGACGGATGAACTTCATCGCATGGGCTTTAAAGTAATGCTTTGGATTGCTCCTTTTGTTTCGGCTGATAGTCCTGAATTCCGTGAACTCGAATCCAAAGGATATTTACTGAAGAATAAAGGGGGAGGAACTGCTATTATCCGGTGGTGGAATGGCTTTAGCGCGACTTATGATACAACTAATCCTGAAGTGATGGAATATCTGAAGAACAAGTTGCGTGAACATCAGGCGAAATATGGAACGGATGGATTTAAATTTGATGGTGGAGATATCACTACTATGACCGGCCGTTATGATTTCTATGATAAAAAGGCCACTACTAATACATATATGGAAAAGTGGGCGGCATTGGCTCTTGATTTCCCTTATAATGAATTACGTGCCAGTTGGAAACTTGGCGGACAACCTCTTGTGCAACGATTGGGTGACAAAGAATATTCATGGAATGCGGTCAAACTACTCATTCCGGATATGTTATCTGCCGGATTACTAGGATATTATTATACTTGTCCGGATATGATTGGCGGAGGGTCGTTCACACCGTTTTTGACTTTGAAGAAGTTTGATGAAGAGTTGATTGTACGCTCTTGCCAGGTGCATGCTTTAATGCCCATGATGCAGTTCTCTGTGGCTCCTTGGCGTATTCTGAGTAAAGAAAATGCTGCTATTTGTGCCAAATTTGCCAAACTGCATCAGCAGATGGGTGATTATATCCTTTCATTGGCACATTATGCATCGAAAACAGGAGAGCCTATTGTTCGACATATGGAATATGAATTTCCTCATCAGGGATTTATTGATTGTCAAGATCAGTTCATGTTGGGCTCTGAATACTTGGTGGCTCCTATGGTAAAGCCGGGTAATACCCGACAAGTGAAACTCCCCAAAGGGATCTGGAAAGATGATCTGGGCAAAACTTTTAAGGGACCACGTGAGATTGTGGTTGATGTCCCATTGGAACGTTTACCGTATTTTGAGAAAGTAAAGTAAATACTTTATGTCAGCAATTTTATTAGAAACTAAATCTGTGAACATTAGGAAACTACGCTTTCTGTTGTTCGCTCTTTTGGTCATATTCTGGAATATGCGAAAGCCTTTGAAAAGGATTCTTCCTGCTGCTTTTATTATATGGAAGCAGAAATTATTGATGATGCGTTTGTCTGTCCTCATC
>OJQX01000892.1_pt1 | contig 14891 bp, 9 predicted proteins | sample 1599031 | NCBI WGS metagenome assembly OJQX01 (sample SAMN03922513, study PRJEB24848) | human gut metagenome | isolation source: stool sample | host: Homo sapiens | place: Germany | collected 2010-02 | reverse complement strand
TTTAATAGGAAAGTATCAGCCAGAGAGTAAGGGAAGATCTGCTGTCCTTACTATATAGTTGTATTAAGGCACCGGTATAGTTAATTCGTCACGGCCGTGACGAATTCCTACCACGGCCATGAAGAGATCTCTCCACGGCTGTGACGAATACTCACCACGGCCGTGGAGAACTAACTATACCGGTGCCTTAATGCAACTATAAAGGGAAGGGAACAGAAGTATAACGGCTGCATAATCCATGTTTCACAGGAGCTTACCCTACAAGACAAACGCATCCAGGCAGAGAATAACATGGGGCAAAGCGAGCCAGCAAGACTGTCTACTCTTATTTATTCATGGCATCGCTCTGGCTACGATATGCAATAGCACCTCCATCACCCTCACGTATCGCCTGTCCTTGCGCATTATACCCGACAATTGGTTTTTCCGAACTGCCACTTTTCCCCATAACTTTCACAAAACTGCTATCTTTAACAAGTGCCATAATAGCAAAAATAACCACTGTCGGCAGGATAAAATAGATCAGCCAACTTGCCGCAAAAACAAGTGCAATAATCAAAAAACCAATTGACCATATTCCTGGAAAGTAGATAATGAGCCACAGCGTTCTGAATTTCTTAATCATTTCCCACAACATCCCGACTGTGGAAGCAACCCAGAGAGATATAATGAATGGCAAAAGCTTTAACATAAACGGATATTCAGAGAAATGGGCAAAGAAGTTCGGATTGAATTTTAAGGAGTTTACAAGATCATCATTGTAATCTACATAAAACACAAAAAGTCCTACCAGTGCCGAAACAATCAGATAAATTGATTTGAAATAAATCTTCTCACCTTGATAAAAACAATATCTCTTACGAATTTTACTTTCAATAAGCCAATATATAAGCTTCCACAACAAAAAGACCATAAAAATTGCACCGCCAAAAATAAAGAACAGTGCCAGAACATCTACAGGTTGGTAGAAAACAATTGCCCAATTATGCTGCACCGGACTAAAAATGTTAGCATCACACCAGCCCTCTCCGATTATTTTTCCATTTTTGATAGCTTTCACCCTAACAGCATGCGAATAATCTGTTTTCTGCATGAACTTTTCACGCGAAAGCTCTCTACTATATCCTCCGACAACTTGCAATGTATCACCTCTAAGAACTTGGCATACCGGGTTTTTAACATTGAGATTTTTCGTCTCTTTCTATTTCGGCCGATGTAGTAAGATAAATAGGTGAAATAGAGTCATTCAGTAGATTCATTTCAGGTTTAGTGGATTTCTTCACAGTAACCAGCTCACCAATTTTTATCCCTTGATAATAGTACAACATTGCCGAATCCTTAGCGGCACTTTCGGGCATCGCTTCAATTTTCGCAATATCAATACCTCTTTGGCAGGAACATAAAACTAGAATTCCAAGAAATAACAGAATAGTGGTTTTTACGGTTTGTTTCCGTCGAACAGTTGATAGTTGTTTCATTGTCTATTAGGATTTAGTTTATAAAATGGACAGATGCGTCATGTAGTACTTATTACCATATTACATGAAGCATTTCTGCTGTTTTTATCTTCGATTAACTCCGGCTGATTTACCTTCCCTTAGCACAGGGATAACAAAAAGAACACTATTAATATCCCTTTTTCTGTAAATATATGAAATATTTGGCAAACAGCCAGCATTTCATTCTAAAAACTTAACTTCTATCTATTTCTTGTTACCGTCTTTCTAACTGCAATAAAGCCTTAAACTACTCGAATGTCTTTCGGAAAGTACATCCGTTTCTCCATTCCGAACATCCATAAGCCGTTTTTCCTTTGATGATGGTTCCCTTACCACAAAGAGGACAGGGTTGTCCTACCCATGCATCCACACCGCCCGTCGTGGAAGAGGTTGCGGAAGAAGTTGCAGCAGGTGCAACAGCTGGAGTTGAAGAGGTCGTCGAATCAGAAGTAACTTCGGCAGTTGCCTTCTCTGCTTTCGGCTTTTTCTCTTTCGGTGCACTCGGTTTACGTTCTCGCTTTTTAGTTTCTTTCTTTTCTTTCTCTTCAGCTTTTGCAGCTACTGCATCCTGAATAGTAATGCGTCGGTTTGTATTATCAGAAAGTACACTCATCACTATTTCCGAAACCATCTGTTTCAGTTCTTCGAGAAACTGGCGGGCATCGTATGTCTTCTTTTCAATTTCGCGAAGCTTCTTTTCCCAAATACCTGTCAGTTCCGCCGATTTCAATAATTCTTCGTGAATGAGCTGCACCAACTCCACTCCTGTTGGGGTGGCAATCAGGTTCTTTCTTTCTTTACGAATATAATTCCGCTTGAATAATGTCTCAATAATGGCAGCACGGGTAGACGGCCGACCGATACCATTCTCTTTTAAGGCATCGCGAAGTTCGTCATTATCCACCAGTTTTCCGGCTGTTTCCATTGCACGAAGCAAGGTCGCTTCAGTATAAGGTCTGGGCGGCTGTGTCCATTTTTCGTTCAAGTCGGGAATGTGAGGACCACTTTCACCTTTTACAAAGGTAGGGAGTACATTTTCATCCTCTTCCTCTTTTTCTTCAGTAGGATCTTTTACGTCCTTTGCAAACACGACACGCCATCCCGGTTCCAGGATTTGTTTTCCGGTTACCCGGAATTCTATCTTATCCACTTCGCCCATAACGGTAGTAGTAGAAATCTTGCAGTCCGGATAGAACACGGCTATAAAACGACGGGCTATCAAGTCGTAGACACGACGTTCCATATCCGTCAGGTTTTGAGCATAAACTCCGGTGGGGATAATGGCGTGGTGATCCGTCACTTTCGAGTTGTCAAATACCTTTTTCGATTTAGGAAGTGTAGTGCCGGCTAACGGAGCTGTCAAGACTTCGTAATCACGGAGTCCTTTCAGGATAGCGGGACATTTCGGGTAAATATCGTCACTCAAGAAAGTGGTATCGACACGCGGATAGGTAGCTACCTTCTTCTCATAAAGAGACTGGATTAGTTTCAGCGTTTCATCAGCCGAATAAGCGAATTTCTTATTACATTCTACCTGAAGAGAAGTCAAGTCGAACAAACGTGGGGCGAACTCTCTCCCATCTTTCTTGCCAACACTGGTGACTACAAACGGAAGATCCTTTATGCGTTCTACCAATGCCTCGCCTTCTTCCCGGTTAGCGATAGGGTCGATACCCGGATTATCTATTTTCTTTTTTCCACCGTTCTTTTCTTCTTCCGCAGCTATTTCTTCATCACTTTTGCGAATAAGTGCGGAAAAAGTGGTATCCCGATAGTTGGTTTTCAGTTCCCAGTATTGCTTGGGTTCGAAATTGGCTATTTCCAACTGGCGGTTGACAATCAGTGCCAGAGTCGGTGTCTGTACACGGCCGATAGAAAGTACCTGTTTATTTTGACCGTATTTAATGGTGTAAAGACGGGTAGCGTTCATTCCTAATAGCCAGTCACCCATTGCACGGGAAAGTCCGGCTTCATAGAGTGACTGAAAATCTGTCTGATCTTTCAGCTTCGCAAACCCTTCCCGGATAGCTTCTTCTGTTAATGAAGAAATCCACAGACGTTTCACCGGACAGCGTGCACCTGCTTTCTGCATTACCCAACGCTGAATCAATTCTCCTTCTTGCCCGGCATCACCGCAGTTGATGATTTCATCTGCGTTCTGCATCAGTCCCTCGATAATGTGGAATTGTTTTTCGTATGTAGGATTCTCTATCAGCTTGATGCCGAAACGTGGAGGAATCATTGGCAGGCTACCTAAATTCCACGATTTCCAGTTAGGCGTGTATTCATGCGGCTCTTTCAGGGTACAAAGATGCCCGAATGTCCAGGTCACCTGGTATCCGTTTCCTTCTATATATCCTTCTTTTCTGGTATGAGCGCCGAGTACTTCGGCTATATCGCGTGCTACTGATGGCTTTTCGGCTATGCAAACTATCATTTTTTCTCTTCTTGTTTTTACACTAACAGCTTACAAAGTTACACGATTATTTCTCATTGACCGCATGAAGAGAGAAAAAAGTCCATAAAGGCATAGATCGGAGAAAGAATGATAACTTCAACTGAATAGTTTTCAAGATGTACCGCTTTCTCCTTTTTTATACCACTCCATTTGATGTTTGATAAGCTATATAATGAAGCTGCACAGTTCTACACACGATATGTGCATAGCTCTGTGCAGCCTCTCTATAACGTTTCTATTTTAAACCGGAGAAATCACAGAAAAGAGGATAATGTGTAGAAGCAACGGTCACATCTACTCCCGACAGACTTTCTATCACATCAGCCTGTGTCACATTTACGTTGTGACTCTTCAAAGACACGATAAAGTCAAGGCGACGTTTCTTACCACTGACTTCGGTAGACTTATCGGCACTAAGAAGATTCCAGTTACTCTTCACCATTTGGAAAAACTCGCTTTCCAAGTCGCCCTCATTGAAGTATCCTAACAGGAATGCAGGTTTATTATAGGCGGACAGTTTCGTTTCTAACGTTTGAAGGGCCTCTATACGCTTTGCCATATCCGTATCGAAGTTGGTACTGGCTACTACAAACTTTTCATATTCCACTACCATGGCTGCACGCATCTCGCTCTTTCCCGCCATTTGGTATCTGTCTAGACTTACAGGTTCTTCTTTTGTCAGTATACCAACGCCGAATTCACCGCCTTTATAATCAATGGCTTTAGCAAAGTAATCATGCATATTTGCTTTCTGTGCCAGTACGTTCAACTGGTCGATACCTTCCGAACGTTCCGTCTCCTTATCCAGTCCCTGCAAGCAGACAATATCCGCATTCATTTTGGCGATAATACGTCCTGTCCGGTCGTAATCAATCACGCCATCTGTGCCTTTACAATAGGTCAGGAAATAGTTACCTATGCGCAGGTCACCTTCTGCCTTCGGATATTCTTCAAGTCCGGTCGGCTTCTTAAAATCACAATAAAGTGGATAATGGTCGGAAGTTATTGCTACGTTGACACCATCCAGGTTGTATATTACATTCGATTTTACCACAGTGGTAGGTGGAGTTTTCAAAGTAACGACAAAATCAATCCGTTTGGTAGCCTGTCCGGTAGGAAAAGTGTTTTCTGTAGAACTGACAACCTCCCATTCTTTCTTCAGTTCCGTAAAGAATGTGCCATTCATCAAGTCCTCGTTAAAGTCACCAGCCATATAAACCACTTTATTATATGTTTTGGCAAGGTCTGTGAGCTGTTTTGCAGATTCAACTCTATTATTCTCTTCCAAAGCCAAGTGGGTGGAGATAACTACATAGTTCTCAAATTCGGCTATGGCAGCAGAACGGAGTTCGGCACCGGGAAGGGGATAAGTCTTCGTGCTGATCGGCGTCCCTTTGAACAAAAGGCCATTACCGTATTCACCACCCTGGTAAGCGATTGACTTACTAAAATAGTGATTCATGCCTGTTTTATCCGCCAAGGTTTTCAGTTGGTCGACTTTATTACTGCGGGTAGTCATGTAGTCCACTTCCTGCAAGCAAACGACATCGGGTTCCATTCCGTTGATAACAGCGGCTGTCCTGTCATAATTAATCACGTCATCGTTACCGGCACAATGCCTTATATTAAAGGTCAACACTCTAAGGTTCCCCTCCCCTTTCGGATAAGTATAGGAAACTTCCTGTTTACCGTAAGGTATCATATTATCGAATTTAGAGTTGTCCATGTCGTCGGCACAGGACAAGTTGGCAAACACGGTTGCCAAAAGACATATATAAGAAATCATATTTTTCATAAGAATTTATATTTCTGAATCTAATTAATTAAAGTTCAATCCGTCATTCCAACCGGGATTCTGTGTTATCACACCATTGGACAAAGTACGTTCGCTGATAGGAACAGGGTACAAATAATCTCTGTCTTCATTCCATTTCTTGGTAATCAGACTATGACAGATGATATAACCACTTTCGCCATTCGACAAGCGAATCTGCTCGCCGATCTCTAAATATAAAGGTACATTTCCGGCAGGTTTTGTTCCTACGTAGAAACAGACATCATCCGTACCGTCTTTATCTAAATCGTAAGTACCGGGCCCGGGAACATAGATTCCCAGCAGATCGTTCTCAAATAGTTTACCTTCTTTCCAACGCATGATGTCGTAATAACGGAAACCCTCCATTGCCAGTTCGATGGTTCGTTCGCGACGGATTTCAAGGATTACTCCCTGATTGGCTCCTTTCACATTCGGATAACCTGTGGCGGCACTCATCAAATACGGGTCGGGTTTTGAATTTGCCAGTTCCATATCCAGGTTAGTCATTCCTACCCTGTCTCTAAGTAATTTAATAGATTTATTGATGTCGGCTTGCTTCAAAGTGCCCAGTTCGGCTTTTGCTTCTGCAAAATTCAGATACACCTCTGCCGTGCGGAACAAGGGAATATCGTTGCACGATTTATTATATTCATCGTAGTTAGCCGTCATCGAATATTTTATTAGGTGATATCCGGTCATGGTATAAGCCAGGTTCGGGGCTTCTTTCTTTGTACTTCCGATTCTCGTATATCCAGGGGTACGGATGGTTTGTGCCAGTCGCGGATCCCGATTCTGACATTCCTGATCGAATGTCATCGTTTCATAACCGGCTTTATCCGTGAAACGGCTTCCGTCCGCCATCAGATAAGAATTCACTATCTTCTTGTTCATTCCCGGACGTCCCATTGTGGTGGAGTTCTCATAATTCTGCACATTATGAAGCACAGAAAGAGAAGCTTCATAGTCACGGCCGAAAATCACTTCATCCGCTTGTAGATTTATGGAAGCGAATAAATCCCTGTAAGGTGTGCTGCCCGATTTATAGAGTGTATATCCGCTTTCGTTCATAAAGGTTTCAGAAGCCGAGACACAAGCATTCAGGTATTTTTCATAATCCTCCAGTCCATGATATTTGCGGAAAGTACCCTCAAACAGGCAGACACGGGATTTCAGTGCCAATGCCGTCCACCGGGTCAGTACATACGCATTCTTCGTTTTCGGAAGATTGGCTATCGCAAAATCCAGGTCCTCCAGCATTTTCTGCATGACAAATTCACGTGAGTCCCGGGCTTTATACAATTCGGGATCATCCGAGTCGAGTGCTTTGTCATACCAGGGAATATCGCCGTATCTCTTCACCTTCTCAAAGTAGAAATAAGCTCTGAAAAAACGGGCAACACCATCGTAACGGTTACGGGCATTCACTTCCGTGCAGTTATGGGAATACTGCAGATAGAAATTAATATCGCGAAGTGCCGTAAAATTCCAACCGTTTCCTTCATCGGGTATGATGCGCTGTCCGGACATTTCGAGCATCAAGTCGGACTTGACAATCAAATCGGACGACTCGGAATAAATATCGACAGCGGACGGAACCAGATTGTTATAAAACTGATTCGTAAATAATCGCAACTCATCTTCAGTCTTGAAATAGACATCCGGATACAGGCGGTCTTTGGGGGTCTTATCCAACCAATCGTCGCAAGACACGAAAGATATCGCCAATGCGAACAACCAAGATACTATATAAACAGGTTTCATAATTCAAATATTAGTTAGTTTAAAAAGTTACGTTCACTCCAAAAGAATAGGTCTTTGACCAGGGGTACAACTTTGCGTTACCATTTGCCGATTGGATGGAATTTTCTGCCGATGCTTGTTCCGGATCAATGTAGTCGCTCTTTAGCGGAGAGAAGGTAAACAGATTCTCACCACTGAAATAGATATGCAGGCGCTCTATCTTTACCTTCTTCGTCCATACGGCGGGAATCGTATAGCCTACTGTGATATTCTTCACTCTGCAATAAGCCAGATTCTGCAAATAACGATCATTCACCACTCCCAAAGAACGGTTGTTGCCGAGAGCAAGATACCCTATCGGGCGCGGGAAATAAGCATCGGGATTTTCCGGGCTCCATACCTGGCTCAAGAAATCGCGTGGAATGAACGATGAATACGGACGAGCGTATGGTCCCCAAAAGAATACAGAATTAGTGCCCGGATACCAGTCTTGATGTCCTACTCCCTGAAGATAGATGGAGAAATCGAATCCATACCAGTCGAAACCACCTTGAATACTGTATGTATAGCGCGGTAATGAGTTTCCGATTATTTTGCGGTCGCCCGGATCATCTGCCGTGTTCGAGCCGGAAGATATTGTATGGTCGCCATCCAAATCAACAAATTTCATATCACCGGCGTGAAGTCCCGGATTCACCTGCGCTGTATTGATAACGAAGTTAACTGCTGTTTGGTCGACATTATAGTTTGCCGCTTCTTCGTCTGTCCTGAAAAGTCCGTCTACTACATATCCCCAGATATCTCCTAATTTCTGACCTACATAATAATCACTCAATATCTTGGAAGGATTATCGAATTTGGTTATTTCCGATGTATTATCTGCCAAGCCTACGGACAGGTTATAACGGAAAGGTTTGTTTGCCAGTTTGAAAGCATCATTCCAAGTCAGCATCAATTCCCAGCCTTTGGTACGCAAGTTGGCTGCATTTTGCTTGGGCTCGTTGGCTCCATAAGCACCAGGAAGCTTTTTGCCGGAAGTTTGCATACCTTTAGTATCACGAACATAGGCATCGGCAGTCAGGTTCAGGCGGTTGTTCAGGAATCCGAGATCCAGTCCTACGTTCCAAGTCGAAACGGTTTCCCAGGTCAGGTCGGCGGAATTCGGGTCGGAGACACTTGCATAAGAGCCTTTCTTCTGATCGCCAAAGATATAATTCATTGTACCGTTGGTATTAATGGTTTGGATATAATCGTAATATCCTACCTGCTGATTTCCTAACGAACCGTATGAGAGACGCAATTTCACATTATCAATATTCTTCTTTAAATTCCCGAAAAACGGTTCTTCACTGATTCTCCATCCTACGGAAGCCGAGGGGAAGAAACCGAAACGGTGTCCGCTTCTGAAACGTGAACTTCCGTCATAACGTCCGCTTGTCTCAAATAGGTAACGACCTCCTTTATAGGAGTAATTAAGACGATAAAATGCTCCCAAAAGCGCATATTCATTCTGTCCGCCGGACATAGTCATCGCATCTCCGACTGCCAGATTTAAGTCATTCAAGTCATCGGAGAGCAAACCCTGGCGGGAGACTTTGATATCTTTCAGACGCTTGGTTTCATAATTGTAACCTGCCATGATTTTTATCTGATGGTCGGCAATATCCAGCATATAATCACCATAAACATTGAAAGCCTGATACCAATGATTGGTCTGTGTTTCCTTCAACTGATTCACACCGCTTCCGGTAGTCAGATAGGATATCTCACCCGGATATTTGGAATATGGTACATTTACTGTTCTGTTCATGGTCTGATAGTTATAGTGCAGGTAGCTGTAGTTTGCACGGACATTCAGGTTCTTCATTACATTGAAACTTGCTTCGAAAGTCGTGGAAAACTCATACCGCTGGTCTTCATTCTTATGTTTTCCATAAGAAAGGATAGCTCCCATGCCATCCAAAACAGCAGAATTGCTCAACGAAGTCAGATACACCGCACTGCCATCCGGATTAATGGGTACAAAGCTCGCCAGTGCATGATTCACCGCAGTATTGAAGTTGTTATTAATACCCGATAATCCCGGATAAGAGTAACTATTATAATGGTACTTCGTGTTATTGCTGATTGTCAGTCGTGGAGTGATCTTTGCCGAGATTTTACTTCTGAAATTATACACCTTGTATTTATCAGGATTCTGTCTGAAGATACCCGTTTGGTCAACTGTATTTCCTGATAAATAATAGTTCAACTTTTCATTTCCCCCACTGACACTGATATTGTGCTCCCACATCGGTCTGTTTTTACGATAAAGATAATTATACCAGTCGAAGTTACCGTAATAGACGTATGTATCTCTTCCGTCACGTTGGTCGGTAACCACCCAGGGACGTTCGGGATTCTCCGTTTTATCATTCCGGCGTAACCAAAGCTGGCGGTAGTCTTCTTCCGTATAGTTGGTATAAGGCTTTCCGTTATAATTGGCATAAAACAAGTCGTTGATGCCTGCCGAATAATATCCCCTGGTTTCAAAATCAGTAGAAGTCGTCTGATTGCTCCATGAATATCTTCCATCATACGAAACGGTAGTCTTGCGGGCGGAGCCTTCCTTGGTAGTCACGAGGATAACGCCATAAGAAGCACGAGCTCCGTAAATAGCGGCCGAAGATGCATCTTTTAATACGGAAATGGAAGCGATGTCATTCGGATTCAAGCGGTCGATATCCCCTTCTATTCCGTCAATCAGCACTAATGGCGATGCATTGCCACTGATAGAATTCACACCACGGATATTGATAGTTGCCGAAGCTCCCGGATACCCAGACCCAAAAGTTACATTCATATTGGGCACAGTCCCTTGCAACATCTGTGAGGCTCTCGGCACGGGTCTGTCTTCCATCGCTTTACTGTCTACTACTGCAACAGCTCCCGTCAGGTTTATTTTCTTTTGAGTACCGTAGCCTACCACTACCACTTCTTCCAGCGTAGCCGTATCTTCCCGGAGTATTACTCTCGAAGATTTCTGCAAGTCGGAGACTTTAATTTCTTTCTTCTCAAATCCGATATAAGACACAACGACTAGGGCATTGGCCGGAACCGAGGATAATGTAAATTCACCATCCAAATTCGTGATCGTTCCCATAGACTGTCCCATCACCTGTACACTGGCACCGATTACCGGGTCACCGTTCACATCGACCACTTTCCCCGTAACCCGATGTAAAGGCTGCGATGGGACGGCAGTAGTATTACGTTCTGTTTTCTTTGTGATGATAATCATCCGGTTTTGTAGTTTATACTCTACATCCTTATCCAAAACACTAGCAAGCACATTATTAACAGTTGCCTGCTGAAAGGAAGCCGTTATCTTCTTGTTTTCATTAACCTCGTCCGTTTTATAGATAATGGAGTACTTCGTCTGCCGCTCAACTTCTTTCAATACCGCCTTCAGCGGCTCATTTTTAAAGACCTTTGTAACTGTCTGCGCCCGTAGTGGCTGGACGCCCAAACACAACAGAATCAGGAGAAACAGTCTAAAAAATGAGTTTCTTCGGTCATTCATAATTTTATCAATTAAGTTGTTACAATTTAAAGTGATTTATATTTAAGGATATATATATTCGATTGTAGTATTTCTCTGAATCGCTTCTATAAGATAAAACAACTCATCATTCATCTGCCCAACCCCTATAAAAGCAAAAAAGCAGATTATTTCTGCTTTTTTGTATCGACTGGCTTTATTTATTCAGACCACTGGAATATCGGATAACCGTTCGTTCCTTTTTTCCAAAGATTCGGATTCCAGGCTACGATGATATTCCCCAGTTCTTCCGCTGACTTCGCCACTCCGTGAAAAGTTGTTCCCGTGGCTGATGATTCGTCTGATGCGGTAATCGTTTTTTCATTCACTTTGAGTACAATACTTTCGCAGGCGTAACAATTCTCATAACTGCCTAATGAAGCAGAGACCCCAACAATGCGTCCTACGGTTGACGAAGCATCCACTCCGGTCAAGTTACTCCATGCTGCGCTGTTCTTGATAGCAATGTCACAACTTTTGTCGATTTGTCCCAAAATACCGCCTACGCCTCCTTTAGTTGCACTGACTGCTCCGTATGCATAGCAGTTCTCAATAAATCCGCCGACACCTACTTTCCGTCCGGCAATACCACCTGCTTTTCCGCCACTTGCCGCCTGATCGCTGACCGTTGCATTTGAATAACAGTTCTTTATATAACTTTCCTGCCCATCATAGCTATTTGCCAATACACCGGCTATTCCACCTGCCGCACCAGAACCGATTACTTCGCCGGTCGTATAGCAGTTCACAATTCTTCCTGTCTTATTTCCGTTACCTTTATCTTTAAGTCCGAGATAACCGGTAATAATTCCAATCCCCTGCCGAGCAGATGATACAGAAGCATTCACAAAGCCCACATTACGACAATCACCGCACAATACTCCGAAGAAACTTGGATAATCACCGGCAGAACATTTGAAGTTCTTAATGACATGGCTGTCTCCGTCAAAATCTATTTCATAAGGAAAATCACCGGAACCATTCAACGACTGCCAGTCATCAATGCCTGCCATATCAATATCAGCACCTAACTGGAAATAAACTTTCATTCCCGATTTCAACACACTACGCATATTTCTGATCTGCGTAGCATTCATTATCATATAAGGTTTGCTGTCCGTTCCGTTTCCTTTCTCGAACAAACCGCCGGCACCGTCTCCGTCACCATCACTATTTCCGTCATCCGTTTCCGTTTTTTCGAACGGAACACGAGTGTATGAGTCCAAAGGATTAGGGTCAGAACACGAGATTGCAACAGATGCCATCATCAACAGCATCCCAAATCTGCCTATTTGAGTAATATTCATACTTGATTTCTTTACAATTAAACATTGAGTTCTTATCTTATATATATATCCTTTTCCTTATATTCTACTTTGATAGGTATGATTTCTTTCAGTGCATCCATTACATCTACGATTGTCTCTTTATTACGCAACGAAACACGGAACTTCATATCGCCCAATTTCTCCGACTCTAACTGAATATGCACATCGTACTGACGTGAAAGCTTCTTCACCATCTCTCCTAACGTAATGTCATCATATTCAATCCTGTCTTCCGCCCACGCCATTGCCTGACGTGCATTTACTTTCTTTCCTTTCAACTGTCCTGTTGCCAAATCCAAAGAAATAGATTCTCCCGGAGACATCCGTATCTGATCTTCTTTATAATTCAACTCTACTGCTCCTTCCAGCAAGGTGGTTGTTATATACGAATCGTCTGAATAGGCAGATACATTAAATTTCGTACCTTTTACCACCACATCATATTCATGCGTCTTTACTGTAAATTGCTTTCCATTCTGTTTAGTCACCTCAAAATACCCCTCTCCTTCCAGCTCCACCACCCGGTCGGCTGTATTAAAATGATTCGAATATCTTAATACGGAACCTGCATTCAGCCATACAACTGTACCATCCGAAAGCTGTATCTTACTCTTATCCCCCAACGGAGCTTCGCAAACAAAAAAAGTCTTTGGCGTAAACAAGTAAATAGCCTGTTGAATGCCCAACGTAGTACCGACAATCAATGCTATAACGGCAGCGATACGGGCTATCTTCCATATACCAGGTTTCGACTTTTTCAATAACGGGACAATCGCTTCCTGCGTATACATCTTATGCTTCAAAGCTTCCCATTCAACATCTGTCCCCGAATCGGTATTCCGGTGATTCATCCATTCTCTCTCCCATTGACGGAACCTGCCATAGCCACCTTCCACCTGTTCGATATATTCGAACAGATTCTTTTCGTCAGCTCTTGATATGCGTCCTTCAAAATACTGAATAGCCAATTCACGGATATTTTCTTCTTGCTTCATTATATTCACTTTCTATAAGATGTAACAACCCATATTTCTTCTACCCAACCTCTGAAACAAAAAAAGCAGAAAAAACTTTCCTGCTTCTTATTCTATATATAACCAAAGAGTGCATTGATTATTTCTGCTCCATCATCAGCCATGCCAATATCACTATATACAGATCCACCGGATAGCGTTCGCTGAAATGCCGGGAGAAATATTGCAAAGCCCTTGCTATATGCTTTTCGACTGCTGTGGTAGATATTTGTAGTTTTTCTGCGATTTCTCTGTTCTTCAATCCCCTGAAACGGCTTAACAAAAAAATCTCACGCGACCTGTCCGGCAACTGATTAAGCACAAGGGCAATCTGCTCCTGCAATTCCTTGTATAATAATTTATGTTCTGCATCCTGCATAAAGTCTGCATAGTAGAGTCTTTCTTCCCCATCCACCTTTGCCAGGTACTCCACCCGGTACTTTTCAACAATCGAGCGATGCTTCAGATAATTTAGACATCCATTGCGGACCATAGAAAAAAGAAGAGAAGTAAGTGAGAAGGCAGATAACATTTCGCGACGTTCCCAAAATCGTAAGAAACACTCTTGAATAATATCACGAACCGTTTCTTCATCTTCTATAAAACGAATAGCATACCCTCGCAAACGAGGATAATAACTCTTGAACAGAAACTCAAAAGCTGCATTATTGCCTCTTTTCAGCTCTCCCAATAATTGTTTATCATCTATGAAATCTACCATAGTTTAGAAATTTATGCGCAAAGGTACGGGTCAACAGTTAACAAAGTGATGACAATATTATGAATATTTTTTCAATAAATCAAATTTGAGATACTTTTTTATAAAACGCCAAAAAGGAAGTTTTCAATAATAGGATACAAAAAAAGGGTCAGTAACTGACCCTTTTTTCTATTAATTCATGGTTTCCCACTTATTGCATATACAATCTGTCAATAAGAAAGTTATTCTTCATCCAACAGGATTTCCAATACCTGGCTTGCCGACTTGGCAACCGGAGTACCCGGACCAAAGATAGCAACAACGCCTGCTTTGTACAGGAAGTCGTAATCTTGTGCAGGGATTACACCACCGGCAGTAACGAGGATGTCTTCACGTCCCAGTTTCTTCAGTTCATCCATAATCTGCGGAATCAGTGTCTTGTGTCCGGCAGCGAGTGAAGAAACACCCACTACGTGAACGTCATTTTCTACCGCTTCGCGGGCAGCTTCTGCAGGAGTCTGGAACAACGGTCCCATATCTACGTCGAAACCACAGTCAGCATAACCGGTTGCTACCACTTTGGCACCACGGTCGTGACCGTCCTGTCCCATTTTTGCAATCATGATACGAGGTCTGCGGCCTTCTTTCTTCGCAAACTTATCAGCCAGTTCACACGCACGTTTGAAATAGCTGTCACTTTTACTTTCTGATGAATACACGCCTGATATAGTTCTAATTATTGCTTTATAACGTCCTA
>OJQX01000886.1_pt1 | contig 15014 bp, 14 predicted proteins | sample 1599031 | NCBI WGS metagenome assembly OJQX01 (sample SAMN03922513, study PRJEB24848) | human gut metagenome | isolation source: stool sample | host: Homo sapiens | place: Germany | collected 2010-02 | reverse complement strand
AAAGCCCCTTTTGCCCGTCCGTGTCGAACACGGCGAGTTCCACCGGGATGATGTTTCCCTCATACTCTATCGAGGACACCAGTATGTCGAGACGTTCGCCCTGTACCTTTGCCGTGCCCGCCACAAGGGTATTCTTCGGGATGACGATGCTGCCCGCCTGCATGGGTTCAAGCAGTCGGAGTTTTACCGTCTGCCCGTCCGTCAGCGTCTGGTCTTGATGGATGCAGGCGGCTATCGTGTTCCTGCCTATTGCGTAGCCCGTTCCTACCGCCGTGTTGAAACCGTAGTTGCGTGGCTGGCTGTAAGCACGGATAAAATCGGCATCGCTCATGGGCTGTTGCAGCCCTGAAACGGCGTTTTCCCGTACTGCCTGCACGGACACCGTTTCCGGCTTCTTTTCGATGTCGCCCACGACTGGCACTTGTGCCGCCTGCCTGTCGCCGCCTGCATATTTGGCGGCAAGCTCGTATGACTTTTCCAATAGAGCCATCTGTTCGTCAGCGGTGGGCGTGGCTTCCCGCTGACGTTCCAGCTTTTCGGTCAGTTCCGCCACCTGCCGTTTCAAGTCCTCTTTTTCCCTGTCCTCCGGGGGCGTTTCATAGAACGTGCTCAACTGGCGGTTGATGTCCCGGTAGGCGGTCGCCGAGGAAGAAGCGCCGCCGCCCCGCACGGGCTTCGGATTTTCTTCCGGCATCAGTCCGGCTTCCGCCTGCGGTTCTTCCGTTTCATCGTCCCCTATGAAACCGAAGTCCTGAAGGGATTGTATCCTGTCCTGCCGTTTCCGGCTCATCATCGCCTGCTCGTAGGCGGTCTGCTTGTCCGCTATAATCCCGTCCTCTGCGGGCAGCGGGATGTCGGCATTGAAACCGCCCACGCTTTCCGTTTCCGCTTTCTCCTTGCCGGAGGGGGCGAATATCAGGTACATGCACCCTGCAAAGGCGAGGAACATCAGCGGGAAGACTATCATTTTCCTGCGCCGCTGCACCTCTTTCGGGGAAAGTTCCCGTTTGGGCTTCTTCTCCTTTTCGGGCTGTCTGCCCGGTTCATTTTTCTGTACTTCTTCCATATTCAGGTCTGTTTGTTAAATTGATACTGTCCTTACCGTGCAGCGGGAACTGCCGGATGTGTTCGATTTGCAGCCTTTGCCCGTCCCGTTTCCCGATGTTGTAAATGGACGAAACGGTGATATAGAGGGACAAGCCGCCGAACAGGGCGGACATCACGAGGATGACCGCCAGCCGCTTGCCCGGCGTGATACGCCCGCACAGGCGGCGCAGGCGTTCATCCGCCCAGTCCCGCACCGTTTCAATGTAATTTCGCTTCCTCTCCATAAGGCTATCGTTTAATGGTTTGCAAATCCCTGTTCTCGTCAATCGTGAACGCTTCCATGATGAAGCCGTGCGGGTTGTTGTCGCTCCGTGTGGCGTTCAGGAGCCTGCACGTGGTGACAAGGCTTCTGACCGTCAGGCTGCTTTCCCGGACAATAAGCTGCCGGGCATAGGTTCTCACCTTGTAGGGGTACTGGTTGAAGTCGCATTTCACGCTGTCAATCTCCACCGTCTGGTTGATGTTGCCCGAAATGATACGGTTGTAGTAGCCCTTTTCCGACAAGTCCTTGTAGTAGTTGAACGCACTCCTGTCGGCGAGGAACAGGGAGCGTTTGATGTTTCCCTCGATGGCGTCCTTGTCGGGCGAGAGCGTGAAAAAGAGTTCGTGGAAACGCTTCACGTGCGATTTCGCTTCAATCGGTCTGTTCTGCGCCATGTCCTGCGAGAGAGCCAGCATCAGGCTCTTGCCGTTGTCGAGGACGTATATCTTCTGCCGCTGCTTTTCGGCGAAGCTGTACGAGTTCCACACGGCAAAGCCCGTGACCAGTGCGCACAGGCAGATGAATACCAGCGCAAAGAGCCGGATTTGCCGGAAGCTCGTTTCGATGTTCGTCAATGACTTGAATTCCATATTCTAAAAATTGAAGTTGGTTATTTGAGAAGTTTTCCTGCAATCTTTCCGGTTGCCGCACCTGCCGCCGCACCCGTGAGTGCGCCCGCACGTGTCAGGTTGCGGTTGTATGCGGTTGTACCCCCGGCTGACACAATCCAGCCTGCCACTGTCGGAACGGTGAAGTAGCCCACGATGCCGATAATCATAAAGATTACATACACGGTACTGCTCCCGTCCGGTATGAAGTTCGGGTCGGAAAGCTGCTCGATGTCCTTCTGGAGCATCAGTGTCTGTATGCGTGCCAGCACGCTGCTGAACAAGTCCGACACGGGAAGCCACAGGTAAATCGAGATATAGCGTGAAATCCACTGGGTCAGCGTGCTTTGGAAACCGTCATAGACGGAAAGGGCGAACGCCAGCGGACCCAGTATCGAGAGCACTATCAGGAAGAACGTGCGCAGCGTGTCGATAATCAGCCCCGCTGCCTGAAAGAGTATTTCCAGCAGTTCCCTGAACCAGTCCCGGACGGATTTCTTGATGTTGTATGCCGCCCTGTCCATGTACATGCCCGTCATGGTAACCATGTCGGAGGGCGACCAGCCCAGTTCCTCCAGTTGCCTGTCAAATTCCTCGTCCGAAGCGAGGTATGCCGTTTCCGGGCTTCGCATCAGGGCTTCGTACTCCAGCCTGTCTTTCTGTGCCCGGTACTCGTTCATGTCGAAGGTCTGCGTTTCCATAAGCTGGCTGCATCCTTTCACAATCGGCGACAGCACCGTGTTGATAGTCCCCAGCACGAACGTGGGGAAGAACATGATGCACAGCCCCAGCGCAAATGGGCGTAGAAGCGGGTACACGTCTATGGCTTCCGCCCGTGCGAGCGACTGCCATACCTTGGCGGCTACATAGAACAGCGCACCCAGCCCGGCTATCCCTTTGGCTACCCCCGTCATGTTGCCGCACAGGGGCATCATTTCGTCATACAGCACCCGCAGCACTTGGTGCAGGTTGTCAAAATCCACTGCTAACAACATAGGCATGTCCGTTTGATGTTACCAGTAGCGTTCATCCGCCGAGCCGTAGAGAGCCAGCACCCGGTCGGTGTCGTTCTTTTTCTTTGCCCGCAGGTAGGACACGGAAATGTTCTTGCGGGTGTAGTAGTTCACGAGATTGCGGTAGTTCATCAGGCTTCGGTAGGCATTGTCGATGATTGCCAGCCGTTCGGCATCCGTCAGCGACATGCCCGTGATGTTCACGACATTTTTCAAGTCCTGAAGCACGTCCGAACTCTCGTCCAGCAGCATGGCATAACCGGAGGATATGGTCGCCAGCTCGTCCGCCGTGAAATACGGGTCGGCGAGCATGATTTGGTAGTTCCTGACGTAGATTTCGGAGATTTCCGCCACCAGTTCGATGCTTTTCTTCACCTTGATACCGCCCTTGACGACATCATGCACGGATTTGAGCGCATCGTAATAGGCTTTCCCCTGCTGGAAAATCTTCTGCGTTTCCAGAAAGCCGTTCAGGGTGTTGGCTTTCGTTCCCGCCGTTTCCACAATCTGTTTGGCGGTGTTGATGATGCCCTGAGCCAAGTTGCCGGGGTCTGACACCACCCACTGGGCGGATGCCCTGCCCATGAAGCACAGGCATACCGCCATAAGAAGAATCGTTCTTTTCATCATTTTTTGTTTTTAGGATTTGTAACACGCCTGTATTCGCCGCCGGGCAGGAGCGTTATCCGGTCGTTCTTTTTGTCGTAGGTGAACTGTATGCCGAAGCCTGTTTCAATGAACAGGCAGCCGTTCCGCTCTGTCACCGGATAAGTCGTTTCCAGTACCCTGCCCCTGACATTCGCTTTACGGGTGACGGTGTATCTGCCGTCCGTTTCCGTGAGTGTGAAAGCCGGGTGTCCCCTGACGTGTACCCAGTCGCCCCGCATCCTTTCCAGTTCCTTGCTTTCACTGTCCTTACAGCCAGTCAGCAGGCAGGCGGACAGCAGCGTGTAAATCAGATTGTCCATTAATTTCATATCGTTTATTTTTAGGTGGTTGATAATCCGGGATTTCTTTTGCTCTCCGCAAGCCGTTTGACAGCCAGTTCAAGGTTGCCGCCCAGCTTGTCGGCAAGGGCGAACAGTTCCGTTTTCTCGCTTTCTTCGGTCGTGTACGTGTAATATTCCTCCAGCGAAACTTCCGTTGCGTACACCGCCGACTGCGTGCCGCCCAGCGAGAAGAACACTTCCTTGTACTTCCGTCCGGGATGGTTCGCCATGTTGATGGACAATATTTGCGAACGTTCCTTGTCGGTCAGTCCCAAGAGGTTCTGTATGCTGTCGAACTTGTTGAGATATTTCCTTTGGTCTAACAGAATCTTGCAGTCCGAATTGTTGATGATGCTCTCTTTCACGATAGGCGAGGAAATAATATCCTCCACTTCCTGCGTTACCACAATCGCTTCCCCGAAATACTTTCGGACGGTTTTGTACAAATATTTTATGTAGTCCGCCATGTTCGCCGACGCTATCGCTTTCCACGCTTCTTCAATCAGGATTAATTTTCTTATTCCCTTCAATTTGCGCATCTTGTTTATAAAGGCTTCCATGATGATGATGGTTGTTATCGGGAACAGTATCTTGTGGTCTTTGATATTGTCCAGCTCGAAGACAATAAAGCGTTTGTGCAGCAAGTCCAGTTCCTTGTCGGAGTTGAGCAGGTAGTCATACTCGCCGCCCTTGTAATAGGGTTCAAGCACGTTCAGGAAGCCGTCAATGTCAAAGTCCTTTTCCCTGACATTCTTCCGTTCAAGCTGTCGGCGGTATTCGTCCCGGACAAACTCGTAGAACGTGTTGAAGCAGGGTGTTACCGACCTGTCGCCCGTGATACGTTCGATATAGGCACTTACCGCATTGGACAACGCCACTTCTTCCGACCGCTTCGGGGCTTCATCGTCCCGCTTCCACAGGGTGAGTATAAGGGTCTTGATACTCTCTTTCTTCTCTATGTCAAATACCCCGTCCTCGACATAGAACGGGTTGAACGCTATCGGGTTCTCGTTGGTGTAGGTGAAATAAATCCCGTCCTCGCCGTGCGTGCGGTTGTGGATAAGCTGGGACAGCCCCAAGTAACTGTTACCCGTATCTACCAGCAGCACGTGCGCACCCTGCTCGTAATACTGGCGCACCATGTGGTTGGTGAAGAAAGACTTCCCGCTGCCGCTCGGCCCAAGTATGAACTTGTTTCTGTTGGTCGTGATGCCTTTCTTCATGGGCAAATCCGATATGTCGATGTGCAGCGGGCGACCGCTCACCCTGTCCACCATTTTGATGCCGAACGGCGAAAGCGAACTCTTGTAGTTCGTTTCTTCCACGAACAGGCAGAGAGCCTGCCCCAAGAACGTGTAGAAACTTTCTTCCGCCGGGAAGTCCCCCTCGTTGCCCGGTATGCCCGCCCAAAAGAGCGTGGGCGTATCGACCGTGTTGTGGCGTGGCTTGCATTCCATCAGGGCAAGCTGGCTTCCCACATCGTTGCGTATGCGTTTGAGTTCCTCCCGGTCATCGCTCCAAGCCATGACGTTGCAGTGGCAGCGCACGGAAACAAGCCCCTTGCTGTGCGCTTCGTTCAGGTACTCGTCTATCCATTCCTTGTTTATCTGGTTGGCACGGGAATAGCGGGAAAGCGACTGCATGTTCCGGGCGGTCTGCTCGAACGTTTTCAGGTTTTCGGCATGGTCGTCTATGAAAATGTATTGGTTATAGACGTGGTTGCACGACAGCAGCACACCCACCGGGGCGGCGAATGACAGGCGGCAGTCGCTCCGGTCGGTGGACAGCTTTTCAAACCGTGTGTCCGTACCGACCTTTTCCGGCAAATCTTCCACGTCCGAAAGCGTGTGCAGGCACAGTATGTCGTCCCCGACACGCATTTCTTCCGGGTAAAGCCCGATGTCTTTCAGGCAGGTTGTGTCGGTTTGTGACAGCGAGAAGTATTTCTCGATGATGCCAGCCTTTCCGTCCTGCCCGGTGATTTCCGGTGCCGCCAGCCGGGTAAGCGTGACAAACCCGCTGTCGTTCATGATCCTTTCAAACTGTCCAACCGCTTCGATGAATTTCATAGCCGTTTCCCTGTCCGCTATCTCCTGCGGAACAATCCAGCCCCGGCAGAGGGTGGAGAAGTCGCTCTGTCGGCGGCTTCTCTCCCTTGTCGTCTTTGTAAGGAACAGGTAACAGTAATGGTTCAGGAACGGGCGTTCATTGAAGTGCCGCTCAAAACTCCGGGACAGGAAACTGAGTTCGTCCTTTCCGGTGTCGGGCTGGTAGTTCTCCGTGATGAAGAAGTCCTGCTTGTGTACTATGGAATAGTCGGGCAGTACCTTGATTGCCTTGTACCATGCCGAATGTATGGCTTCATATTCGGCACTGGTGACGGTGAACAGTTCGGGCAGTTCCACCCGGAAAGCCACCGTTATGTCGGCATCCTTTGAAATGATGCAGCCGTTCTCCACCGCCAAAAGGGGAAATTTCCTTTCCAGCGTGGTAGCCTTTAACATATTCCTCATGGTCTTTCTTCCTTTCTTTTTTTATAGGTGAATAATCTGGGTATCGCCTTTCGGCTGATGATGAAGCGGGGATGTCTTTTGCGGGCGGCAGCTTTCATCAGTCCGTGCGTGCCGTACTTGGCGTTGAGCCGGAACGTCTGCCATACGAGCAGCAGCGAAGCCGACACGATGAAACCGATACATAGCCACTGGTTCACGCCTGCCATGAACAGGACGATGAACACCATGAAGACGGCAAGTAAGCCGCCGCAAAAGATAAAGAGGTACTGGCTTTTCAGCCCCTTGAACTCCACCGGCTTCCCGATACCCCTGTTTACCGGATATTCAGACATAGCCGCCGTTTTAGAGGAAGAACGAACGCAGGATAGTGGCGGCGACAATCAGGAAGATGCACGCCCCGAACCAGCTTGCGGCGGTCTTGCTGGTATCGGGGTCACCGCTTGAGAACTTGTTATACACCTTTACACCGCCAATCAAGCCGCAGACCGCCCCGATTGCGTACACCAGCTTTGTTCCGGGGTCGAAATACCCGGTTATCATGTTGGTGGCTTCGGTAATGCCCGCCTGTCCGTTACCTTGTGCGTAGGCACTTACCACAGCGGCAAGGAGAGCCGCCGACAAAAAGATTTTCTTTTTCATTGCGAATTGGATTTTAATGCCGGGACAGCGGGTGGATAGTCCGCTGCCGCACGGCGGATGAATAATTTGAAATTTTAGTGGTTGCGGCACGGATGCCGTCTGTTGGTGTCAGTATTGCCAATCAACCGTAATCACGTTGCTTCATATCGTTACTTGTTATGTTACAGATACTCGTTCATGTCGAACGCTTCGTATTCCCCGCTGGTATTGCCAGTTCCGGCGGGAGCAGCCGCAGCCAGTTCCGCTTCGTTGCGTCCCAGCAGTTCCGCCACCTTTGCCAGCCCGCCGTTGATGTTCTCCACTACCGCATCGTAGAGGTTCGTCCCCTCAATCCGAGCCAGCGTCACGGCGGCTTGCCGCTGTTCCGCTTCGGTGGAGTTGTCGGCGTTCGCCGTACGTACCGTTTCGCCCAGTTCCTCAAAGCTCACGCCCGCAGCCCTGCCCGTATCATCGTCCCCGTCCATGTACCCGGATATTTCCTCGTCCTCGTAATCGGGTTCGTCATCCCCGTAGTCGGGCGTTTCGTCCGGCTGTCCGGCAGCTTGCGCCGCAAAAATAGTATCATTTTCAGCCGCTTGCGGGAGGTGTCCCGATTTGTCCTGCACTGTCCCGATTAGTCCACCCTTGTAGCGGCTCTCGCCTATCAGCGTGTAGCCGTCCACCTGACTTTCGGGAACGGTTTTATCATTTGTTCCCTTTTCGGAACGCCTGTTGTCCGCATGGCGATACCACAGCCACAGGGCGATATAGTACACCAGAAGCCCGGTAAGTATGCAATAGGTTACCATAGTCAGACAGGCTTTTGGAAGTGGCTTTCGTACAAGGCGTTTATCTCGTCTTGGTACTGTTCGAAGTGCCGCAGCAGAATATTTTCCACGTAGCTGCTTACCGTCACCTTGCGCCCGCCTATCACCGTCACGATACGCATCAGTTTCTCGTGGGTGGCTCGGCTCACGTACAAGGGTTGTCGGTCTGCCAGTTCCACTTTCTGGAAGTAGGTTTCCCGGTAGTCGCCCGTGCAACCCTTGCGCCTGCGGGGTGTCGGTTTCTCCATCCGTACCGTTTCCTTCTGTTGTCCCTCTTGGGGGATGCCCGTTTCGCCGCCGGGGTTCGGTATGTCCTCCGGCTGCTTGTCCTGCTTGGCGGGAACACCCTGCGAGATAAGTTCCCGCATGAAATCCTCGTCTATTTTCGGCAGAGTGCCGTTTTGCTTTGCCATATCATTGTAATTTAATGTAATACATCATTTCTGTTATCAGTTTTTCCAAGTTGCTGCCCCTTACCAGCGGGCGGCTGGCGGGAAAGAGCGTGGAGCGGAACACCGCTTTCCTGTCCGTCATCAGTTCTTTTTTGTAGCGTTTGGTGTCGGGGATAAAGGTTTTCATCAGCGGCAGTTCCAGTTCCTTTATCGTCTTGTCATAGGCGGCATAGAGGTCGGTTTTCTCCCGACCGTCCACCATGTTCCAGAAGAGGTACAGCCCGGCAAGTCGGCAGGCTTCATTCCTCACCAGCAGCTTTTGGATAGCCACCGCAAACGACAGGCTGCTTTCAAGAACCACCTTATCGGCGGAAATCGGGGTGAAGATATAGTCCATGCCCGCAAGGGAGTTTATCACGCCCTCGCTGTTCACCGTGCCCGGCAGGTCAAAAAACACGATGTCCGGCACGTGTCCGGCTTCTGCCGTATATCCGTCAGCCGTGGCTATCGCCTTTTCGGGCGAACTGCACAGCACCGGGTAGGCTTTCTTCCCCAGACGGGTGAACTGTTCATACGCCATGCGCTTGTAATCCTCGTCCGCCCCGACCTGTTCGGCATCACGCTTGCGCATCCCGGCAATGGAGTGTTGCGGGTAGTCGCAATCGACTACCGCCACATCGTAGCCTTTGAGGTAATAGAGGTAACTCGCCGCAAGCACGGTAAAGGTGGTTTTGCCGACCCCGCCCTTCTGGGTGGAAAAGGCGACATAAAGGGGTGTTTTCTCGTTTTCCATATTGCTTCCGTTCATTATTGGTTGATATATTTGTTTATTGCTTCCAATCATTCGGGCTTTCCATATTGCAGGCTTGAAATATGGAAAGATTGCTTTATTTCAATCTTGCTTTCCTGCTTTCATTCTTTCTTGAAATCCAGCAATCACGTTTTCTTGAAATCCTGCTTTCAACCGTTCTTGCCTGATTGAAATGTGTCTTTCAATCTTGCTTTCAATCTTGAAATCTTATGCAAATAAAAGGAGAAAAAACGTCCGTTTTTAGATGTGTCCCGATTTGTCCTGCGGTGTCCCGGTTTGTCCACCAACTGCCTATTTTACAGCATTATAAATCACCGTTACTTTGCAGCGGAGTAACGAGCCGCAAGGGGTAAAGACGTGTAACGGTGCTGGTGGACGGCAGGGCTTGCCGCCTGATGCAGACCCCAATCCGTCCCGGACGGATTTTCGATTTTCGCCAGAAAATAGCAAGGTGTGTTTCGTGGCACACGAAACCGTTTTCCGTGCCTGAAAACGCCTTGCCCCTTGCGGGGGTAAAAACCACTCCGAAGTCGTGATTTTTTAATTCAAGGAAGTATGGAAACAAGGAAAAACAGCAAGGGCGGTCGCCCCGCCCTCCAAGACCCGGCGAAACATCGCCATGTACTTTACCTGAACGACCGGGAGAACGCCCGCTTCCTCTCGCAGTGGGAGCAGTCGGGTGTTTCGAGCAAGTCCCGTTTCATCGCCGCACGTATCTTCGGCGAGCCGTTCCGGGTGGTGAAAGTGGACAAGTCGGCGGTCGAGTATTGCGCCCGACTGACCGAATTTTATGCACAATTCAGAGCGGTTGCGGTCAATTACAACCAAGTGGTAAAGGCTCTAAATAGTAACTTTTCGGAGAAAAAGGCACTGGCTTTTCTCTATAAACTGGAGAAAGCGACTACCGAACTGGCTATGTTGAACCGTCAGGTTATCGACCTGACAAACGAGTGCAGGGAACTATGGTTGCCAAAATAAGTACGGGAAGTTCCATGTTCGGCGCACTGGCATACAATCAGGAAAAGGTGGACAACGGGGAAGCAAAGGTGCTTTTCTCCAATAAAATGCTGTTGGACGAGGACGGGCATTCCAGCATCGGCGGGTGTATGCGCAGCTTTGAAATGCAGATGCCCGTCCATTTGTCCACCAAGAAGCCGATATTGCACATTTCCATAAACCCGCACCCGGAAGACGTGCTTTCAGACCAGCAGTTGTCTGACATCGCACGGGAGTATATGCGGAAGTTGGGCTATGGCGACCAGCCTTATTTGGTCTATAAACACGAGGACATCGACCGCCACCATATCCACATCGTGGGCTTACGGGTGGACGAAAACGGCAAGCCGCTGAATGACAGGTTCGAGCACCGGAGAAGCAAGCAGATCACCCGTGAACTGGAACGGAAATACAACCTGCATCCGGCGGAGAGAAAGGAGCGTGCCGAACGCCCCGAACTTAAAAAGGTCGATTACGCAGCCGGGGACGTGAAGCACCAGATTGGCAATACCGTGAAAGCGGCTTGTTACGGCTATCGCTTCCAGTCGTTCGGGGAGTACAGGGCGTTGCTTGCCACCTGCAACGTGTGCGCCGAGGAAGTCAAGGGGGAAATAAACGGCAGACCCTATCAGGGCATTGTCTATTCCGCCACGGACGATAAGGGCGAAAAGGTGGGTAACCCGGTAAAGGCATCCCGCATCGGCAAGTCGGTAGGCTACGAAGCGGTGCTGTGCAGGATGGAAAAGTCTGGCAAGGCAATTAAGGACGGGAAGCTGAAAGAGCGTACCCGGAAGATTGTCGCCGCAGCCATGCAGACCGCCCGTAACCGACAAAAGTTTGAACAGGAACTGAAACGGCAGGGCATTGACGTGGTGTTCCGGCAGAACGACAGCGGGCGCATCTATGGCGTTACGTTCATCGACCACGACAGCCGGGTGGTATTGAACGGTTCACGTTTGGGCAAGAAGTTTTCGGCGAACGTGTTCAATGACCTGTATTCGGATGTCCAAACGGGACAGACCGAAAGCGTTGCTCCGCAGCGGGGACAAGGGCAGGACTTCACGCAGCAGCCGCATACGGCGGCACGGCTTCCGGTCAGCGGACTGGGCGGGTTGTTCGGCGGATCTTCCATAGGAGAAGAACCGCCGCAGGACACCGCCGGGCAAAAGAGAAAGAAGAAAAAGAAGCGCACAAGACGCATCGAATAACTTAAAAACATACGACTATGCAACAGGAAGATGATTTGAGGGGGCTTGCAAGGGTCATGGACTTTATGCGGGCAATCAGTATTTTATTCGTGGGAATAAACGTGTACTGGTTCTGTTACTCCAGCCTGAAAGGATGGGGAGTAACCTTTGAGGTGATTGACAAGATTTTGTGGAACTTCCAGCGTACCACCGGGCTGTTCTCGTCCATGCTGTGGACGAAACTTTTTGCGGTGGTGTTTCTCGCCCTGTCGTGCATCGGGACAAAGGGGGTGAAGAACGAGAAGATAACTTGGACGAAGATACATTGCTGCCTTGCGGTGGGTTTCGTCCTGTTTTTCCTGAACTGGTGGCTGCTGGAACTGCCCTTGCCGCATACGGCGGACACGGCATTTTACATCGCCACGCTGTCTGCGGGCTATATATGCCTGCTCATGGCGGGTACATGGATGTCCCGCCTGTTGAAGAACAACCTTATGGATGATGTCTTTAACACCGAGAACGAGAGTTTCCAGCAGGAAACCCGGCTTATCGAGAACGAGTATTCGATAAACCTGCCCACACGTTTCTATTATAAGAAGAAATGGAACAACGGGTGGATAAATGTGGTGAACCCGTTCCGTGCCAGCCTTGTGCTGGGCACGCCGGGAAGCGGAAAGTCATACGCAGTGGTAAACAATTACATAAAACAGCAAATCGAGAAGGGTTTTGCACTCTACTGTTATGATTATAAGTTTCCCGACCTGTCGGAAATAGCATATAATCATTTGCTCACGCATTTGGACGGCTACAAGGTCAAGCCCAAGTTTTACATTATCAATTTTGACGACCCACGCAGGAGCCACCGGTGCAACCCGATAAACGCCAGCTTCATGTCGGACATAGCGGACGCTTACGAAGCCAGCTACACGATAATGCTCAACCTCAATCGCAGTTGGATAACCAAGCAGGGCGACTTCTTCGTGGAAAGCCCGATTATCCTTTTGGCGGCTATCATTTGGTATTTGCGCATCTATCAGGGCGGCAGGTATTGCACGTTTCCCCATGCCATTGAACTGTTGAACAAGAAATACGCCGATGTGTTCACGATTTTGCGCAGCTATCCCGAACTGGAAAATTATCTTTCCCCGTTCGTGGACGCTTGGGAATCAGATGCCCAAGAGCAGTTGCAGGGGCAGATAGCGAGTGCCAAAATACCGCTTTCACGTATGATAAGCCCGGCACTTTACTGGGTAATGACGGGCGATGATTTCTCGCTGGATATAAACAACCCGAAAGAGCCTAAAATACTGGTTGTCGGCAACAATCCCGACCGCCAGAACATCTATTCGGCGGCACTGGGATTGTATAACAGTAGAATAGTGAAGCTGATAAACAAGAAAGGTCAGCTTAAAAGTTCGGTGATTATAGACGAGTTGCCCACTATCTATTTCCGTGGTCTTGACAACCTGATTGCGACCGCCCGAAGTAACAAGGTGGCGGTTCTGCTGGGTTTTCAGGATTACAGCCAGCTTACCCGTGACTACGGGGACAAGGAAAGCCGTGTGATACAAAATACGGTAGGCAACGTGTTCAGCGGTCAGGTGGTCGGTGAAACGGCAAAAATCCTGTCGGAGCGTTTCGGGAAGGTGTTGCAGAAACGGCAGAGCATGACAATCAACCAGCGGGAGAAGTCCACCTCGATAAGCACCCAGATGGACAGCCTGATACCTGCCAGCAAAATATCCAACCTCACGCAAGGCATGTTCGTGGGGGCGGTGGCGGACAACTTCGATGAACGGATAGAACAGAAGATTTTCCACTGTGAAATCGTGGTGGACAACGAGAAGGTGAAACGGGAAACTGCCCGTTACGTGAAGCTGCCGCAGATTATCGACTTCACCGACAAGGACGGCAACGACCGTATGCAGGAGGAAATACAAGCCAACTACGAGCGCATCCGTCAGGAAGTCCGGCAGATTGTCGAAGACGAGATAACCCGTATCAAGAATGACCCGGAGCTATGCCATTTGATTAAGGAGGAGGAAGAATAACCGATATTCTTTCCTGACACACAGTATTTTTGCTAATTTTGCAGACAAAGAAATGATTATGAATGAGAACCAAAATATAGAATGGAAAGAAAGCTGGCGGGACGACTATCTGAAATGGATATGTGGTTTTGCCAATGCCGCAGGCGGCAAGATATATATAGGCATGAATGACAGCGGGCAGGTGGTCGGTGTTGCCGATGCCAAGAAGCTGTTGGAGGACATACCGAACAAAGTCCGTGATGTGCTGGGTATCATTGTGGACGTGAACCTGTTGGACAAAGACGGGTTGGAGTATGTGGAAATTGACGTGCCGCCTTATTCGAACCCTATCAATTATAAAGGTCAATACCATTACCGTAGCGGAAGCACGAAACAGGAGTTGAAAGGTGCGGCATTGAACCGCTTTATCCTGCAACGTACAGGCAGGCATTGGGACGAGTTTCCCATAGAAAGAGCCAAAATAGAAGAACTGTCGGAAAGCGCATTGAACCGTTTCCGTAAGGAAGCGGCAAGGAGCGGACGGGTGGACGAGGGTGTTTTGAAAGATAAGACCGAACACCTGCTGCATGATTTACGTCTGATAGACGAGGACGGACATTTGAACCGTGCAGCACTGCTGCTGTTCCATCCCGACCCTGAAAGGTTTGTGTTCGGTGCATATATAAAGATTGGTTTCTTCCGGGATGACAAAGGCAATCTGGAGTTTCAGGACGAAATTCACGGTGCTTTGATGGAGCAGGTGGACAAGGCTATGGATTTGATAAAAAGCAAATACCTGATTTACCGTATCTCATACGAGGGAATTTCCCGGCGTGAAACGCCGCAGTTCCCGGTAGAAGCCATCAGGGAATCGTTGATGAATGCCGTAGCACATAAGGACTACGCCAGTGCCGTGCCCGTTCAGATTAGCGTATTTCCCGACCATATCACTTTTTGGAACGCCGGGCAGTTGCCGGAGAACTGGACTACCGAAAGGCTTTTTGAAAACCATCCATCCTCTCCATATAACCCGTTAATCGCCAACGCATTTTTCAGAAGCGGGGACATCGAAAGCTGGGGACGGGGCTACAAGCGTATCTTGGAAGCGGTCAGCGCATACAAATTGCTGCCGCCCCGACTTGAAATGTTAAGCGGTCTGATGATTACCTATTATACCGATATACGTTCTCAACTGCTGGTGCAGCGGGTGGATGAAAGGTATATTCCTGTTATAGAGTATGCAGCCAAGAACGGGCGTGTGACAAACTCGGACGTGCAGGAAATTTTGGGAGTAAGCAAACCGACAGCTTCCCGCATACTCCAGCAAATGAACGGCTGGCTGGATATGCAGGGAAAAGTGGGTAAGGGAACTTATTATACACCTAAATGGCTCACTAACGTATCACGGATATAATGCCGTTTTTTGCAAAATGCTGATTATTAGCCGGAAGAGACATGATTAAATGGCTCATAAATGGCTCATCAAAAGAGAGTGATTGACTTCGCTCTCTTTTTTTATGCCCTTTTTAATTCTCCAATCATCAGTTGGAGATTTATCCTACCCGGACAAACCGGGACACCGCAGGACAAATTGGGACACTCATTGCCGCCTGTCAAAATATAGCATATTTAGTCGTTACCTTTGGATGGGAATAATCCCG
>OJQX01000879.1_pt1 | contig 15052 bp, 10 predicted proteins | sample 1599031 | NCBI WGS metagenome assembly OJQX01 (sample SAMN03922513, study PRJEB24848) | human gut metagenome | isolation source: stool sample | host: Homo sapiens | place: Germany | collected 2010-02 | reverse complement strand
CAACCAGAAAAAATCGAAATTGATGCAAACGAAAGGGCAGTTAATGAAAAGTCTCAATACTGCTTTTTCGTTTGCACCACCTTCGATTCTTTTCTTAACGATTTGTCAGATTCTAAAAAAACTGTTTTCCGTAATTGTATCATAATCCTGAAAAGAAATTAAATTTTCTTTTCCAATCCTTTTACTATCTTATCAAAATCAGATTCAATTGGCTGTGTCTTGTTAAAAATATCATATTCCTGATATGCTTTCTCCACTGCCTGCTTATGAGAAATACATCCATTATCTTTCAAGATATCGTATCTGCGGAACGCAAGAAATTCGTTCACACTTTTTGAAAATTCCTCCATAGTAAAGACGTTTTCACGTTCAATCAAATCCTCTATGTAATCAAAATATCCTGTAACAGCACGTTCCAACTGACGAATCTGTTTTTCATCCAAATAGTTTTTGGCAATCGGGGTATCAGATTTGAGAATACGACCATCTGGAGCATTTTTCCATGTGGTCAAGCCCATATTTTCCTTGGTGTGGTCAGCTTGATTATAGACGATTTCAGCCGCTGTTTTACCGGTAATAGCATAATGAAATTTGTTCTGTATGGTTGCATAAAAATGATATGCAGTATCAGAATCTCTATTGTAATCAATGCTGCACTCTGCAAAGATATCGGTTATCTGTTGCCATATTCTACGTTCGCTGGCACGGATGGAGCGTACTCTTTCCAGCAATTCACGGAAATAGTCTTTTCCAAATGCTGTTTTACCCTGTTTCAGGCGTTCATCATCCATAGCAAAGCCCTTTATCATATATTCCTTCAAAATACCGGTTGCCCATATACGGAACCTGGTTGCCTGAATAGAGTTTACTCTGTAACCTACAGAAATAATGGCATCCAAATTATAATAATTGGTAGGAATAGTCTGCGTTTTATCCTGCATTGCTCCGTGCTGAGTGGTTGTTGCAATTTTTGCAACAACCACTTCCTCATCAAGCTCACCGGTTTCAAAAATCTTTGCTAAATGGCGGCTGATGCCCGACTTGTCAATACCAAACAATTCAGCCATGGCTTTTTGTGTCAGCCATATCGTTTCATCTTTTATCAAGGCACTGACTGTTACGTTATCATCTTCGGTTCTGTACAGCACCATTTCCAGTTGTTTTGTAATATCTGTATTCATAATCAGCCTTCTTTCTTAAGAGTCAAGAATATTTACATTGTAGCAAACGTATGTTTGCACGTCAAGAAGGCGGTGGAATTTTTATGGAGCAGACAAAAACTTTTTATTAAAAAAAGCAATGTATGATACAAAAAGTTTACAACTGACATATATACTCATTATAACAACATGGAAGATAACTATTCTGAATAGTCACCGGGAAAGAACAAAAAGGGAGGAGAGCCGCATATGGATAAAAGGGGTAACATATCTTCACGAAATATGAGATTATTTGCAGCAATTATGACACTCATCGAGGCACTTGTCCTCATATCACTCGCAGGCTGTGCCGGCAAAAAGGTAGATTATGGCACTGATACAGAAAAACTGACAAAAAGTGCTGTATGCAATGTAAAGGATTTTAGTATAGATGAGACCTACAGCGATGAGTTTTCCGTGCAGACAGAAATTGGAAATGTAAATATAGATATAAGTGCAAAAGTGGAACTGCCTGATTGTAAGACAATGTCAGTAGTTGAAGTGGAAAAGATACCTTATTCTGCAAAGCTCAAGGAAAAGGTATTGAAGGCATACTTTGGAGAGTCACAGATTTATTACTATGATAAGGAACATTGGACAAAAACACAGCTTCAAAATCTTATTGATTCCATAAATTCCTCAACAACACCAACTGATACATCTGGCACAGGAAACAGAGCTGAGTTTTTGAAGGAATATACGCATTATCTGGAAAATGCCGGGGATGAATGGACTATAGCTACAGAGTATGATTCATGTGATGAGTTTGTAGGGAAAAAAGGAAACACCTGGTATAACGTGAATTTTGTTGCAGATGGTGATGAAAATAAATGGCTGTCGGGAATTGGCGCAGGTCCGATTGAGGGATATACCAAAAAGACAGGAAGTAATGAATACGAGTGGAGCAATATATTTAACGATGGATATGTGCAGCAATACTTTGGACCGGATTCACTCATGGAATATGATACGGTAAATGATATCACGGATTCACAGGATACATCGGGAGAGGAAATCGCGCAGGAGGAAAATGAATCGGGTATCACAATAGAAGAAGCGGGGAATATGATAGACAGTTTTTTGAAAGAGACAGGTTTTTCATCCATCCCGCAGACTGAGAGCTCGCAGCTGAAATGGAGTGGATATAACGAAAGAGCCGATCATGTGTATCAGGAAGATGATATACATGAGTGTGTAAGTGGTTATAGATTTTACTACAATATCGGAGTTGGCAAAATATTATTTGATGATGCTTTAAATCCGATGGATTACAGCGGATACAATATGAAATATGGTGATAGTATAGAGGATACTTTTGATAATGAATTCTACAATTTTTATGTTGATAAATATGGTATATGTACTTTTTATATAGACTGCCCGGTAAGTATAGTAAGAAAACAGGAAAATGTAGAAATGCTTCCTTTAGAAAATATATTTGATATTGCCCGGGATGAGCTTAAAAACAATGCTGATGAATATGTACTGGATACAAATGTAAAATATTACTCTCTAAAACTTGCATACATAAGGGTAAACAACCGGACTGATATGCAAAAATACAGTTATATTCCGGCATGGAGTCTGGAATTGCTGCAGAAAGACACTACAAATGCATGCCCTGTATTTATCAACGCGATTGACGGAAGTGTGATACATCCGGACGATCTGAGTTAAGATACAGAATGTTTACATCGGACCGTACTTTCACAGGAATAATTATGTTGTAGAAAAAATGTGACATATCAGGGAGGATTGGCATATGAGAAAACACACAAGAATACTCGCAGCGGCTATGACGATCGTTGAAGCGATAGTAATCATCTCACTCACAGGCTGTTCAGGAAAAAAAGTAGATTACAATATGGAAACTGAAAATATAAACACAAAAGCAGGAAGCGATATAAGTGCGTTTGACGACAGTACGAAATGGAATGACAGCTTTTCTGTTGAGACATCTGACAAAAGTGTGAATGTGGATATTTCAGCAGACATTACCCTGCCGGACTGCAAAAGCATGTCGGTTGTTGAGGTGAAGAATATAAAGGTGGGTGCCGATTTCAAAAAGAGTGTGATAGAGGCTTATTTTGGCGATAGTACCGTATATTATCACGATATACCTCATTATACGAAAGAAGAGATATATCACAGCATGGAGGTTGTAAAAAATGAGATTGCCGGGTATCAGCAGGAAATTGATGCGGGACTTATCACAGAAGAGGGCGTCAGCAGGGTGATGAAAAGTGAAAATGATCTGCTGGAACAGTATGAAAAGGCAGAACCGTCTGCACTTGATACGCGTGAAATAGCCACAGACTATACGGATTGTAATGAGTATCTGGGATATATTGGTAATGTTTTCTGTGAGCTTAGGTTTGGAATTGCTGAGGACGGTTCGCTTGAATATATTTCAGCACAGCCTCTTAAGGCAGGAAGTGAGGGGACATTATACGATGATAGTGAGTATGGCTATTACGGACCACCATCCTTTGCAGAGGAGAAAGGTGTAGAGGGATTTAACGGAGGCTCTACAGGTGGAGATACTACATCTTCATATGATAATGAGTGTGCATTATCAAAAGACGAAGCTATAAAAAAGGCAGAAGAATTTCAAAATAAATTAGGCAGGGCTTCACAGGTATATATAGGAACATCAGACTACGAGTGGAGCGCAGGAGTGATAGAGGATGGTGATGATACTGTAAAAACTGATGATAAAGAGAGCGTCATAAAGGATACAGCCTGGGGATATATCATAGATTATGGCGAGGGTGTGGATGGCATAGCGTTTTGCAAGTCACTCGATTTCACCCGGAATATGGATATATGGGATACACTCGATAATTATGATGATTTTATGCCATATGGCAGCAGTTCCTTTATTGTGACGGATCAGGGAGTGACGGAATTTACTGTTTCTTACCCGGTTGATATTGTAAATGAGTCAAAAAACGTAGAACTCTTGTCAATGGACACTATTAAAGAGATCATCAAGGATGACATGACAAAGAATTCAGATCAGTATGATTTTACACAAAATCACACTTACAACAATCTAAAGCTCGGATATATCCGTTTGAAGGATGTATCTGACAAGGATAAATATACTTATGTTCCGGCATGGTGTCTGTCAAAACAGGATAAGGGCTACGACAGATATCCGGTGTATGTGAATGCGATAGACGGCACGATCATAAGGAGTGATGATCTAATATAAGATACTGTTATTGGCTGCAATAAAGTTTATACATGGAGTTACATTTTTAGATAATAGATCAGGTTCATATTTATTTGGAAAAGATGTGGAAAATATATGATTAATAAAAAGAAAAAATATATAGGGCGTTTGACACTTGCCACTGCAATTACCTCTATTTTGTTTTCAGGATGTGGGGCGGCACAAAAGGAGCTTGCACAGACGGACAGAGCTTTCTACGAGAAAATATCATACCAGACAGTTACGGTACAGAGCGGTTCACTCACACCGCAGACTACCATCAGTCTGAGCGCGCAGGGCTATACCAGGTTTTCCTATGGTGCGACAAACACGGAGCTTACGCTCGAAAAGGTAAATGTGGCAGTGGGTGATCATGTGAAAAAGGGCGATATACTGGTGGCTTTTAAATCCGGGGAGATACAGAAAAAGATCGAGGACTACAGCTGGCAGATCAGTCAGAATAAGCTTTTAGCAGAGCACTACAGGGCTATTATGAAAATCGATGATACTCAGGATTATTCAAGCGATATTGCCCAGCTTGATAAGGATACAGAGGTTGCGCAGCTTTATCTTGATGAGGCTAAGGAAAAACTGTCGAGATATCAGATCACGGCATCCGAGGATGGCACGATCACAGCAATGAACAATTCGCTTTTGGCGGGAGTTTTTGAATCGGGCAGCAATCTTATAACAGAAATCAGCGGAAACGGCAATTACGAAGCTGACAGACCGGAAGGTTATGACTTTAATGTAGGTGATGTATACACGGCAACAGCATCTGATATAGAGTTTGAACTTAAGGTAAAAGAGGTGGACGATAAAAAACTTGTTTTTGAACCAGTATCGGACATGTCGGCAGTATCGGATGCACAGATATTTTCCATGGAAGTGACGCGCCCTGCTATAGAAAATGCTGTGTATGTGCAAAAGGACGCAGTACATGAGAAGGATGGCAGGTATTTTGTATACACGCTGGATGAGAATGGATACAGACAGGCGGTATGGATAAGTGTCGCAGATCAGGTGGGAGACTACCGGATCATCACAGAAGGACTTAAAAGCGGGGATGAGGTGGTTTTGCAGTGAAGAACAGAAACCTTTTATCAATAAAAAAACTGGCAGTACTGGGGATATGTGTATCGTTTGTGGCAGGCGGCTGTGGAAAAATGACAGAAAGCAGCATACCAAAGCTTGAAGAACCTGTAGCGTTAAATGAAGCCTATAGACCTGTGGAATACGGTACGATCGGCTCCCTGCAGGTGCTGATGGCTACCGCAGTTCCTAGGGATTACTGCAATTACTACAGTGCCAATGTAAATATTTCACAGATATATGTGGAGCCGGGAGATACAGTAAATGCAGGGGATGTGCTTGCTGTCTGTGATGTGGATGAGGCAAAAAAACAGTTGCAGGAATGTAAGGATGCGCTGGTGCATGAGAATGAGACATATGAGATATCCGCTCAGATCTCGGATACGCAGATCAAATTATGGGAGAGTCAGGCTGCGGATACGGACGAATTTTCAACAGAACAGATTGAGAAAAAAGAGAGCACAGAAGATGATTACAATACGCAGATTGCCACAGAACAGGAAAATGAACGGTACGATAAGCAGCTTCACGAATACCGCGTGCAAAAGATCAATGAGCAGATGGCTTTATATCAGCAGATCGTTGATGATGGAACGCTTAAGGCAGTCCACAGCGGTCTTGTCACTTACACTAAGAAGCTGACAGATGGAAGGTCTGCTGCGGCATACGAGAATATAGTCATTGTCTCAGATACGGATGACCTTGTGCTGGATATAAAAGATACAGCCATAAATGAGTACAAATACAGTGATTATGACAAGAAATATGTGATAGTCGATGGCGAAAAATATGATGTCACCGAGTCTCAATATACATCAGAGGTTTTGGTACTTTCAAAGATAAACAACCGATATCCGGATGTGTGCGTGGAAAGCAGGGAAAAGCCGTTTCTTACGGCAGGACAGATGTATCCGGTATATTTTGAAAAGACAAAAGCAAATCAGGCACTTGTCGTGGGAAAAGATTCCATCTATAAGGATGGCGATACTAGATATGTCTATGTGAAAAATGATGAGGGCGGCCGCGAGAAACGCATCATAACAACAGGTGAGTCTGATGAAAACTATACACAGGTCACAGAGGGCTTAAAAGAGGGGGAGCTGGTTTACTATAATTCTACAGATCAGGTTCCGACAAAGTATAGCAAATATACGGTAACAAGGTCTGACTTTGATATAGCAAACTACGGTGTGCGCTACAGCAGATCTGACGCAGGGACGATAACCGAAACCTGTGATTATGAAGGGCAGATCGTATCGGTCAATGTGAAGCAGGACGATACGGTAGAAAAGGGGATGCTGCTTTACGTGGTGGATACCGGAGAGGGCAAAGCTGCCATAACAGAGGCGAAAAATGCGATCGACTCGGAGAATGAATCCTATGCGCAGAAGATTGCTGATTACGATAAACAGATAAAAGATTTATCTGAAGGTGGTAGCAGCGCAGAAGAAAATAACCGGCAGGATGAAAAGCCGGATACAGCATATGATGAGCAGCAGTTGAAATTGAACTTACAGCTACTTGATCTGCAGAAAAAACTTGCCAGTGCAGACCACACCTATCAGCTTTCCAGGCTACAGTCAGCATATGACAGCATAAGTTCAGGAAATGACGGCAAAGGAAATATTTCAGTATATGCCAAAAATGACGGAAAAGTTTCAAAGGTGAGTGTCAAGGCAGGAGATAATGTGGAGGAAGGCTCAGATATCCTGCAGATAACCGGAAATTCCACGGACGTACTGCTGGTTCAGGTAAAGGATAGCAATAGCTATAAAGTATATAAGGACAATATAGCAGATGTGGGAGAGCGCGTATCACTTGAGCTGGACGGTACAACGATCTACGGAAGCTGTATCGGTTTTGCCGGTTACGGCAGGGAAGCTCAAAAGGGATATATAAATCAGGATGATAAAGGTGTGCATATTACCGGAATCACAGATTCGGGATATGGAAATGCAGCATTTTATATAAAACTTGACAATGGAATACCAGATGATCTGACCAGGGCATCCGCTGTAAAGTTTTCTTATGTTTCTTTTAAAAAGGTGGTAGTGGTGCCGACTTCGATCATACACAAGCAGGTCAATCCGATGGACAAAGATGATATATCCTACTATGTGTGGAAAATTGATGGGGACAGCGTGGTAAAGCAGCCGGTAATATTGAGCGATTATACATCAGGCAGCAATACACTTGTGCTTTACGGTATTGATGAGGGCGATGAAATATGTTTGGCTTCGTAATTAATAAATTAAAAAACAGAAAATGGTTAAATTTGTGTCTGCTTATGGGAGTGGCTTTGTTTATAGCACTTTTTGTGTGCCACCCTATGTTTGAAAAGGGCGCGGGCAATCAGATACTCGACAGACTTTTTACGGATCATGCCACACAGCAGAATGAGTTTCCTGCACAGATGAGCCGCGAGGGAACATATGCGGTGGCAGATTATCCTGATTCGCAGTCAGTACTTGATAAGCTGTCAGGATACGAAAAGAAGTGGACTGAATATGTGGATATAAACAAGGTTTCCTCACAGCAGCTTATCACACTCTCAGGCGGACGCGCAGATACAGAGTTTGGAGGACCTAACAATTATTTTACAATAGGATATCTGCCGGAACTTTCGGAGTACGCTGAGGTTGTAAAGTCTCAGTCTGACACAGCCACATTCGAGTGCAGCATAAGCGAAAAGACAATGGATCACTACGGACTTGTAGCAGGTGAAAAAGTCTATTTACATGTACCTGATGGCAGTGGGAAAAAGGAAATTTCTTTCGTCATATCACAGATCTGCCGTGAAAAAGATATAAACGATCCATATTGGGCCAAGACGCTTTCGGATATGGGCGATGTGATATTTGTTTCGCAGGATGTTTTTGACGAAATGATGCAGTATTACAGCGAGGACAATATCAGCTACAGTGATTTCCTCATGCTGGATTACAGGCAGATCAACACGGAAAATGCCTCACTTTATGACGGTTATATGGAACAGTTTAAGGATGCTGACAAGCTCTACAATGACAATATCCGTGATACGCTGGATGGCTTTTTTACACAGCAGAAGACGATAAAGCTGATGCTTTGGGCATTGGAGCTGCCGTGTCTTGTGCTTTTGATTTTATTTATAAGAATGATATCTGCACAGATACTTTCGCTCGAGGAAAATGACATACTTGTTTTAAGAAGCCGTGGTGCGACAAAATTACAGGTATTTATTTTGTACTTACAGCAGTCGGGAATAATAGCGATCGCGGGCTGTGTACTCGGAATAGTACTCGGATATATAATGTGCCGGGCTGCCGCATCTACAGACGGATTTTTAAGATTTACGGCAAAGGATATAAGCACTTACAAATTTGTATGGCAGATGCTTGTCTATGCGGTGGCAGCGGCAGTTATCATGGTGCTGTTTATCACAGTTCCGGTGTGGAAAAAATCAAAGGATGCCATATCAGAGCGCAGCAGCAGGGAACGAATATCAAAGAAAAAGCCTCTTTGGGAGAAATGCTTTATAGACGTTATACTTTTGGCTCTGTCAGCATATCTGCTTTACAATTACAACAAGCAGAAGAGTACGCTTGCGATATCTGTTCTTGAGAACAGGAGCATAGATCCTGTCATGATACTGGACAATTCGCTTTTTATATTTGCAGCGGCACTTTTGTGCGTAAGACTTACCGGACTTATTATTCTGCTTGTGGACAGGCTCTTTAAAAAGCATTTTTCTCCGGCAATGTATGCATCATTTTTACAGCTGAAACGAACCAGATACAATCAGGGATTTCTGGCAGTATTTCTTATCATGACAGTGGCTGGCGGTATTTTTGACGCGAATATGGCGCGCACCATGAACAGCAATATGGAAAAACGGATCGTCTACAATGTGGGCTGTGATGCGATATACAACGAAGATTTCAGACTCAGGATACAGAAGAATAAAGATGGCTCTGTAAACTGGATGTATGACGAGCCTGATTTCGGTAAATACGAGTCGCTCAAAAATGAGGGCATCTGTGACGGTGTCACGCGTGTGCTTGAGGACGAGAGGGTAGACATTTCCGCAGGCAGTGGTTCGGTTTCGGATGCATATCTTATGGCGATAAACACAAAAGAATTCGGTGAGACTGCGAAATTGCAGAGTGACCAAAATGATGATATTAATGACGCGCACTGGTTCAATTACCTGAATGAGCTGGCAAAAGAGCCGGACGGAGTCATCATTTCCTCAAATCTGGCAAAAGCTCTGGGACTTAAAGTTGGTGACAGCTTAAATTACTCAAGGTATGTACCGGAGGCTGTCGATGATGATCAGATCTACGCATCCGAGAATGCAAAGGTATGTGCCATAGTAAAAGGTTTTCCGGGCTACGAGCGTTACACCTATGAGACAGATGTAGAAGGAAATGTGACCGAGCAGGAGAAATACCTGATCGTTGCAAATTATGCTACGGTTGTGGAAAAGTTCGGCATGACACCGTACAGTGTGTGGATGAACCTGTCAAAAGGAAAAACGGTGGATGATATATACAAAAATTTAACATCCGCGCAGCAGCTTATAGACGAGAATAAAAACTCAGCCACAGTGCAGATCACAAACGGTATGTTTACATTAAGTTTTATACTTTCACTGATAGTGTGCTCAGTAGGATTTTTGCTGTATTGGGTTATGACACTAAAACAGAGGGAGCTGCAGTTTGGTATATACCGCGCAATGGGAATGAAAATGAGAGAGGTAAAAGCAATGCTTTTAAACGAGCAGATATTTTTATCATTACTGCCGCTTCTTGCGGGAGCAGGCATAGGTATAACTGCAACAGCGATGTTTGTAAGGCTCATATCGATCATATATCTGCCGCAGAAACACAATATCGGAGTAAATGTATATATTTATCAATCTGATATGCTGGAGCTTGCAGGAGTACTTTTCGTGGCTGTAGCCGTATGCTATGTGGTTATCAGCAGACTGCTTAAGAGTATGAAGATAGCACAGGCACTAAGGCTTGGAGAAGATAGTTAGCATGTAAAAAAAGAGGTCGTGACATATGGAAAATGCGATAATTGCTCAAAATATAAAAAGATATTTCAAGGCGGGAGATGGTGCAACAGTCCACGCACTTGACGGAGTATCCATGGAGATAAAAAAAGGAACACTTGCCATCTTAAAAGGGCGTTCCGGCTCTGGAAAGACCACACTTCTTAATATCCTTAGTGCGCTTGATATGCCGACAGAGGGAAGTGTGCAGTTTCTGGATAAAAACCTCGAGCAGATGACCGAGAAAGACCGGGAAATACTAAGGCGGTATGAGATGGGATTTGTATTCCAGTCTATAGCACTAATTCCCACGATGACGGCATATGAGAATGTGGAATTTGCCCTTAGACTTGCGAAAAATAAACGTCAGATACGGAAGAATTTGACTGATATGGATAATGACATTGGAGATGCAAAAAACGATGTGATAAATGAGAATATGCATGACAGAGTATCAGAGCTGCTGGAGCGTGTCGGACTCTCAAAGCGCATGGATCATATGCCGGATCAGTTATCAGGAGGTGAGCAGCAGAGAGTTGCGATAGCGCGCGCTGTGGTTCATCGCCCGAAGGTGGTCTTTGCGGATGAGCCGACAGGAGCACTCGATACCGCTGCTGGATTTGAAGTCATGCGATTGTTCCGTGAGTTGATAGACGATGAGGACATCACAATAGTTATGACCACGCATGATCCGAACCTGATGGAGCTGGGGGATGAAGTGTTTGAGCTTAGTGACGGCATAGTAATTTAAATTAAAAGGGGGGAAAACCAGATGATAAACTGCGATGGACTGGTAAAAATATATGAGACCGACGATAAAAAGGTGATGGCACTGGAGGGGCTTGACCTGACGGTGGAAACAGGGGAAATGCTTGCGGTAATAGGAAAATCCGGCAGCGGAAAATCCACCCTTTTAAATATGATAGGAGGACTGGAAACACCCACAGCGGGAGTGCTCACTATTGACGGAAAAGACATTTCCACATATTCAGAAGCTGAAATGGTAAGATACCGCAGGGACAAAGTAGGTTTTGTGTGGCAGAAAAGTGCCAAAAATCTGTTCCCATACCTGACTGTGCTGCAGAATGTCGAGGCCGTGATGATGTTTGAAAATTCAGGTAATACCGATAATTTAAAACACAGAGAAATTATAAAAAAACGCAAGGATAATAATAAAAGCTATGCCCTTAAACTGTTAAATGCAGTGGGATTACAGGAGCATAAGGATAAGCTTCCGGCTCAGCTATCGGGAGGAGAGCAGCAGCGCGCAGCGATAGCGGTGGCACTGGCAAATAAGCCGGACATACTGCTTGCGGATGAGCCGACCGGAGCCGTGGATACAAGGACTGCTGATACAATCTATGAGCTGTTTCATAAGCTGAACAAAGAGCTTGGTATAACCATCATCATAGTGACACACGATATGGCACTTGCAGGCCGTGTAGACCGCACAGTGCTTATATCTGACGGAAAGGTAAGTACGGAGAAATTGAAGAAACACCCTGCAATGGAATATACGGTATTGGATAAGGCACACAGGATAAAACTCACTGATGAGATGCTTGAGGCAGCAGGGATAGAGTCTAATAAGGTCAGGGTTGATGTGCAGGATGGAAGGCTTGTGATATCGCGGATTTAAGACATATTAAACGTTTAGTGTTATAGAGACACAAAATATATCATTTTCGGTTTTAACAGAGATAAAACCACTATTTCTATTTACACATTCTTTGACATTTTCAAGTCCATATCCGTGGATATCTCCGGCTTTTTTTACGGAAACCTGTGGAATAGGATTGGATATTTCATAAAGCAGCACATGATTTTTCTGGCGCAGCGTACATGAGATGGAGGGTTTGTGACCTGCCGGAAAAGCATCGCAGGCTTCTATTGCGTTATCCATAGTGTTTCCAATGATTATGTACAGGTCAACAGGCGAAATGTTGAGGTCAGTATCCAGCCATAGATTAAAGTTTATGGAGATTCCCAGACTGTCTGCTTTATTAGAGCCATAGTTTAGGATACCGTCAACAATGGAATTACCGGTATCAATCATTTGGTCAAGGCTTGAAAACTTTTTCTTTAAGGCAGAGAGCTGGCTTTCGGCTTGAGGTCGTGTTTTCGTAGAAACCAGATTTTCCATTGCCAGCATGTATTTTTTTATATCATGCCAAAGTGCGCGGGATTCGTCCTGACGAGCAATGATATCCTGATAGTAAAGCTCCTGTTTGGCAAGCTGCTCCTGTATACAGAGCTGATTTTTCTGTAATTCATAAGATTTCTTTACTATTTCCGTATATCCACAAACCACTATATTGATAACAAGCATACATATGGTGGTCATCACAAAGGTGGAGTATTTACCATTGTCAATAAAGGTAGTGTACTGGGCAAACAGAATAAATATGCTTGACAGATTGCAGAGCATGAGTGGTATGGCATGCAGTAGAGCCTTTGAATCAAATCGGGCATTGGTAAATAAAATAATTATGACCAGCAAAAACAGATGAATAATCTTGCTTGTGGTATTGTAGATAAGCCGTCCTTCACTTATTCCTAAAAGTTCATTTATTGAAATTCCAAGTCTGGAAAGTACAAACGCACCAATAACATCGGAAAACATCGACGTGACAAAAAATAATATAATAGTATAGGTGATTTGGAATATTTTGCATTTGAAGCAGAAAGTATAGCATAAAAACAAAAATAAGCTGATAATGACAAGCCGTATAAACATAGGTGTATATAGGGTTGATAGCATTATTACCGCAAAGAGTGATATGCAAAATAGGATAATATATCTGCGGGAAGGGTATACAGGTCTAACCTCTTTATGAAAGAAGTAGAAAATAAGCAGGCATTCTATAATAATGGTATATACTTCAATTGGAAAATTCATTTGATGGTACCTCGTATCAAATTGTTAAAGCGCTCTTGGAAAATGGTCTGTTTTTTCCGCGAAAGTGGAATTTTGCAGCCGTCAGTCATAGTGACAGCAAGTGGTGTAAAGCTGTCCACATAATTCAAATTGATGCAATAACTTCTGTGAATCTGTACAAATGAAGGATATGAAAAAACCGAAATCATATTTTCCATTGAATCCTTTATCTCCAATGTAGATGTATTTGCAAAATGAAAAATAATGTGTCGGTTCAGACTCTCAAAATATATGACATCGTTTATAGAAATCATTTTCTGAGTTGAACCACACGTTACCGCTGCCTTTTGAGGAAGAATCTCGTCAAGAGCCTCCCTGAGAACACTTTGAAACATTGTAATCGTTATCGGTTTGCATAAAAATCGAAAAGCAATTCCATATCCTCGGACTGCATACTGCAGTGCGTTTGTCGTAAAAACTATTACGGGACGAGGAGAATATCCTGCTAAAATAGAGCCAACTTCAAAACCATTTGGCTTATCCATTTCTATATCAAGAAAAATTAAATCATAAAATTGGGATTTAAAAGCCTCAAGCAGGGCAGAGGCAGACAGGAAAGTAGAAATATTGTATGGTAATTTGCATGATTTGCAGTAATTGTAAAGTATATCAATATCTTGTTGTTCATCATCACAAATAGCAATATTCATAAAAATAATCCCCTTATCAAAACAATTAAGCTATGAAGATTATAGATTATAAATTTTGAATTTACAAGATTAATTTAGGTTTTTTAAATCATCCATCAGATTGAGAACAATATGTTTTTTGTCAATTGATAATTGTTTGGCATAGAGAGCTATCTGATTATCCAATTGCTGACTTTCAGAAGTATGTGTATCGGTGCCCCAAAACAATTCATTTGCGTCTATTTTGAGAGTGTTGATTATTTTTGATAAAACAGAAAGTGAAATTTTGCTTTCACCACGTTCGATTTGACCAATAAATCCGCAGGAGCAGTCTGCATATTCACTTAATTGTTCTTGTGTTAGATTATTTTTCAAACGGTAGAAACGTATGATTTTTCCTATATGCTTTATGAATTCTGTATCCTGCATGATTTACCTGCCTTCATATTTAAACTATAGATATTGTAGGTAAAAAAATTAATATTTTGAATATAGTATTACTACCATTTTACAATAGTAATACTACTATATATGCAAAAGGTGTGTATATTTATGTCGTTAGTGCATGAGCTATTGTATATACAGTGATGTTGAGTAGAATTGAGAGTGTAAAGAATAAAAACAAAGGAGCAAAGAATTATGGTTAAAAAAGGTATAGTAAAATTTTCAAAAATCGTTGCAAACATCGGTGTACAAGGGGTACAAACGAGATAAAATAGAAATGAGGGGCGATAGAGCGGAAATGTCAGATTTTCCACTCTATCTGAACACGGTCGCTGGTGGCCTTGATCGTAGAGATCAAACCATCGGCGGCTTTTCTTTTGTCGTCAAAATCTATGCTCTCCCAGTTGTCGAGATAATAGGACAACTTCTTTATCTGCTGGGGCGATATGGTTTCAACGCTCAATTCAGCGATTGCCTTTGAAATGGTCTGGCGTCGGG
>OJQX01000868.1_pt1 | contig 15173 bp, 16 predicted proteins | sample 1599031 | NCBI WGS metagenome assembly OJQX01 (sample SAMN03922513, study PRJEB24848) | human gut metagenome | isolation source: stool sample | host: Homo sapiens | place: Germany | collected 2010-02 | reverse complement strand
CCCCTGCAGGAAAAGATTCAAAGAATCCATATTCACGGGTAGTTTCTTTATAATCAGCCAATGAAGAGAATGTTGCACCCACTCTAAACAAAGAGTCTGTACGCACCGTCACGGTGTCACGCAGTCCGTTACGCGAATATACCATTTGTAGAGAAGCATCTTTATCTCCTGTAGCTTCCGCATCAGCCTGCATATGATCCAGTTTTTCCACCAATGCATTCCATGAGTTCAACCTCTCGCCATTGACCGCGACCAGACTATCACCCTTCTGTATACCGGCCTTATCCAAGCCACCGCCCGGTATCACCGAGTCAACGACATTAGGAACTAACGCCGTAACAAACATCGGATCATCCTTTGCTATATCCAACAAGCTGATCTCAGGCATATATACTTCGGCTTCCTTTCCGTCGCGCAATACAGTCACTGTACGTGCCTCAGCAATATCACGAAGCATATCCACCCCAAAACGCTCCAATGGTTTTTCATCTGCACGAAGAAGAATATCACCGTCACGGAAACCTATTTCCCGGGCACGCTCATTAAATTTCATACCATGAGTCATGTCTTGCAGCGATACAAAAGAATCTCCCCAATGGAATAAAATCATGGAATAGATGAAGATAGCCAGCAAGAAATTCATCAAGACACCACCCACCATGATAAGCAGACGCTGCCAAGCCGGTTTTGAACGAAATTCCCATGGCTTAGCAGGCTGTTTCATCTGCTCGGTATCCATAGACTCGTCTATCATACCCGAAATTTTCACATATCCCCCCAAAGGCACCCAGCCAATACCATATTCCGTATCACTGTTCTTCGGTTTGAATTTGAACAAAGAAAACCACGGATCAAAAAATATGTAGAACTTCTCTACTCTTACTTTAAAAAGACGTGAAAAAAGAAAATGTCCTCCCTCATGAATAATGACCAATAATGAAAGGCTCATTATCAATTGAAGAGCACGAATCAAAAATGTTTCCATCTAACTATTTACTATTTTATAATTTATAATTAACATAATTCTCTGCCAACTACCATTTAAGATGACAAAAGAGACAACGCTACCCGACGCGCCTCAGCATCAGTATCCACATAGTCTTCATAAGTCGGTTCCTTGATATAAGCAACTTTACCCATAGTCTGTTCTATGACATCACTCATACCCAGGAAAGATATTTTGTCTTTCAGGAAAGCATCCACCACCACTTCATTAGCTGCATTCACTATACAGGGCATATTTCCGGCCCGATACAAAGCCTCGTATGCCAATGCCAAATTACGAAAACGTTTGGTATCAGGCTGTTCAAAAGTCAGGTCTGTTATACGGGCAAAATCCAACCGCTCGAAAGAAGATTTCACGCGCGCCGGATACGAAAAAGCATATTGAATAGGCAAACGCATATCGGGCATGCCCAACTGTGCTTTCACGGCCCCATCCTCAAACTGCACCATAGAATGAATGACAGATTGTGGATGAACTACCACTTCAATTTGCTCCGGACGCATTCCGAATAACCATTTAGCCTCAATCACTTCAAACCCTTTGTTCATCATGGAAGCCGAATCAATGGTTATCTTCGCTCCCATCTCCCAATTGGGATGCTTCAAAGCTTGTGCTTTGGTCACTGTTTGCAACTGCTCCATGGTATAAGTACGGAACGGCCCTCCTGAAGCTGTCAAGATCACTTTCTCCAACCGGTTATTTATTTCCAGACACTGGAAGATAGCCGAATGCTCCGAATCCACGGGAAGTACAGGTGTATGGTACTGATTTGCCAGTGCATTAATCAACTCCCCGGCTACAACCAGTGTTTCTTTATTAGCCAAAGCAATAGCTTTACCTGCCTTTATCGCATTTATAGTAGGACGCAATCCGGCATAACCTACCATAGAAGCCAGTACAATGTCAATAGGTTGTGATTCCACAATTTGAGAGAGCGCATCCGCTCCTGCATATACTTTGACAGGCAGATCACTCAGCGCCTCTTTCAATTGAAGGTATTTTTCCTCATTGGCTATCACTACCGCCTCGGGCATGAACTTACGGGCTTGTTCTACCAATAAATCGACCCTGTTATTGGCTGTCAACGCATAGACCTCATATAAATCTGGATGTTCCTCTATTACCTGTAAAGCTTGTGTACCGATAGAGCCGGTAGAACCTAATATCGCTATTTGTTTTTTCATAATGTTGTTAAAATACAATGTATTTTGAGGGATCAATCGCACGTCCCTTATGCCATAATTCGAAATGCAGATGCGGTCCGGTAGTTTTTTCACCGGTATTTCCTACCAATGCAATAGCTTCACCACCTTTCACCGGATCTCCTTCTTTCTTTAATAACGAACCACAATGTTTATACACCGACACAAAATCCTGTCCATGCTGTATCTGAATAACATAACCGGTTTCTGCCGTATAAGTAGACAAAAACACTGTCCCATCCAATGTTGCCAACACACTTTCATTTGGATTAGCGGCAATGTCCACACCGTAATGCCTGTTCTCCAAGTCAAAATTAGATGACATCATGCCCCGTGTAGGACGGTAGAATATCAATCCGGAAGCGGCATTATTATCATCAACAGCCGTCAGATTATATCGTTCCGATTCTTCATATTGCTTGCGAAACTCTTCTTCCTGCCTGGTACGTTCCATCAAAGAATCAGAACGAAGAATGGTCAGAGAGTCGATAGATTGGACTGTATCAGCTTTTACTTTCCCGCTAAATATATCCTGAATGTTCATGATATACATATTCTGCCTCGTCACCACTTGTTGTAATGAATCGGCCCGCAAGGCATTGGTCACCACCTGCGCACGTACCTCACTGTTCATATATCCCGGCAAATAGTTACGTAAAGGAGTAAAAACAATGATAGTTGCCGAAATCAGGAAAATTACCGTTACGGCAGACAGCAATACAGACACACCATTGAGTTTGGAAACGTGCAGTCCCACAATCTCCTCCAACGTATTTTCATTGGTAATGGTCAGTTTATACTTAAACTTGAAATTATGCCAAAATGCTTTCCTTCCTTTTTTCTTCATTGTGCGCACCTTCTATATTTATATCAAGCCATCAGGTACTTCGACCGTCAGCAAACGCTTTTTCTTATCCAATTTGATGATAAATTCCTCGTGGGCAGGCAGCAAAAGTTCCTCGCCATCCTTCTCAATGGCAAAAAGGACATTCATCGTACTGTCATCCACCGCCACAATCTCGCCCAACTCACCATGATTCACATCTTCCACCTTAAAGCCAATAAAATAGTTCCAGGTAGGTATATCATCCGAATCTTCCTCCTCACCGACATATTTCTTCGGGAAATAGACCTCTACATTCGTAAACATACGGGCCTTTTCCGAGGTATCCACCCCTTCCAGTTTGACTAAAGCAGTGGTATCTGAACGAAAACGATACTCTTCAATAAAGAAAGGCACGAATATACCGTCTAACAAACAGACCAGATACTCACATTCCACACGGTCAAAAATATCATCCGTAAAAGTGAATGAGATTTCTCCTTTTACTCCATGCGGTTTGTTGAATATACCAATCTTGAAAACTTCATCTTTCTTAATCATGATTGATTTCTCTAAATTCTAGTAATACGTGCGCCAAGCGCATTCAAACGCTGGTCTATATTCTGATATCCCCGGTCTATCTGCTCTATATTGTGTATGCGGCTTGTACCGTCGGCACTCATTGCCGCTATCAGCAAAGCGATACCGGCACGGATATCGGGTGAAATCATATTTCCGGCGCGAAGCTGGAAATTACGGTCATGCCCTATCACAACGGCACGATGAGGGTCACATAATATAATCTGTGCTCCCATATCTATGAGCTTGTCCACAAAGAACAGGCGGCTTTCAAACATCTTCTGATGAATCAGTACACTGCCTTTCGCCTGTGTAGCCACCACCAGTACCACACTGAGCAAGTCGGGAGTCAGCCCCGGCCAGGGAGCATCTGCTATGGTCATAATAGAGCCATCAATAAACGATTCTATCTGATAATGTTCCTGCTCGGGGATAAACAGATCATCTCCCCGCTGTTCCACTCTGATACCTAAACGACGGAAACTTTCTGGAATAATGCCCAAATTTTCATGCGATACATTCTTAATGGTAAGCTCACTTCCTGTCATAGCTGCCATTCCGATAAAACTGCCTACTTCAATCATATCAGGCAACACCCGATGCGTACAGCCATGCAGACTTTCCACTCCTTCAATAGTCAGCAAATTAGATGCAATACCGGAAATCTTCGCCCCCATGCGGTTCAACATACGACAAAGTTGTTGCAGATAAGGTTCACAAGCTGCGTTGTAAATGGTCGTTTTGCCCTTCGCCAGGACAGAAGCCATCACAATATTAGCCGTACCGGTAACCGAAGCTTCATCCAGCAACATATAAGTACCTTCCAAATGCTCTGCGCAAATACTGAAAACACTTCGTTCCTCATCATAATTAAAACAGGCTCCCAGTTTCTGAATACCGATAAAGTGAGTGTCCAAACGCCGGCGGCCAATCTTGTCACCGCCCGGTTTTGAAATCAAAGCCTTTCCAAAACGGGCAACCAACGGACCAACCAACATGACTGATCCACGCAGACTGGAACATTTCTTTAAGAATTCATCACTCTCCAAGTAGTTCAAATCCACAGTGTCAGCCTTAAATGTATACGAATCAATCCCTGTTTTTGATACCTTGACACCCATATCACGTAACAACTGAATCAGATTGTTCACATCCAGAATGTCCGGAATATTAGTTACGGTCACTTCTTCCGAAGTCAGCAGAGTGGCACAAAGAATCTGTAACACTTCATTTTTAGCACCTTGCGGGTGTATTTCGCCGTGCAATTTATGTCCTCCTTCAATTACAAACGAAGCCATGGTATCATTTTTTAGGAATTAATATTTCTTTCTTTGGTTGTTGTTTTGTTGCGGTCTGCGCTGATTGTTGTTCTGTTGCGGCCTGCGTGGAACATAAACACGTTGCTGTTCATTCAAATGCAGGTCTTCAGGGGTCAGATTAATCATTCCCTTAGAGTAATCGCGAAGATCATCCAAGATTTTCTGATCCTCCACCCCGTCTTTGTTCCAGTTCAGGAAACATTTCTTCATGTGGTTTGCAATCAGGCTGATCAGCTGCTTCTTCTCCTCACCTTCCGGATAGTCCACTGCCTTTTTAATCATGTTCTCCAAAATACGTCCATAATGACGGTAACGGATTCCATTATGCGGATAAGGCAACATATCGGGTTTCACCTCCAGGCTTTCTTTCTTCACAATTTCATACGGATAATCGATATCCAGCTTGAAATCGGCCATAATAGCCAAATGATCCCATAATTTATGTTTGAAATCGGGCACATCCCGCAAATGCGGAAACATACCGCCCATAATGTTGATAATCGTGTTCGCACAACGTTGGCGCTCAGCTCTGTCCTCGATGGTCAAGGCGTGGTCTACCATGTTCTGCACACTTCTGCCATATTCAGGAAGGGGTAAAGTTCGTTGTTGAGTATTATACTCCATATATATTTAAAATTTATGATTTATGCACTGATTTGTTCATCGGCTGTTACAAAAGCTTTTTGGGTTTGGAAGCTACAAACTCTTTCAAATAGAAAGGCTCAAAATAAGCCACATCCTTAAAGTTCTGCCTTACCATTTCCTTTTCTGCCAATGGGAACATCCATTTACCTAACGGACGGATGTCATCAATAAAATGAGCATTGGGATGAGTAATCTGCCCACGGCATTTGGCTGCACCGTTACCAAAAAAATAGACCGGATGTTCATTCAGGAACTCCAAATAGGAATGCTCATCAACAATATCGGCGGCAATTTCCCTTTTCACGCCTAATGCGCGGTCATAAACAGCTGCATAGACTTCCATGCGACGTGCGTCTATCATAGGACAGAGCAAGGCATCCTCAGGCAAATCATGATGTAACAACACCGGCACACACAACACCTCCAATGTCGGCAGACCGATAAGTGGCAAATTACGTCCATAGCAAATACCCTTCGCCATAGAAACACCAATACGCAGCCCTGTGTACGAGCCGGGCCCGCAACTCACAGCCACTGCATCCAACGGCATACCATGACTGTCGACAAAAGATAAAGCCTCATCTACAAATACGCCCAGCTGCACGGCGTGTGAAGGTCCTTTCAAATCCTCTTTGGAGAACACCGCCAATCCATCCTCACTGACGGCAACAGAGCAGGCCTCTGTTGAAGTTTCAATATGCAAAATACACGACATAATGCTCTACTTATATAATATAATCTGCAAATATACACTTTTATTTATACTTCATTTCCATAAAAAGATTACTTTTGCAAAAAAACATATTAGTTATGATACAGTCAATGACCGGATACGGTAAAGCAACCGCTATATTCGGAGAAAAAAAAATTAACGTAGAGATCAAGTCTTTAAATAGTAAAGCAATGGACTTGTCTACACGGATCGCTCCTTTATACCGTGAAAAAGAAATGGAAATCCGCAATATGATTTCCAAATCATTGGAACGCGGTAAAGTTGATTTCAGCCTGTGGATAGAGAAAGACGTTTCGGATACAGCCACTCCCATTAACGCCGCCCTTGTAGAAAACTACTACAATCAGATAAAATCTATTTCCGAAATGACCCATATACCAATGCCCGAAGATTGGTTTGCAACCCTTCTACGAATGCCTGACGTACTGACCAAAGCCGATGTACAAGAACTTTCGGAAGACGAATGGGAGGTAGTCCGCCGGGTAGTGGAAGAGGCCATCAACCATTTGGTAGATTTCCGCAAACAGGAAGGAACCGCCTTGGAAAAGAAATTCAACGAAAAGATTGACAACATCGAGCGTTTGTTAAAGTCCATCGAACCCTACGAAACAGAGCGTGTAGCCAAGATACGTGAACGCATTACAGATGCTTTGGAAAAGACCATCAGTGTGGATTATGATAAAAACCGCCTGGAGCAAGAATTGATTTATTACATTGAAAAATTAGATATTAACGAAGAGAAACAACGACTGAGCAATCACTTGAGATATTTCCGTGAAACCATGGCAGGCGGTCATGGACAAGGAAAAAAACTTGGTTTCATAGCACAGGAAATGGGACGCGAAATCAATACGACCGGCAGCAAATCCAATCATGCCGAAATGCAAAACATCGTAGTGCAGATGAAGGACGAACTGGAACAAATCAAAGAACAGGTGTTAAATGTAATGTAACCGGTTCACATACCCGACACCATTCTCATAAGCAAAGAATCAAGATATGGCAACAGGAAAACTTATCATTTTTTCAGCCCCCTCAGGTTCGGGCAAATCAACCATTATCAACTATCTGTTGACACAAAACCTGAACCTGTCTTTCTCTATTTCTGCCACCAGCCGCCCTCCTCGCGGAAAAGAACGGCATGGTGTGGAATATTTCTTCCTATCTCCTGAGGAATTCAGACAACGCATTGCCAATAATGAATTTCTGGAATACGAAGAAGTATACGAAAACCGTTTCTACGGAACCTTGAAAGCACAAGTGGAAAAACAATTGGAAGCCGGACAAAATGTGATTTTTGACGTAGATGTGGTAGGCGGATGTAATATCAAAAAATATTATGGCAGCCGCGCATTGTCTGTTTTCATTCAACCACCCAGTGTAGAAGAACTCCGTAAACGCCTGCAAGGCCGTGGTACTGATGCCCCCGAAGTGATTGAAAGCCGAATCGCAAAAGCAGAATTCGAATTGGGGTTCGCCGATAAATTCGATACCGTGATAGTAAATGACGATTTGGAGAAGGCAAAGGCGGAAGCACTGAAAGTTATTAGAAACTTTATTGAACAATAAGACAATGATCAAAGATCCGAAAAAACTGGCCCAAAGAATGTCGATACTTTGTATCCTCATTGGTTTTATAGCTTTGGCTGTGGGTATCATTGCAATGGCAATGGAACAATACATTATTGCCATAGCAATGGGTATTGTCACTGTAGGACAAGTATGGAATTACAATAAATGGAAAAGAGTAAGATAAAGACCGGTATTTTCGGCGGCTCATTCAATCCTATCCACATGGGCCATCTGGCACTTGCCAATTATTTATGTGAATATAACGGACTGGATGAAATATGGTTTCTCGTTTCTCCTCACAATCCATTAAAGCAACAAACGGATTTATGGGATGATAATCTGCGATTGGAACTGGTAAAACTGGCCATTGCGGATTATCCCAAATTCCGGGCTTCCGACTTCGAATTCCACCTGCCTCGTCCTTCCTATACTATACACACATTGGATGCTTTACACAAAGCCTATCCCAACCGGGAATTCACCCTTATCATCGGGGCGGACAACTGGCTTTTATTCCCCCGTTGGTACAAAGCAGAGGAGATTTTAAAGAATCATCATGTAATGATCTATCCCCGTCCGAATTTCACTATTGATCCAACAACCCTTCCTCCTTCCGTGCAATTAGCCGATACTCCGTTATTGGAAGTCAGTTCTACTTTTATCAGACAGGCACTGGCAGAAGGACGAGATATACGATATTTCCTGCATCCGGCAGTATATGAACGACTGAAAAAATAAAAATCCCCGGGAGGATACAATCCAAATTCCCCGGGGAAAAACACATCAATTATTTAATCTAAAATTCAAAGGACGCACTCCATTAACGCTTTGCCAGCAGTACCTTACTATTTATCAATCCGTCCAACTCCCAGCCTGTCGTATCCTTTTTATATGAGTGCCACGCCAAAAACTTCCCAGCTTCATCTAACGTATATACATATTTCTGCGTAGGGACAAACGCTTTTTTATTTTTATTCCACAAAGAATAATCAATATGCGCTTCTGTGTCTGTGTACGTAACTTCCATACAATAATAATTTATCCAATCCGTGCCATTCCATTTCATACTTTTCTTCTCTATGATTTGTCCCTTATCGTTGTATCTGAACTCAAAACGATACTCCGGAATCAGGAAAGTACCTTCCTGTTCATAAACGACCTTAGCCGACACCCGACCATTTTCCACCTCTTCATTTGTAATCTTCACAGGCTTGGCCGCATTCAATGTTAATACACTTGTCATTGCAAAAAGAACTGCCATCATGGCTTTAGTGAGCATTGTAGTTTTCATAATGTCTTATTTTTAATGTTTATAATTCGTGTTTATTTGTGTCTTTATTTATAAGACGCAAATGACTATCAAAACGTTGCAACATGATCCGTTTTTTTTCTTGAGTCGCTTCACTTTATAAAGTGCAAAGTACATGCCATGGAATTAATCCACTAAGTATCAACAAGTAAACATAAAAAAGGGTGTCCGATTATGGACACCCTGTACATTATTAACGGACAAACAGTCTATTCTTTCTGCTTTTCAACACGATGCAAGACTACCAGAACAACTTCGCTGGGAGTAAATAAACGGACGTCAACGCGCGAAGTACCCAATCCATTGGTTATAATAATCGGAGTACCTTTGCTATTCTCTTTCCAACCAGTCAGAAAACGGTTTCCATAAATAGAGTGCTTTACCGGAGAATATTTTTTAAACAAGCTCACCTGCCCACCATGAGTATGCCCCGCTAACACCAAATTGGCATTCGACACATCGGTATCTTCTGCATAATCGGGAGTATGCGTGAGCAATATAATAAAATCATCCGCCGGAAAATGCTGGGATGGAGAGTCACCATTCTTTTTTAAATCAAACGGATTGCGTACACCGCTCACTATAATATACTGACCATCTTTCATCAGCTTATAGCTTTTATGTTCCATCAACCGCACATGATTCTTTTGCATGGCCTCCACCACTTCGGAATAACAATAGCCATAATCATGATTTCCCATCACAGCAAATGTTCCGTAAGGCGTATAAACTCTGCTCAAGGCGGTGAACAAAGTATCCAGATTTCCACCTTTCTTGCCACGATAATCTCCACCCAACAGCAAGACATCGGCATGCATGGACTTTAATGCCCGCACCGCGCTGTTCAATTCACTCCTCTTAAAGCGACTCTCATAATGAAAATCCGAAGCAAACCCTATCCGAAAACCGTCAAAAGCGGGTGGAATATCATAACTATAAAAATCATATTGCTTCACACGCCCTACCCCCGGAAACTCGGACAAAGTAGCTGTGGCGCAAGAAGACAAAAGAATAACCGCTAAAAGCAAAAAAAGAAACTGTTTCTTCATAATCCTTTCTATTTGGAGACAAAGATACAGAATTAATTGTTTTATCTTTGCACAACCTTAATTATAAATAGAAATGGAAATTGTTCAAGTTAACTCAATAAAAGCATGGCTTCTAGCCGCCCGCCCTAAAACATTGGCAGGAGCCGCCACTCCGGTTTTACTGGGATGTGCCTTGGCCTATGCAGACAGCTGCTTCCAAATGACACCAGCATTGCTTTGCTTTGCCTTCGCTTTTCTGATGCAGATAGACGCCAACTTCATTAATGATTACTTTGATTATCTGAAAGGCAGTGACCGTGAAGACCGTTTGGGTCCTGAACGTGCCTGCGCGCAAGGATGGATCACACTGAACGCCATGAGAAAGGGAATCGCCCTGACCACAGCAACAGCTTGTTTAGCAGGGTTATGCCTATTAGCTTATGGAGGGATTGAAATGATTCCAGTAGGAATTTTATGTGTTTTATTCGCTTTTCTTTATACAGCAGGACCTTATCCGCTAGCTTATCACGGATGGGGAGACATACTTGTCATTGTCTTTTTCGGATTTGTACCGGTAGGCTGCACTTACTATGTGATGTGCCGTGACTGGACTTGGAATGTGACACTCGCCTCTCTAGCTTGCGGACTGATTATAGATACCTTGTTGATGGTGAATAATTACCGTGACCGCGATCAGGATGCAAAAAGCGGAAAGAAAACAATCGTAGTACGCTGGGGAGCCAATGCAGGGCAACAATTATACTTATTTTTGGGATTGGCTGCCGCATGGCTTTGTTTATTGTTTATCCCGACCGGGCACATTTGGGCTGCATTATTACCCCAAATTTATCTGTTACCTCACTTCATGGCATGGCAAAGAATGGTAAAAATCAACAGGGGAAAAGAATTAAACAGCATATTGGGAGAAACCTCCCGCAATATGCTGCTATTCGGCGTATTACTAGCATTCGGCCTTATCCTATAATCTTCCGGCAAGATCTTGCCAGAAGATATTTCCCAATAAAGCGCAACAAATCATTCCGCTTTCTCTATCAATACAGTGGCATAAGCGGAAATGCCCTCCTCCCTGCCCGTGAATCCCAGCTTCTCTGTAGTGGTAGCCTTTACGGAAACATCATCCACATCAATCCCCATCAAATGAGCAAGTACCAACTGCATTTCCGGAATCCGCGCTTTCAATTTAGGACGTTCAGCACAAATCGTTGCGTCCACATTACCTACTTTATATCCTTTTGCAGCAATCAGGTCCACCGTTTCAGCCAATAAAATCTTGCTATCAATATTCTTGAATTCACCCGCAGTATCAGGAAAATGATAACCTATATCACGCATATTGGCAGCTCCCAGCAAAGCGTCACAAATGGCATGAATCAACACATCGGCATCCGAGTGTCCCAATAACCCCAATTCATGTTCAAATTTTATTCCTCCAAGCCATAGTTCACGACCGGTTACCAGTTGGTGCACATCGAATCCAAATCCTACTCTTATTTTCATCTTACATAAAAATCTAATAATTTCTCACCTTCCAAATACCCCTGCAAATGCTGTCCTATGCCGACTGGCCCTACTCCCACAGGAGTCCCCGTATAGAGCAAATCTCCAATCTTTAATGTAAAAAACCGACTAACGTATGCAATTATCTCATCCACCTTAAACAACATATCCGCAGTGTTGCCTCTCTGCACTGTTTTTCCATCTATATCCAAATGAAAGTTTAAATTCTGTATATCCTTAAATCTGTCTACCGGCACAAAATCACCTATGGCAGCCGAGCTATCAAACCCTTTACACAGCTCCCAAGGCTTGCCTTCCTCCCGGAACCGCCGCTGAAGGTCACGTGCCGTAAAATCTATTCCTACCGTCACCGCATCATAATACCGACTGGCAAAACGCGGAGCAATATTCTTTCCCAAACGATTAATACGTACTACCAATTCTGTCTCATAATCCACCTGCTGAGAAAAATCAGGAATAAAAAACGGCTTGCTGTCTTTCAGCAGAGCCGAATCCGGTTTCATAAAAATAACCGGTTCTTCCGGTAATTTTTCATCAGCATGTAACTCGTGGCAATGTGCAACGTAGTTCATTCCTACGGCTATAATCTTCATATTATTATTCTTGAATTACATTTAATCTGTTAAACATTACAGCCAGATGGGCATAAAGTGATGTATTCTGCACCACAATATTTTCCGGTACACGAATACGGAACGGTGTAAAGTTCCAAACAGCCTTAATGCCACCCGCTATCATTTTATCTGTTATCTCCTGTGCTATATTAATAGGCACAGTCAATACCCCGATATTCACATCACAGGATTTCATTTTTATCTCAAATTCATCCGAATGATAAATAGGAATTCCATTTATTTCCTTCCCGACCAATCCGGGATTAATATCAAACGCACCTACTATCTCTAATCCAAAATGATGCAGCCCCGAGTCGCGCAATAAAGCACCTCCCAAACTACCGACACCAAACAAAAAAGCTTTATGCATTTTGGTAAATCCCAAGAAACGCTCCAGCACCTCTATCAACGCATCAATCTCATACCCCACACGTGTACGGCCGGATATATTTACATAAGAAAGATCTTTCGCTATTTGGGAAGCATCTACATTGATTTGCTTGGATATTTGGGTAGAAGACACGTACGTTTCTCCCTGTTCTTTCATCAGTTTCACATTCGAAAGATACCACGGAAGCCTGCGCAAAGTCGGCTCAGGCACTTTATCCGAGAATTTATGCATACGTATATCCATCTTTTTCTTTAGGTATTATCATTAGGTAATTTGCAAAAGTACACTTTTATTTGTTACATTGACGGATAGAGTATAAAAAAAGTCTTATCTTTGAGTATTCATTTAAGCAAAATTCACATGAAAAATAACGATTGGAAAGAACGTCTGAATGTGGTTTATTCCACAAATCCTGATTTCAAGTATGAAAGCGTTGAAGAGGAAGCGGTTGAGACATTAGATAAAAAACAACAGAAACTCCGTGTCAATATAGAAAAAAAAGGACGGGGTGGCAAAACCGTGACATTAATCAACGGGTTCATCGGAACAGAAAATGACCTGAAAGAGTTGGGTAAATTATTGAAAAGCAAATGTGGAGTAGGCGGTTCAGTAAAAGACGGGGAGATCCTTATCCAAGGAGAGTTCAAGCAACGGGTCATCGAGTTATTGAAAGCTGAAGGATATACCCAGACCAAATAACCGGAAAAAAGAAAGGGACTGTTGTCACACAGTCCCCCATTCTATAATTGCGGAAAATCTTATTCAGCACGTAAAGTGAAACGTTTGAAAGCAACGATCTGCAATTCAGGATCAGCTTCCTTCAACACTTCTCTTACAGTCTTCTTACCATCCATGATATCCTCCTGGTTCAGCAAGCAAACTTCCTTCAAGAACTTACCCAGACGACCTTTAGCAATGTTTTCAATCATCTGTTGCGGCAAGTTGGCAGCTTTTTCAGCAGAAACAGTAGCAATGATTTCCTTAGCTTTGGCAATATCTTCGTCAGTAATCCAGCCCTTAGCCTTGTTACTTTCCATGTGCTCTTCGCTGTCTACATGTGCAGGGTTGATACCAGCCTTCTTCAAAGCAACTTCAACAGCCTTGTCTACTTGTTCTTTCTTAGTTTTATCAATAGCTACCTGTATTTCAGCTTCTTTTACAGATTCAGGAACACCGGCTTCATCAATTGCAATAGGATTCATAGCGGCAATCTGCATAGCAACTCCGTGAGCGGCAGCTTCAGCTTCCTTATTCATGGCAACAATAGTACAAAGCTGGTTATTTCCCTGGTGGTTATAAATAGAAGTATAAGCACCTTCAACCACATTGTAGCCATCCAATTCCATTTTTTCACCAGTGATACCGCTACGGTCTGTTACTGCATCCTGTACAGTACCGTTACCCATAGGCAAAGCCTTTACTTCTTCCAAAGTCTTGCATCTGTTGGCAACAGCAGCATCCAGAATAGCTTGAGTCAACGCTACGAAATCAGCATTTTTAGCAACGAAGTCGGTTTCGCATTTCAAAGCGATGATAGCAGCAAATTCGCCATCCTTTTTTGCCAGCACACAACCTTCAGATGCTTCACGGTCAGAACGTTTTGCAGCAACAGCCTGTCCTTTTTTACGGATAATTTCCATTGCTTTATCGATATCGCCGTTTGCTTCAGTCAAGGCGTTCTTGCAATCCATCATACCAGCTCCACTAATCTTACGAAGCTTGGTTATTTCAGCCATAGTTACAGCCATAATATTCCTTTATTTTTTAATTGTTAGTAATATCTTTAAAACAGAATTGAGAATTGAAAATTGAGAATTGAGAATTAACAGCATAATCTGCCCCTTCCCCAATTTTCAATTCTCAACTCTCAATTTATACTATTAAGCTTCTTCGTCTTCTTTCAAGAAAGCGGCAGCCTTAGCAGCATTGATAGCTTCTTCTTCGGCTTTATCCATACGAGCCTTGGTATTTTTCTTCTTACCAGCACCCTTAGGAGCATTTTCACCGGCAGCTTCCATATCTACTTTTTCAGCTTTTCTTTCTTCCAAGCCTTCAGCGATAGCGCCACAACAAGCATCCAAGATCACTTCTACAGACTTAGTAGCGTCATCGTTTGCAGGAATCACGAAGTCTACGTTTGAAGGATCTGAATTTGTATCAACGATAGCAAATACAGGGATACCCAGACGGTTAGCTTCACGAACTGCAATGTTTTCTTTCAACACATCGATAACGAACAGTGCTGACGGCAAACGAGTCAAATCAGCGATAGAGCCTAAGTTCTTCTCCAATTTAGCACGCTGACGAGAGATTTGCAGAACTTCTCTCTTAGAAAGGTTTGAATAAGTACCATCATTGGTCAACTTATCGATAGTAGCCATTTTCTTCACAGCCTTACGGATAGTCGGGAAGT
>OJQX01000851.1_pt1 | contig 15402 bp, 9 predicted proteins | sample 1599031 | NCBI WGS metagenome assembly OJQX01 (sample SAMN03922513, study PRJEB24848) | human gut metagenome | isolation source: stool sample | host: Homo sapiens | place: Germany | collected 2010-02 | reverse complement strand
GTATTGAATGCCTACCAGATAGCCGATAAACAGTTGTTGCAGCCGATTGTCGGTGTGCTTTTTCCACAAGTTGTTCTGCGGAAATAGCGTTTGGTTGTCCATCTCGGTGGTTGTCGAATAATTGAGACTCGCTCCGCCGAATATGTTATAGTGCTTTTTTATTTTGAACGAAGGTAGCAAGGAATAACTTGCGTTTAAAAAGGGTTTATCGGAGGTTGCCGTGGAAGTTACTTTAAATTCATTGTTTATCTGAAACCAAGAGTAACAAGGTATGTGTACACCGTATCCAGCTTCCGCAACGGTCTTGTTGTCGCTGGGTAATTTGTGGTTATATCCGAAACCGATAATACCGTATGTGTATTTCCCTCCTGAGCGGAACGAGACGATACCGTTACCCAATATGTCATAAGTGAGGGCTATGCCCATCTCTCCGCGCTTGACTATATTGACGAGCCCAATGGGGCAATCGCTTTCTTCGGCGATATTAAGAAGTCCGGCGAATTGTACTCCTCGGACTTTCCCGGCGATATTAAGGAGCCCTGCGAATTGCAGGCCGGTTATATCTTTCGAGGTATTGAGTAATCCGGCAAATTGTACACCTTTGTAAGTTCCTTTGGTAATATTGGTCATTCCGGCGAAGGCGACACCTTGTCCCTGTTTGCCTATATAATTGGATATGCCGGCAAACTGTAATCCCCGGGCTTCATTGGCTATGACATTACTGATCGAGGCAAATGTAAAATTCCTTTCGTTAGCAGACATACCTGCCAATATACTGAAAGAGGCTCCGTTGGTGTATTGCGATGCATTTATTCCATTGGAGCTTAGTGGTGGTATGAAACTGAAATGGAAAGGGACGTATTTCCCTTGATTCATTTGGGCGGACAGGTGGAAAACGGTTAAGAGAATGATAAAAACAGATTGGATTTTTTTCATTTTCGTAATCTTTGGAATTTTTGTATCGACTTGTGTAACGGTAATTCCCGAAGCGGGCACAAAGTTATAAAAAATTTTAATGGTGTAAACGAGTCGTCACGGGTTCGTTTTAATCTGTTATATTATTAAAATTTTTATAAACCGCTTCAAATACATCGTTGAAAAAATTTGAAACAGCTTTATGAATAAAATTTGTTTCTGTCTTTATTTCCGTTATCTTTGTTATACTAAAATGCGGGTAGGGTACGCTTGGTATTCGTCGGGAGAAGTTCGATGTTTTTACCGTTTACTCCGTTTTCCGTATCATTAAGAACAATGTTAAAACCCCTATATCATGAAACAAGGAAAAAGGAAAGGTTCAAAGAGAATCAAGAAAGAAGATATGTTGGCCTCGGTGGTCGAATTCTTCAACCAAGACAGGAAGCGGGCGTTTAATTACAAACAGGTCGCACATGGGGTTGGAGCTACTACTACACCTCAAAAACAGATGGTATTCCAGTTGCTCGAAGGCATGGCGGAGCAGAATTTTCTGATAGAAGTTTCTCCGGGCAAATACAAGGCGAACAGTCGGGGAACGGAGGTTGTAGGTCGGTTCGAACGGCGTGTCAATGGGAAAAATCATGTGATTACCGATGACGATGAGTCGATATTCATCGCCGAGCGTAATGCCATGCATGCGATGGACGGCGACCGGGTGAGGGTATTGGTCTATGCCAAGCGTAGAGGGCACGATGCCGAAGGCGAGGTGATCGAGATTGTCGAAAAGAATCCCCAGATATTTGTCGGAACGTTGGAGGTGCAGAAACATTTTGCATTCCTGCTGACCGATAACAAGGTGTTGGCAAATGATATATTTATTCCGAAAACGGCACTTAAAGGCGGAAAAACCGGAGATAAGGCCGTCGTGCGTATCACCGAATGGCCCGATCGGGCCCGCAATCCGTATGGAGAGGTCGTGGATATATTGGGACCTGCCGGAGAAAACAATACCGAAATACATGCCATATTGGCGGAATTCGGATTACCGTATCGTTACCCCGAAGCAGTGGAAAAAGCGGCTAATAAGATTCCTGACGCGATAACCGACGAGGAGATTGCCGCACGGGAAGATTTCAGGCAGGTAACGACATTTACCATAGACCCGAAGGATGCCAAAGATTTCGACGATGCCCTTTCTATCCGCCGATTATCGAACGGAAATTGGGAGGTTGGCGTGCATATAGCCGACGTGAGTTATTATGTAAAACCCGGCAGTATCATCGACAAGGAGGCCGAAAGCCGGGGAACCTCGGTTTATCTGGTGGATCGTGTCGTGCCGATGTTGCCCGAACGATTGTGCAACGAAATCTGTTCGTTGCGTCCCGACGAGGATAAACTTACGTTCTCTTGTGTTTTCGAGCTGAACGGTAATGCCGAGGTTCAGAAGTCGCATATAGCTCGTACGGTGATTCGGTCTAATCGCCGGTTTGCTTATGAGGAGGCGCAAGAGGTGATAGAGACCGGAGAAGGAGATTATAAAGAGGAAATATTGGCTTTGAACGATTTGGCACAGAAGCTGCGGAAGTGTCGTTTTGACAATGGTTCTATCAATTTCGACCGTCATGAGGTTAAGTTCGACATAGATGAAAGTGGCAAGCCGATAGGGGTTTATTTCAAGGTATCTAAGGAGGCGAACAAGCTGATCGAAGAGTTTATGCTTCTGGCGAATCGCACGGTAGCAGAATTTATCGGTAAACCCAAAGACGGGAAAAAGCCCAAAGCGTTTGTCTATCGGGTACACGACTTGCCCGATCCCGACAAGATGGCTTCGTTCGCAGCTTTTATCACCCGCTTCGGTTATAAAATCAAGACCGAGGGTAGCAAAGCAGACCTTTCGAAGGGTATTAATAGTTTGTTGGCCAATGTACAAGGAAAGCCGGAAGAAAATTTGGTGGAGACGATAGCTATACGAGCTATGGCGAAGGCGGTCTATACGACTGTAAATATCGGTCACTACGGGTTGTCTTTCGACTATTATACCCACTTTACTTCTCCCATACGTCGTTATCCCGACTTAATGGTGCATCGATTATTGGAGCGTTATATGGCGGGCGGACGTAGCGTGAATGTTCAGTCGCTCGAAGACGAATGTAAACATGCTTCGGATATGGAGCAGCTTGCTGCCAACGCAGAGCGGGCTTCTATCAAGTATAAACAGGTAGAGTTTATGGGCGAACGTTTGGGCGAGGAGTACGACGGCGTTATTTCGGGTATTACCGAATGGGGTTTGTATGTAGAAATCAACGAGAATAAATGCGAGGGACTTGTGCCGATACGTGACCTTGAAGACGACTATTACGAGTTCGATGAGAAGAATTATTGTCTGATGGGGCGTCGCAAGCACCGGATATACCGCTTGGGCGATCCTATCCGTATCAAGGTGGCTCGTGCGAACTTGGAGCGGAAACAGCTCGATTTCGCTTTGGTAGAGTAGTTTGTCCGGTAGAAGAGATCGTATAGATATGCCCCGGAAAAGCAAACGCTTTTCCGGGGCATATCTATTTCTTAAAAAGGTTGTAAAAAGGGAGTTATTCTTTTTTTTACTCTTTTTTAGCGTTATCTTTGCATAATGCGAAAATGGGCTGTGCCTCGGTATAACCAAGTGCGCTTGTTTCTACTCCCGGCTTGCTTTATCTTTGCATTATACGAAAAATCAGCGGTGAGAGATAGATATTTATGGAAGAGAATACGAATATAAATTCTGAGTTCGAGTACGGCTCCGATGCCATTAAGACGCTCGATTGGAAGGAGCATATCCGTCGCCGCCCCGGTATGTATATCGGGAAGTTGGGGGACGGTTCTCATGCCGATGACGGCATTTATGTATTGTTGAAGGAGGTTCTCGACAATGCTCTCGACGAGCACATGATGGGCTTCGGCAAACAGATTGTCGTGGAGATTTCGAGCGAGGTCGTTTCGGTGAGGGATTATGGTCGGGGTATACCTCTCGACAAAGTGAAAGATGTCTCTTCCAAGATGAATACGGGTGGTAAGTACGATTCGAAGGCATTTAAAAAGTCAGTCGGTCTGAACGGTGTCGGTATCAAGGCGGTCAATGCTTTGTCGTCGAGTTTTTTCATACAGTCTTATCGCGACGGAATGAGTAACTCGGTGAGTTATGCTTGCGGAGAAGTGGTCTCGGAGAGCGGTTTGATGCCTACCGACGAGCCGAACGGTACATTGGTTCAGTTTTCTCCCGATGGAACGATTTTTAAAAATTATGCTTACCGGGAGGAATTGATAGAGCCGTTGCTTAAAAACTATGTGTTCTTAAATACGGGACTGACCATTTTGTTGAACGGACGTAAATTCCATTCCCGTAATGGATTGGTCGATTTGTTGAACGAATACATGACGACCGAACCTTTATATCCTATCATTCATTTGTCGGGAGCGGATATAGAGGTGGTTATCACGCATAGCAACCAATATGGCGAGGAATATTATTCGTTTGTGAACGGGCAACATACGACGCAGGGAGGAACGCACTTGACTGCTTTCAGAGAAGCGGCTACCCGTACGATTAAGGAGTTTTATGCCAAGAATTTCGAATATACCGATATTCGTAACGGTATGGTAGCGGCAATCAGTATCAAGGTGGAAGAACCTGTATTCGAGTCGCAAACCAAGACCAAGCTCGGTTCGAAAGACGTGGGACCCGATGGACCGACCATCGCAAAGTTTCTCGGCGATTTCTTGAAAAAGGAATTGGATAATTATCTGCATAAAAACGGCGAAGTGGCCGATGTGATGCTGAAAAAGATATTGGCATCGGAAAAGGAACGCAAAGCGATAGCGGGGGTTACGAAGTTGGCACGGGAGCGTGCAAAGAAAGCGAATTTGAATAACCGCAAGTTGCGTGATTGCCGCATACACTACAACGATACCAAAGGCGATCGGCAGGACGAGAGCTGTATTTTCATTACCGAGGGGGACTCGGCGAGCGGTTCGATTACCAAGATCCGTAATGTGGAAACGCAAGCGGTCTTCTCTTTGCGGGGTAAGCCGTTGAATACTTACGGACTGACCCAAAAGGTCGTTTATGAGAACGAGGAGTTCAACTTGCTGCAAGCTGCCCTTAATATAGAGGACGGTATCGAGGGGCTCCGGTATAATAAGGTGATTATCGCAACCGATGCCGATGTGGACGGTATGCATATCCGCTTGCTGATGATTACTTTTCTTTTGCAATTTTTCCCCGACCTTATCAAGAAAGGGCATGTTTATATTTTACAGACTCCGCTGTTTCGCGTGAGGAATAAAAAAGAAACACATTATTGCTATACAGACGAGGAACGGCTCGCCGCTATCAAGAAGTGCGGAGCGAATCCCGAAGTGACACGATTCAAAGGATTGGGTGAGATTTCGCCCGACGAGTTCCGTCAGTTTATCGGACCGGATATGCGTCTCGACCGGGTATCGCTGCGTAAGGAGGATTTGGTGAAAGATTTGCTCGAATTTTATATGGGCAAGAACACCATGGAAAGGCAAAACTTTATTATACAAAATCTGGTTATAGAAGATGACACCAATCTCGTCTAAAAGGATAGCTGTGTTCCCGGGAACATTCGACCCTTTTACTCTCGGTCATATGTCGATTGTGAGCAGGGGGCTCGAATTGCTCGATGAAGTGGTCATAGCCATAGGTATCAATGATTCGAAACGCACTTATTTCACCGTGGAACAGCGGTTGGAAATGTTGAGGGATTTGTTTCGGGATAATCCTCGGATTCGAGTCGTTTCGTACGACAGCCTCACCATCGACCTTGCGAAGCAATGGAATGCCCGGTTTATTCTGCGGGGTATCCGGTCGGTGAATGATTTCGAGTATGAGAAGACTATCGCCGACGTGAACCGGAAATTATCGGGGGTAGAGACGATAATTTTGTTTACCGAGCCGGAATTGACTCATATCAGTTCTACCATTGTGCGGGAGCTTTTAAGGTTCGGTCACAGTGTCGATGAATTTGTTCCCAAAGGGTTGAAATTAGTATAATTTTAAGTTGAAGATGAAAAGACTATTTTTTATCATATTCCTACCCGTGATAGCGGTGGGAGCCATGTGGTCGCAAGGCCAAAGCGAAGGAATGCGAAAACTCAGTTTAGCCGATTTCGCCATAACGAATTTGTATGTCGATGAGGTAGACGAGAATAAGTTGGTGGAGGATGCCATTCGGGGTATGCTCGATAAACTCGATCCACATTCGACCTACACGACAGTCGAGGAGACCCGGGAGATGAACGAGCCTTTACAGGGTAATTTCAGCGGAGTGGGTATCCAGTTCAATATGAATAAAGATACGTTGTATGTGATACAGACTATCGTTGGCGGACCTTCGGAAAAGGTGGGAATATTGGCGGGTGACCGTATCATCGCTGTAAACGATACAACCATAGCCGGAGTGAAGATGAAAAATACCGACATCATGAAACGGCTACGCGGGGAATCGGGTACGGTGGTGCGAGTGACCGTATTGCGCAAAGGGGTGAAGGAGCCTATCGAATTCAGAATCGTACGCGATAAAATACCTATTTACAGTATCGATGCATCTTATATGGCCGATAAAGAAACGGGTTATATACGGGTGAGCCGTTTTGCCGTGACGACAGACAAGGAATTTTCTGATGCCATTAAGGAGTTGAAAAAGAAAGGTATGAAGAATCTTATTGTCGACTTGCAAGGCAACGGCGGTGGATTCTTGACCAGTGCTATCGCTATGGCCGACGAGTTTTTGGCCGACGGGCAGTCGATCGTTTATACCGAGGGTCGTCGTTCTCCACGGGACGATGCTTTCGCTTCGAAACGGGGGCAGTTCCAAAAGGGGAAATTAGTTTTGCTGGTCGATGAGAGCTCGGCTTCGGCAAGTGAAATCCTTTCGGGAGCGATTCAAGATTGGGACCGGGGTATAATCGTAGGGCGTCGTACCTTCGGAAAAGGTTTGGTTCAACGTCCCATACCATTCCCCGACGGATCGATGATAAGGTTGACTGTCGCCCGATATTATACGCCTTCTGGCAGGAGTATACAGAAGCCTTATGACAAAGGCCACGAGGCATACGAGCGGGAATTGCTAGACCGGTTCAATCATGGAGAGCTTATTTATACCGATAGCATTCATTTCCCGGATTCATTGCAATTCCAAACTTTGAAGAGTAAACGTACGGTATATGGTGGCGGGGGTATTATGCCCGATATTTTTATACCGTTAGACACGACGATTTATACCGATTTCCATCGGGATTTGTTGGCGAAAGGGGTATTGAATCAATATCCGGTCAATTATCTCGACAGCCATCGGAAAGAGTTGACGAATAAGTATAAAAAGGTGGACCAGTTTGTCGAAGAATTTGCGGTTACGGACGATATGCTCGCTGAATTGTTGAAGATGGGAGAAACCGAAAAGGTGAAATATAACGAGGAGCAGTATCGGAAATCCAAAGGGTTGATAGCTTTGCAGATAAAGGCTCTTATTGCCCGGGATATGTTCGACACGGCTGCCTATTTCAGAGTAATGAATCCTCGAAATCCTGCGTTCGTCAAGGCTATGGAAATTATAAATGACGATTTGGAGTATAATCGTTTGTTGCAACCTAAGTCATAAAGTAGTTTGTCTATATAGATACCGGGGCTGGATAATTCTAGCCCCGGTTCTTTTTTATCCTTATCTTTTTTTCCCGATCGCCCAGGGAAGATATTTATTCACGAAGGGAATGAGGAGATATATGACGAGCAGGGTGAGTGCGACGTCGATGTATCCGGTGAATACTTCCCGATGCCCGAATATTTTCATGATGGCTCGTTGGAAAGGAGTTTGTATGAGAATATGTATGCAGAGGATAAAGAGGGTAGATGTTCCTAAGGTACGAACAATCGCACATATATGGTTCTTGTTGTCGTTGAAATAGGAAAGGGCGGACATGAAACAAAGAAACAGGACGATGGCTTTTAGGAAAAAATAGGCAGGCAGATTACAGTCGATGGCTTGTAAGCCGATGAAAGCGACGAGGGTTGTCAGTACAATGATGTATTTTGATTGGTAGTCGAGAATCAAGCGAGATAATTTCAGGCCGAACAAGTTGCCGATTATGAAATAGGGCAACCATTGCACTGCGTTATTGAACATGAAAATGGTCGGGTAAGATTTGATTTCCTCGTTCCAGATCATGATTACTGCGGTCAATATGAGATATATGATTGTCCGGTATTTTTCCGGAGTGATCTTGTTCATGCACCAGTATATCAGTTGCATGACGAACAAGCAAAATATGAACCAAAGCGGAACATTGACAAATAAATAATCGCTTTTGTTTGTTATGTCGAATATATCGAAGATACACCCCCAATCGAAGTTGTTGAGCGTACGGTAATCCCAAAGGTTAAAAATGATTCGGAACGGGTAGGATAGGAGGTAGAAGAAAGTGAATGGGATAATGAGCGTTTTGACTTTCTTTTTTAGGAAAGCGGGAAATGGTTCTTCTTTGAAAAAGAATCCGGAGAGAAAGAAGAAAAGTGCATTTATGTAGGTTACATTGTACCATTGTGGGTGTACAGTGTGACTCCATACGACACCGATGATGGCGATTCCTTTAATAAGATCGATGTAATCGATTCGCTTTGAATAGGTTGGTTTTACCCCCCCCCTAATTGTTAAAACTTGTTTATCCATACTATTCTGTTGTTTGAGATGATTTCGTGTCCTGTTTTTGTCGTTGTCTCCCGATTGCCCACGGGATATATTTCTCGGTGAAAGGTATAAGAAAGTATATGAGGAGCATAGTAAGCGCAAGGCAGATTAATCCGGTGAGTAAGTCCGGTTTTCCGGTGATGGCGCGTGCCATCGATTGTATAGGGGCTAATAGGAGTACATGAATACCCATGATAAAGAGTGATGATTTCCCGAAATATCGGACTGTCGTCCATATCATCGAGCAGCTGTTTTCGAAGCAAGACAGTAGGGAAAGTATTGCTATGAATATGGTCAATGCTTTGATAAAGGCAAGGATAGAGATATCGATCGGCAAGTATTGGAACCCGATGAACAGGGCAAAACATGTCGGGGCGAGGAGATATTTCAGAGAGGACTTGGAAAGAAATCGGGCTATTTGTAGTCCGAAAAGGTTTCCAGCAATAAAATAGGGGAGACACTCGATGGCGATATTGAACATAAACGGTGTGTGCCAAGACTCGATTGTGCCGTAACCAGCGTATAGGGCAGCTAAGATTACCAAGAACCAGCAGATACGGTATTTATTACGGGGTATTACTCTGTTCAGACACCAAAAGATAATTTGCATGACGAACAGGCAGACGAGAAACCACAGAGGTATGTTCACCGTGAGGTAGTCGGGTGTATTGGAAATAGAAAAGATTTCCAACAGGCTATCCCATGCGAATCCGTGTAGGGTGCGAAAGTGTCCGAAATAGAAGGCCATTCGGGCGAGATAGGAAAGTATGTAAAAGAAAAGGAACGGAATAAGTATGGTTCGGATTTTCTTTTTTAGAAAGGGAATGAATGGCTCGTCTTTGAAAAAGATTCCCGATAAGATGAAGAAAAGCGCGCTTATGTGAATGAGATCGCACCATTGAGGGTGAAAGGTGTGTTTCCACACGATTCCCAGAATGGCGATTCCTTTGAACAGATCAATACTGTCGATTCGTTTTTGTGTAGGCAATTTTACGCTTCTCGATTTGTCACAGTTTGTATTCAATGTGCGTTGGTATTTATAACGATATGAAGGATTGAACCGAGATATTACCCTCCCCTCGCCTTGTTTGGACGAGTATAAATGTGATTCCAGTGCCGATTATAGTTCCGGTCAGCTGCGCTTCGACGCCCCAGCCCAGTAGGGCGCATACCATGGCTATTAGGCAACCTGTTGCCAAACAGAATGTCGCTATCATGGAAGTGAGCAGTTCTATGATAACAAGTATGGCCGCAATAATGAGCCACAAGAGCCAACTTGATATGATTATGTCCATCGCAATTTGAAATCGGATCGTTTTTCCGAGGTTATGTGTCTGTTGTTTATGTACAAATATAATGGGAATATCGATAAATTGAAAGGGTATCGATATTTTTTATAAGAAAGGGAGCTGTGCCGCGGCACAGCTCCCTTTTCCTGTATAGGAGAAATTGTTATTTCAATCCCCGGTTGCGAAGCAGGGCATCGGGATTAGGCTCTGCTCCACGGAATTGGCGATAAAGTTTCATGGGGTCTTCGCTCCCGCCTTTTTCGAGAATGTTTTCACGGAATGCTTTGGCTGTCGCAGGATCGAAGATACCGTGTTCTTTGAATGCGTCGAAAGCATCGGCATCGAGAACTTCGGCCCAGATGTAGCTGTAATATCCTGCACAGTAATCGTTGGTGAAGATATGCGAGAAGTAGGTGCTACGGTAGCGATAGGTGATTTCGTCGATGAGTCCGACGGATTGCGCTACTTCTTTTTCGAATTGGCGCACATCGTAATCTTTAACTTCGTCTATTTCGTGCCAACGCATGTCGAGGATAGCCGCAGCTAAAAATTCGGTGGTGGCGAATCCTTGATTGAATTTAGAGGCTGCCTCCATTTTGGCGATTAACGAGTCGGGAATGATTTCGCCGGTTTGATAGTGTTTGGCATATAATTTCAATACTTCGGGGTGCGTTGCCCAGTGTTCGTTGATTTGCGACGGTAGCTCTACGAAATCGCGTGCGACACTGGTTCCGCTTACCGAGGGGTAGTGGCAACGGGTGAGCATGCCGTGCAGGGCATGTCCGAATTCGTGGAAAAGAGTTTGCACTTCGTCGATGGTAAGCAAAGAGGGAGTATCGGCGGTAGGTTTGGTGAAGTTGGCCACGTTGTAAACGATGGGGCGTACTTCCTTACCGTCTTGTACATAGGCTTCACGGAAGTTGTACATCCAAGCTCCGGCACGTTTCCCGGCACGGGGGAAGTAATCGGTATAGAATACGGCCAAATGTTTGCCGTCGGCATCTTTCACTTCGAATGCGCGGACGTCGGGGTGATAGACCGGCATATCTTTCAATTCGGTGATAGTGATTCCATATAATTTATTGGCAACCATGAACGCACCTTCACGTACGTTGTCGAGGCTGAAATAGGGTTTCAGTTCGTCTTCGTTCAAATCGTATTTGGCTTTGCGTACTTTTTCGGCATAGTACCACCAATCCCACGGGGCGAGTTTGAACTCGCCGCCTTCGGCGTCAATGATCTTTTGCATGTCGGCTACTTCTTCTTTTGCACGAGGTATCGCATAGGCCCATACCCGATTGATGAGATCGTTGACGTTCGCATCGGTTTTTGCCATGCGATCATCGAGGGCAAAGTCGGCATAGGTATTGAATCCCAGTAGATTGGCCTTCTTTAAACGGAGGTTGACCATTTTCGATACGATTTCTTTATTGTCGAATTCGTTGTCGTTGTCGGCTTTGTTGATATAGGCTTTATAAACTTTTTCGCGCAGATTGCGGTTGTCGGCGTATTGCAGGAATGGGATGCGGCTGGGTGCATCGAGGGTAAATACCCATTTACCGGCTTTGTTGCGAGCAGCCGCTTCGTCGGCTGCTGCCGTGACTACTGCCTCGGGCAAGCCTGCGAGGTCGGTTTCATTGTCGATGACCAGTTCAAAAGCGTTTGATTCGGCTAAGGCATTGTCTCCGTATTGTATGGAAAGCATAGCCAATTCTTTGTTAATCTCGCGAAGCGTGGCTTTATCTTCTTCGGAGAGAAGAGCACCCGCACGAACAAAGTCTTTGTAGTGGTTTTCGAGAACTTTCATCTGTTCGGTGTCGAGGTTCTCTTTATCCCGGTTCTCGTATACAGTTTTAATTCGGGCAAAGAGTTCTCCATTGAGCGAGATGTTGTCGTAATGCTCGGTCAGTTTGGGCGAAATCTCTTTGGCGATGGCTTGGAGTTCGTCGTTCGTTTCCGCCTCGGTCAAACTGCTGAATATCAGATTGACCTGAGTCAGTAGCATACCGCTGAATTCGAGCGGTTCGATGGTGTTTTTGAATGTAGGAGCCTCGGGGTTGGCAATGATTGCGGCAATTTCGGCATCGTGCTGACGGATGCCTTCTTCAAAAGCCGGCAAGTAGTGCTCGGGCTTTATTTGTTCGAACGGTGGAACCCCGAAAGGAGTGCTGAACTCGCTAAGCAGCGGATTCTCTTTTTGATTGCAAGAGATCATCATAAGACAAGTTAACGATGTTACTAAAAGTTTTTTCATGAGGTATAATATTACTGTGTTAATGATTTTCGGAATTTTCCCATACAAACCTTGTGACAAGGGGATAATGGTCTGAACTTTTATGTCGTTGGCGGACAAGCCATCGGGCTTCCATATTGCCTTTGTATAGGATATGGTCGATGCGGAACCAGAAGCGATTGGCATGATATGTGATTCCCGGTCCTAATCCCAATTCGTTGTAGGCGTCGCGAAAACCCATACTGTGGAACTTTCGGACGGAATAGGACAAGGGTGAGTCGTTGAAGTCGCCGCAGACGATGATATTACCGGGAATGTTTTGTATTTTCTCGGCTGTCAGGTCGGCTTGGCGATTTCGAATCTCGGCTGCGTTCATGAGTTTGGACAACAAGTGTTTCTTTATTTCGTCCAGTCGGTCGGTATTGGGGTGTGCCGTGATTTCATGATATAGTTCTTTGTCGGTTTGAGTCAATCCAATAGATTCCATGTGTTGGTTGACAACGGTGACTGTATGGTCTTCTATCTTTACCCGGTAAATGGCGATGGCGCTCGACTCGGAATATACCGTATCGAACAACAATGTCGCCGGGTATTTCGACAGGAAATTCATACCGTGGGCCGTAGGAATGCGGTAGGGATACAGCGTGTTTACACTGTCTATTTGTTCCCCGGTGATTTTCAATCCCGGATTCGGAGCGATCAGACCCGGACTTTCCTGCAAGCAAACGAGATCGGCATTTTGCGAGAGGATAAAGGAAAGGGTTCGGTTTTGTCGGGTATCTGTTCCTTCATAATCGAGGAAGAAGTAGGCATTATAAGTCATCAGGGAAAAACCGGGTTGGCTGTTGTCTATCGGCTGAGGTTTATGTACCGGACAGTATCGGGCTATTCCTCCCCAAGAGATGACCAGTGCGGCGAGCGGAACCCATATATAACGGGGATTATAGGCGAGCCATATAAAAAAGAACGCTATGCAGGCAAACAGATTCAGCGGAAATAAGAGCTCGACCAGTGTACCTATGCGGGAGGGAAAGTATGCCGAGTAGGAGCCGATGACGAGCAAAAGCCCCCATAGCAGATTGAGCAGCAATAATATGACTTTGACGACATGTTTCATTACCACGTTATTTTTTCCCGGCTTCGAACAGTCTTTTCTTTTCTTCGGCAGAGAGCGAGGTATACCCCGATTTTTTTATTTTGTCGAGAATCGAATCGATTTCGTCGTTTTCTTTCTTTTTGCGGGCTCGGTATTCCATATCGGTCTCGGGCCGGGAAGAGGATCGGTTCGAAGGTCGTGACACTTTGATTTTCGGGCGGGGTTTGAATCCCGTTACGATTTTGTCGATGAGTTTGTTGACAGGCGCCGTCAAATCTTTCCCTTTTTCCCATCGCACAATAAACCAGTAACCGAGGAGGGCTCCTCCGAGGTGAGCGATGTGCCCTCCTCCGTTGGCCGATGTGACACTCAACAAGTCAATGATGATAGTAACCAGTGCGATGTATTTCAAAGATATAGCTCCGAGAAAAAGCAGGTTGACTTTGTAGTCGGGCATTCGGAATGCCGTGGCTACGACAATGGCGATTATCGAGGCAGAGGCTCCGCACATCAATCCTTCTTTGCCATCGAAATAGGGAAACAAATTGTACGAAAGCAGATATAATAAACCACCGGCTATACCTCCTAAAAGATATAGCCCTACCATTTGTTTTTCACTGAACGACATGAGAAATATTTGCCCGAACCAATATAGCCAAAGCATGTTGAACAGAATGTGCCATACATCGTAATGGACGAACATGTATGTGAGCAGAGTCCACGGATGGGTGATGAACTCATAGGGTATCGATGGCATTTCGATGAAGGGCAGTATGACATATCCGTCGATATTGAACAGCATCAAAACGACCCATGTGAGTCTCAGTAGCAGAAAGATCGCTACGTTGATATAGATGAGTTTCAGCAATACGGAGCCTTGCCGGAACTGCTGTTTCAGTTTGTCAATAATAGAATCCGCCACCGCCTATTCCTTTCTTTTTCCAATAACGAATCAAGAAGAAGCCGAAGAGCATGCCGCCTAAATGTGCAAAGTGAGCCACGCTGCTCATGCTTCCGCTGACACCGAAGAATAATTCGAGTAACCCGTAAAAGATGACAAAGTATTTTGCCTTGATGGGAATGGGTATGAATATGATGAACAACGGAGCATTCGGGAATAACATGCCGAAAGCCAATAAAATACCGAATGCTGCGCCAGAAGCTCCTACGGTTATAAAGTTGTTGAGTAGTTGGGACGTTTGTTCCCAACCGTACAATGCTACGGTTTCCGATATGGCTGAACGTAGTTCGAAGTACCATGCCGCTTCTTGCACCAATGCCGCTCCCATTCCTGTGGTAATGTAGTAGAATAGAAAACGTTTCCCTCCCCATACGGCTTCGAGAGTTCTACCGAACATGAAAACGGAGAACATATTGAAGAAAATATGTTCTATTCCGCTGGTGTCGTGTAAAAACATGTAGGTAATCAATTGCACGACATTGAAATCATCGGCTGCAAAATAGTGTAACCCCAGCCAATAGTTCAAATTTATTCCGGCAATTTTAGGTAGAGTTAAAGCTGCCAGCCACACGATGAAGTTAACGATAATCAAGTTGAGTGTCACCGGTGGTATAGATCCCAAAAATGACCTGTTTTGCATATATTAAATGTACTTATCTTACAAAGTGTAAACCATTCATTCCAAGCAGAGTAAATATATTATACTCTGATTGTGCGGACAAAAGTAATGATTTTTCGAGTATTTAGTCAAATATAGCTTGCTTATATTATAAAATCGAGGCTTTTATTATATTTTTTTACTTTATTGTTTGCAGTATTTCATTTTAATCTTTACATTTGCGGTGCTGCTCTTCATGGAGAATTATTTACTTAACTTTAAATTATACGCGTTATGAACAAAACTGAACTTATCAATGCCATGGCAGAAAAAGCCGGTTTGAGCAAAGTTGATGCTAAAAAAGCATTGGATGCTTTCGTAGAAGCTGTTTCTGAATCTCTTGTTAAGGGTGACAAAGTGGCCCTTATCGGTTTCGGAACTTTCGGTGTTACTGAAAAAGCAGCTCGTACGGGTATCAACCCTGCAACCAAACAAAAAATCACTATCGCTGCTAAGAAAGTGGTTAAATTCAAAGCCGGTGCAGAATTGGCAGACAAAGTAAAAT
>OJQX01000838.1_pt1 | contig 15694 bp, 9 predicted proteins | sample 1599031 | NCBI WGS metagenome assembly OJQX01 (sample SAMN03922513, study PRJEB24848) | human gut metagenome | isolation source: stool sample | host: Homo sapiens | place: Germany | collected 2010-02 | reverse complement strand
TGTTGTTGCAGTCTTAGGCACGGAGGTTGTGCGGCTTAATAACCGTATAGATGAGCTGGAAACAAAAACTGCAAATGTGATTTCTCAGAATAATGCACAGAATAATGTCTATGCAGGGATAAAGAGCGGTGCAAAGCTTGGGGATTATGAATCGGCCTCTGATTACGGGAAATTGTATGATGTGGCAAAAAAAGCTGAGGCTTCCATAAGGAATACTGCATCTGGAGACTTGCTGGAGAGTGCGGATGCAACAGGAATTACGTCTGATGCATCGTCTGCAAATAAGCAGGAGGCGGCAGCCAAAACAGAGTATTCAACCACCAACGTGATGACAGTGGGCGTTGATGAGAGTGATGTGGTAAAGACGGACGGAAAGTACATTTACATGGTCGAGGATGGTCAGATATCCATCACGGATATTTCAAATGGAAAGCCGGGGGAAGAGACGCTGTTTCGTCCTGATTTTGAGGTACCGTCAGATACTGTAGAGGAGCTTTATATCAGTGACGGAAAAATGCTTATCATATCAAACCATGCAGGCGATAAGGATGAGACTATATGCTATAGCTATGATATAGCTGACCCGACGAAACCGGTGCTTATAGGTAAAGCGCGTCAGGATGGATTTTACAATACATCGCGCAAAATCGGCAATACGGTATATGTTTTTTCAGACACATATATAAAGACCTCCGATATGAATAGAAATGTGGCGCTGCAGGAGGATAATCTGGAGAAATGGGTGCCTCAGGTAAATGGCAAAGTGATAAGCTATGACTGCTTCTATATAGGAGAGGATACATACTCAGGCACAGTTATTTCGAGCTTTGATGTGGATAAACCTGATAAGACAATAGATGCAAAATGTATTATGAATAATAGCGGCGAGGTGTACGTTTCTGGCAATGCTATGTATCTGTATCATTCTGATTGGAGTGCAAGCCGTGAGCTTACCAAAATCAGCAAAATTTCGTTTGAGGATGGAGTGATGAAGACCGGGGAGACGACTTCAGTGAATGGTTATCTTAACGATAAATTTGCAATAAATGAGCAGGGAGGGTATCTGTATGTGCTTCCAACCTCAAATACCGGCAGTCAGCCTGTCAATTCGCTCCATGTGCTGGATAAGGATATGAATGAGGTCGGTGTGATAAACGAGATTGCACGCGGGGAGAGTATATACGCAGCCCGCTTTGTTGGAAAATACGTATATTTCATCACATACAGGCAGACGGATCCTCTTTTTGTTGCAGACATATCTAATCCGACAGCACCAAAGCTTTTGGGAGAGCTTGAGGTGAGTGGATTTTCTGAATATCTGCATATGTGGGATGATACGCACGTACTTGGAATAGGCTATGGTGATTCGCAGCAGAGTAAGATAAAGCTTACTATGTTTGATGTGAGTGATCCGACAAAGCCGGTTGAGGTGAACCAGAAGCTTATCGACAGTTCTGAGAGCTGGAGTAATGAGTTTGTATACAACTACAAGGCTATTCTTGCTGACCCGGAGAAAAATCTGATAGGATTTACTGCGAATGACTACTATCTGTTTTCGTATGACAGTGAAAACGGCTTTAGTCTTTTGGAGCAGCAGGCACTGACCTATAAAAACACAGAAGGCTACAGAGGCATTTACAAGGATAATGATTTCTATGTGGCAGGAAACGGAGAGATAAAGCATTTTAAGCTGGCAGAATAACGTAAATAATAGTGTTACGCAATAAGATATAAAGACAGGCGGCGAATACCCAAAGAGGGTGTTTGCCGCCTGTTTTTTGTATAATTTCATATACAAACGAAATGTAACAGCATATTTAAGTATGCAATTTAAGGTAGACGGTGATATAATATCTCTGATTTTGTCAAAATAAGACGGATTACTAAGGTTACCGGAGACAATGGCAAACGGTAACCTTAAATAGATTTAATAACACGGAGGAACTATTATAATGAATGCAGCATCAAAGACAAGACATGTCTTTATTTTGTTTTTGGCAGATATAGTCTGGGGAATAGCCTTTGTAGCGCAGTCAAAGGGAGGGGATGCAGTTGGAGCATTTTCATTCAACGGTATCCGCTTCCTTATTGGTGCGCTCTGTCTTCTGCCGGTAATAAAAATACTGGATAAGAAAGAGCTGACGGTAAACAGACCTGAAAGCAAAAAGCAAAAGAAAGAGCTTTGGATAGCCGGAAGCTGCTGTGGAATAGCACTTTTCTTTGCGAGCAACCTGCAGCAGCTTGGAATCAGCATGGGCGCAGAATCCGGCAAGGCAGGATTTCTTACAGCTACATATATACTTATGGTGCCTATACTGGGGATTTTCCTCAAAAGAAAATGTGGAGTCAAAATATGGATAGGTGTATTTATTGCACTGATAGGAATGTATTTTCTGTGCATGAATGGGGCATTTTCACTTAGCGGCTCGGATTTGCTCCTGTTGGCAGGGGCATTGTGCTTTGCGATACAGATACTTATTATAGACCATTTCGTATCACAGGTAGATGCGGTCAGACTTTCATGCATTGAGTTTTTTGTCACCGGGCTTGGCTCATGTATAGTGATGATTTTTACTGATATGGGACCGTCTGCCGGTGGTTTAGCACAGTGGGCACAGTCGCTTTGCACATGGGATGCATGGATTCCGATTCTCTATGCCGGTATTTTCTCAAGCGGAGTGGGCTATACGCTGCAGATTGTCGGACAAAAGGGCTTAAACCCGGCGGTGGCATCGGTGGCGATGAGTCTTGAGTCGGTGGTTTCTGTGATTGCAGGATGGATTCTGCTGGACCAGATGCTAGGTGGCAGAGAAATTTTTGGATGCGTGCTCATGTTTATTGCGATAATTATTGCACAGCTTCCGGATAGGGAGTATACTTAACAGGTTACAGTATAAATGAAATGTGATTATTCAGAATCACTGAGAACAAAAAAGCACAAGTATAGTGCGGTTTTGCGAATGTGCGTGGGGATGAATAGTTACAACGAAATAGGGATTGGATATGAGAAATAATAGCAGAAAAAATTACAGACGTCGCAGACGAAATACAGGAGCTTCACAGATTAAGCTTGTAGGAATAGTGGCTGTGATAGTCGTTATAGCGATTATAATAGTTATATCGTGCTTTAATAAGACAAAAAAAGACAGTAATAAGGCAAAAAACACAGGGACAGCCACAGAAAATGTGACCGGTGTGACAGAGCAGGTAAGTGAGACTGAGCAGGTAAGTGAGACAGAGGAAGCAAAGGAGCTTTTTGTGCCAAAGGAGTCTGATGCTACAGCAGCGATCGGAGATGAGCTTGAGAGCTCTTATGCCGTAGTGATTGATGAGCAGGACGGCACAGTTGTTGCGGGAAAAAATGCTCATGAGAAAATGTATCCGGCTTCCATGACAAAGGTTATGACAGTGCTTGTAGCAGCAGAGCAGGCTGAGAAAAATGCAATTGCTGCAGCGGAGAATGAAAACACCGAAATAGACAGGCAGGCTGTGATAGAAAACAAGCTCAACGAGGTTGTTACAATTACAAGAGAAGCCACAGATTATTCATATGTGCATGATTGCAGTACAACAGGCTTTTTAGACGGTGAGCAGGTGCCTCTTCGCGATGTGTTTAACGGAACCATCCTGCCATCAGGTGGAGAATCGGCATATCAGCTTGCGGTTTATACAGCAGGCTCCATGGAAGCATTTGTCGATATGATGAACCAGAAGGCAGCAGAGCTTGGTATAGGCCAGACCACACATTTTGCAAACCCTGTCGGCATATATGATGAGAACAATTACAGCACAGCCTATGATATGGCGGTCATCATGCAGGCAGCGATGCAGGACGACATTTGTAAAACAGTACTTTCAAATCATACATATAGCACGGCTGCAACACCGCAGCATCCTGAGAAACTGAACATATCGAATCTGTTCCTGCGCCGAATAGAGGACAGGATGACAAGTGGCGAGGTAATCGGTGCAAAGACAGGCTTTGTAAATCAGTCCGGCAACTGTGCGGTCAGCTATGAGAAGGCAGCAAGCGGAAAGACATATATATGTGTGACAGCAGGCGCTTCAAGCGGATGGCACTGTATAGATAATCATGTGTATCTATATAATACATACACAAAGTAGTAAGCATAGCTGATTTTAAGGAGCACAGATATGGCGGGAAATCAAGGCAATTACAGGGAAAAACCCACGCGTAATGAGAAAAATTACAAAAAAGCCAACGGACAGCCGAGACTAAAGGAGAAAAGCAGCCGGGCAAAAAGCGATAACGTATGTCCGTATGCGAAGAAATGTGGAGGCTGCGACTATCAGGACGTAGAATATAAGGAACAGTTAAAAACCAAGCAGGCATACATGAAAAAGCTGCTAAAGCCTTTTTGCTTTGTGGAGCCGATTGTCGGCATGAAAAATCCGCTCTATTATCGTCACAAGGTTCATGCAGCCTTTGACTGCACGAGGCGCGGTCAGATCGTGGCGGGAGCCTACAGGAAAAACACACATGATGTGGTGGATATCGAAAGCTGTATGATAGAGGAGCAGGAGTCAGATGAGATAATAAGGGACATAAAGGATATGCTCCGCTCATTCAGGATAAAGACCTATGATGAGGACACCGGCTATGGGCTTCTCAGACATGTGCTCGTGAGAAAGGGCTATGCAACAGGGCAGATAATGGTAGTGCTTGTCCTGGCATCGCCGATACTTCCATCGAAGAACAATTTCGTAAAAGCACTCAGGAAAAAGCATCCCAATATCACGACAGTGGTGCTCAACGTGAATGATAAAAAGACAAGCATGGTGCTCGGAGACAGAAACATTACGCTTTATGGCAAGGGCTTCATAGAGGATAAGCTGTGTGGCTGCACCTTCCGCATCTCACCAGGCTCGTTTTATCAGGTGAATCCGGTGCAGACGGAGCTTTTATACGAAAAAGCCATTCATGAGGCACACCTCACCGGCAAGGAGCGTGTAATTGATGCATACTGCGGCACCGGAACCATAGGCATCATAGCAGCGAAAAATGCAGGTGAAGTCATCGGAGTCGAGCTAAACCGTGATGCAATCCGCGATGCAGTTACCAATGCAAAGCGAAACGACATCAGAAATATCCGCTTCTACAATGACGATGCCGGAAAATTCATGGTCGAGATGGCACAAAAGGGTGAGAAAGCGGATGTTGTCATAATGGATCCTCCAAGAACCGGCAGCGACGAGGCATTTTTATCATCGGTTGTCAAGCTGTCGCCGGAGAGAGTGGTGTATGTGTCATGTGGTCCGGAAACACTGGCGAGGGATTTAAAGTATCTTACAAAGCATGGATATACAGTGAAGCGGGCAACACCATATGACTGTTTTCCATTTACAAGCCACATTGAAACGGTTTGTTGTCTTACTTTCCAAGGGCGCTAAAGGTCCGGTGGACCTTTGCTCAGTGCGGACCGAAGTGGAACGGAGACTAGTCGACAGTAGAAAAGTGAACGTTGACTTCTCCCTGGTGGATATGGATTTATCTGAATTCAAGGGGCGCTAAAGGTCCGGTGGACCTTTGTCTAGCGCGGACCGAAGCGGAGCGGAGACAAGCGACATATGAGCAGATAAAGGCATATGTATTTGAGCAGACAGTACTTAAGGTTTCATCATTGTATATCGCACAGATTAAGAAGAAATGCGGACTGGACGTGGGGGAGAACTTTAATCTGCCAAAATCAGAGAATGCGAGACAGCCACAATGCACACCGGCGAAGGAAGATGCGATTATACAGGCGTTTTGGAATTGTATAGATTGTGTATAAGTAGTATCGTTTGTCTTTCTTACTGCTAAGTAGCGAAAAAATGACATTCCTGAACCGTAATTATTACGGGTCAAGGGATGTCTTTTTTGGTTGTCTTGGAGTGTTCAAAGGACAAGGTAATGAAACTGAAAATATTAAGACTTATATGAATAATATCTATCTTATCTAATCTAAGAAAAGGTTTTATGTCACTAAGTGGGCAGATGGCTTATTTTTTGTCTGGAAATTGAAAGGATAGCTGTGGAACAGCCCAGATGCCACGGTAAAGGGATAAAAAACTTCACACCATCGCAACGATTTATATATCTGTAACGATAAAATGTGTGTTTTATTATGAGAGTATGCATTTCCTTTTTACAAGGGAGTGTTGCTACTGTTTTATGAATAGGCATGAATAGCGGTATGTTGAACACACAAATAACAACAAATAACAAAAAACAATAGAAGATGAGTTGAAAAACACGAGAGAAATTGGTATGATATAGTATGATTTAGTGTACGCATTTTGCTTTGGCTCGGAGGTGAAAAATGATGGATGTCAGTACGGATAAATGGATTAACATTGATGAAGCTGCAGAATATTTAGGCGTGAAGGCTGGGACTATCCGTGGCTGGATTAGAAACAATAAGGGCATTCCGGCACGTAAGGTTGGAAAGCAATGGAAGTTCAAATGTTCTGAGCTGGACAAATGGATTGAGAGTGGGAAAAGCGCAATGGACTGATTCTGCACTGTGTAGTGACAATATAACAATTAGATTGGAGATTTAAGAGGATTATGGCTGTGAAAAAGTCTGAATTATATTCACTCCTGTGGGAGGCCTGTAATAAATTAAGAGGCGGTGTGGAACCGTCACGGTATAAAGATTATGTGTTGGTACTGCTGTTCTTTAAGTATGTATCCGATAGATATAAAGGACAACCATTTGCTGAATTTACGGTAAGTAAGGGAGCATCTTTTGATGATCTGATTGCCGCTAAAGGTAGAAGTGATATTGGTGAACGGGTAGACAAGATTCTTCAAAAGTTTCTGGAGGATAATAGACTGCAGGGTGCTTTGCCGGATGTCAGCTTCAACAATCGTGAAGAGCTTGGTTCCGGCAAGGAACTGGTAGACAGAGTAACCGGCTTGATCGGTGTGTTCCAGAATCCTGCCATCGACTTTAAAAACAACCGTGCCAGCGGTGATGATATCATCGGAGATGCCTACGAGTATTTTATGATGAAGTTCGCTCAGGAATCTGGCAAGAGTAAGGGACAGTTCTATACACCAAGTGAGGTGTCTCGCATCATTGCTCGTCTAATCGGTATTGGTGACATCAAGCAGATGCCAAACAAAAAATGGACTCTGCACGATCCAGCAGCAGGCAGCGGAAGCCTCCTCATCCGGGCAGCAGATGAAGCACCAATGGATGAAAATGGTGATTCTATTGTGACTATTTTCGGACAGGAAAAATATCCAGATACTGCTGGCTTGGCAAAAATGAATTTTGTCTTGCACAATAAGGGAACCGGTGAAATAAAGAGTGGCAATACGCTGGCAGATCCGCAGTACTTGGATGAGTTCGGTGAATTAAAGAAGTTTGATTTTATCGTTATGAATCCACCTTTCTCCGATAAAGATTGGACCGACGGTATTACGACTACAAAGGATAAGTTCAGAAGATTTGATGGCTTCGGCATTCCTCCGGAAAAGAACGGTGACTATGCATGGTTTCTTCATGTCCTAAAAGCACTGGACAGCAACGGAAAGGCAGGTATTATCCTTCCACACGGTGTGTTGTTTAGAGGAAATGCGGAGGAGAGTATCCGTATCGAGGTGTTGAAGAAAAAATACATCAAGGGAATCGTCAGCCTTCCGGGTAACCTGTTTTATGGCACTGGCATTCCGGCCTGCATTATCATCATCGACAAGGAGAATGCAGATGAACGGGATGGTATTTTCCTGATCGATGCCAGTCGTGGATATAAGAAGGATGGAAATAAAAACAGATTGCGGGAACAGGATATTGAAAAGATCGTTCAGACCTTTACCCACAGACTTGAGATCAAGGGGTATTCCCGTTTTGTTAAATACAGCGATATTTTAGAGGGTAACGGCGGTAATCTAAACATTCCGCGTTACATTCAGAAAATAGACGATACTCTGCCGCAGAATATTGCAGCACATCTGAAGGGGGGCATTCCGGGAAAGGATGTGGAATCGTTAAAGCGACTGTGGGCTATCTCCCCTGACTTAAAGTTGCAGATTTTCAAGTGTATCGATGAGACACATGATGTATATAATCTTGCATTGCCTTCTGCTTCCATTGAAACAGTGATTGGGCAGGATGGTAATATCTGCACAGAAAAGCAGACAGAAACCGATGAGATATTTGGACAATGGCGAGAATCCGTAAAGGATATTTTGCTTGGTATTGATTCGAAAACGAATCCGAAAGAGTTGATTCGTACCACCTCGGTTATGTTGCTCCATGCTTATGAGGCTGCAAAACTCCTGGACAATTACGATGTCTATGATTGCCTAATGAATTACTGGAACGCAAAGCTCCAAGATGATGTGTATGTCATCAAGGCCAGCGGCTACGAGGCAGGTAGAGAAATTGAGTATGTATATGCACAGAAGAAAGCAAAGGATGAGAGTGGAGATACTATCACAGTAGATGATACCTCAAAGGTGAAGTCTTTCGATGGTGCACTGATTCCGAGAGAACTGATTGAAAACGTGTATTTCGCTGAAGAATTAACAGCCATCAATGCTTTGTTGGAGCAATCCGCAGCACTGGAGTCTGAACTAGATGAAATGAGGGAAGAAGAATCTGGTGATGATGGGCTGTTAAAGGAAGCACTGAACGATAAAGGAGACAGCATTCCGAAAGCAAAACTGAATGCGCGTATTAAGGAATTAGATGCGAAAAAAACATCGGAGGCCATGAGTGTTTTGGCACAGCTGGTGACTCTTTTTGATGAGGGAAAAACAGCTGAGATGGAAACACTTGTAAAGACTTTACCTAAGGTAGAGAAGTTTGACCTTCGCAATAAAAATGGTACTTTTGGCAAGGCAAAGCTGAAAGCTGCACTGAAAACAGCAGCAGGATCTGCAGCTGTACCGGAAATCTATCAAGATGAATACGCAGCACTGAAAGCTTATGCGGAAAAATCAGCAGAAAAAGATACCGTTGACAAAGAGCTGAAAGAAGCTCGAAATGCACTGGATGACAAGGTTGAAACGAAGTACAGCGAACTTTCCATTGAGGAAATTAAGCATCTGCTGTTTGATCTCAAGTGGATGGAAAAGTTGGAAACTGATATTTGTGATGAAGTTGAGCAGGTACTGAATGCATTGTCTTCCAGAGTGCTGTTGATAGCGAAACGATATGAGCATACGCTTGGAGAAATTGAGGACAGAACTACAAAATCAAAGGCGGCTGTTATGGCAGCACTGGAAAGGATGGGGTACAAATGGTAACTTATCCTAAGGATTGGAGAGAAAAAACATTCAATGCTTTTTTAAAAATTAAGCGCGGAGCTTCACCACGTCCGATTGAAAGCTATCTTACCTCAAACATTGGCGGGGTAAATTGGATTAAAATCGGTGATGCACCAAGATATGGAAAATATATAACTTCGACGGAAGAGAAAATTACAACTATGGGTGCAGCACATTCTGTGAGGGTGTTTCCCGGCGATTTTATACTTTCAAATTCTATGAGTTTTGGAAGACCCTATATCTTGAGTATTGCTGGTTGTATCCATGATGGTTGGTTGCGTCTATATGATTTTCAAGCGGAAGCAGATGACGAGTTTTTGTATTATCTATTATCTTCTTCGTATGTACAAAGACAATATGAATCCTTTGCAGCAGGAAGTGGCGTTCAAAACCTGAATAAAGAAGTTGTAAAAAATGTAGTTGTGTGTATTCCGTCACTGACTGAACAAAAAAAGATTGCTCAAACACTATCGAGTTTCGACACTTACATCGATGATCTCGCTGAACTGATCGAAAAAAAACGTGGCATCCGTGATGGGGCATTGGAAGATTTGGTTGGTGGTCACACAAGATTGAAGGGCTATGATAAAGCTTGGACAACATATTCGTTTGACGATTATTTTTCTCTTTTGCAAACCAACACATATGCGAGGGACCAGTTGACGGATAAAGGCAATATTGGAGATGTTCATTATGGCGATGTACTGGTAAAATATGGTGCCGTTTTAACGGATAAAGATGACATCCCGCGTCTAAAAAACCCATCTTGCGTAAAAGAGAGAAGCTTGTTAAAACAGAAAGATGTTCTGATTGCGGATACGGCAGAGGATGATGCAGTAGGTAAAGTGGTTCAAGTTGGTGCTGTTACTATCCCGTTGGTTGGTGGTTTACACACAGTTGCCTGTCGGCCGAATTATGAGACGGCAGATGGCTTCTTGGGATATTACATGAATTCTACTTCATATCATGACCAGCTGTATCCGTATATTACAGGAATCAAGGTGTCTTCTGTTTCAAAGAAGTCTTTCTCTGAAACAGAGCTATATATTCCAAGCGATATAAAGGAGCAAAAAGCAATTGCGGATACGCTAACAGCAATGGACGAAGAAATCGAAGCATTGGAAAACGAACGAGATAAAATGATTCAAATCAGAGAAGGTGCGATGGATGACCTGTTAACAGGCCGCATCCGTCTGAAAGCATAGGGAGGTATGATGATGGCAACGGTAGATCCTGAGAAAAAATTACAAAGCAGAGTCCTGCATTGGCTCAAAGATGATTTGGGCTACACTTATATCGGAGATTTGCGGGATATCGATAACACTCCAATCAAGGAAGATTTGCTTTCGGCAAATCTGAAAAAGCGTGGCTATACCGATGACCAGATTAAGACAGCTATAGGAGAGCTGGTAAATAAGGCTGGTAATCAGGTGGACTCCTTGTATCAGATCAACCGCAGTGTCTATTCTCTGCTCCGTTATGGGCGTCAAGGTACAAAAGATGCACATGGTCATAGGCCAACGGTTCACTATATCGATTGGTTGAATCCTGAAAACAACGATTTTGCAGTTGCTCAGGAAGTGACGGTATTGTGTGCAAATCATCGAGAACACAAACGTCCGGATGTTGTGCTGTATGTTAACGGCATTGCAATGGGTATGTTTGAACTGAAAAAATCCTGTATCAGCGTTGGAAATGGCATCCGTCAGCTTCTGACAAACCAAAAGCGTGAAAATATCCTGAATTTCTTCAGCACAGCTCAGCTTCTTTTTGCAGGAAATGAGGCGGAAGGATTGCACTATGGTACGGTCAATACCTTGCAGAAATTTTACCTCAAATGGAAAGAAGATAAAAAGGCAACGGATGATCTGTCAGCAGAAATCAAATTGCTACAGGTCAAGGAAGTCAATCGCCTGAGAGATGGCGTGATTTCTATGTGCCAGAAGGAACGTTTCCTTTCGTTGATTCATGATTTCATTATTTTCGATGCAGGAATCAAGAAAATTGCACGGCATAATCAGTATTTTGCAAATCTGGCGGCACGGAAACGAATTCAGGACGGAGAGGGCGGTATTATATGGAATACGCAGGGTTCTGGAAAATCCTTAATCATGGTATGGCTGACAAAGTGGATTATCGAGAATATTGCAGATAGTCGTGTTGTTGTAATCACAGACCGAGAAGAGCTGGACACCCAAATCAGAGATCAGTTTGTTGACGTGGATGAAAAGGTACGCAGAGCAAAGAGCTGCGCAGACCTTCGGACAATCTTGGATAAAAACGAGGATTCTATCATCTGTTCGCTGATTCATAAATATGGACACAATGCAGGAAACCAGTCAGATATCGACCAGTATCGGAAGGAGCTTCTGAAAGACCTGCCGAATGATTTTAAGGCAAAGGGCAATATTGTAGCCTTCATTGACGAATGCCATCGTACAAATTCCGGCAAGCTGCATGAAGCAGTTAAGACGCTTATGCCGGATGCCATACTGATTGGTTTCACCGGGACACCGTTATTGAAAACAGATAAAAAGTCCAGCATCGAAACTTTCGGTACATACATTCACACATATAAATTTGATGAAGGCGTAGAAGATGGAATTGTCCTTGATCTGCGCTATGAAGCACGCGATGTGGATCAAGACCTTTCGAGTCAGGATAAAGTCGACTTGTGGTTTGAAAACAAAACAAGGGGTCTGACAGAACGGGCAAAACAGCAGCTCAAACAGAGTTGGACATCAATCAACAAGCTCTACAGTTCCAAACAGAGGCTTGAAAAAATTGCATCTGATATCGTGTTCGATATGAGCCTAAAGCCGAGACTTAAAGATGACCGCGGAACTGCTATGCTTGTTGCAAACAGTATTTATGAGGCTTGCAGATACTGGGAAATCTTTATGAGCATGGGATTTACTAAGTGTGCCATCGTCACATCATATGAACCGACAACGCAAAGTGTCAGAACGGCAACTTATGATCCTATGCAGGAGAGTGAGGAAGAGTACAAGAAGAAAATATACGAACGAATGCTCAATGGCAAAAAGCTGTCTGAATTCGAAGAAGAAGTAAAGGTTAAATTTATTGATGAGCCGGCGCAGATGAAACTGCTGATTGTAGTGGATAAACTGCTGACTGGCTTTGATGCTCCGAGTGCAACTTATCTATATATTGATAAATCCATGCGCAATCATGACCTTTTCCAGGCTATTTGTCGTGTTAACCGACCGGATGGAGAAGACAAGGATTATGGATACATTGTAGATTATATGGATTTGTTCCGCAATGTGCAGCTTGCTGTAGCGGATTATACCTCAGAGGCGTTTGACGGATATGATAAAGAAGATGTCGAAGGTCTGATTAAAAATCGCTACGATGAGGCAAATTCTGAATTGACAGGAACATTGTCATCATTGGATGCACTGGTCGAAAATGTTCCGGCACCGCAGGCAGATACAGATTACATAGAATATTTTTGTGGCGAGGATAGCGAAAGTGATGAGAAGACTGCTCGGAGGGATACTCTTTATGGGCTGACAGCGTCTCTTTCTCGTTCTTTTGCAAATTGTTGCGATCGACTTGTATCAGATTATGGATATACAGAGGAGGATGTCGAGCATCTGCGCAGAGAGATTTCAGGATATAACAAAATCAAGGAAATGATTAAACTGGCAAGTTGCGATTATATTGATTTGAAGCCTTATGAGGCAGACATGCGCTATATTCTTGATACCTATATTCGTGCAGAGGAAACCAAGGTGGTCAGTGAGCTTGGGAATATGTCCATTGTTGAATTATTGCTTCAGGGCAAGACCACTACACCTGCTGATTTGGTAAAAGACCTCCCAGGAGATAATGAGGCAAAGGCAGAGACCATTGACAATAACCTGCAGCATGAAATCGTCAAGAAGATGAGTTCGAATCCCGTGTATTATGGCAAGCTGTCAGAAATGCTGAAGAAAATCATCATGCAGCGAAAAGTGGCAGCGATGAGCTACCAGGAATATTTGAAACAGGTCGTGGAAATGGCTGAGGCAATCCTTCATCCGGAAGATAATGGAGATTATCCGGATGAAGTGAAGAATAGTGCGGCCAGACGAGCGCTGTTTGATTACTTTGAGGAGGATTTGGAGTTGACCGTTGATGTAGATGGAGCTATTCGCATCGCAATACGACCAGCATGGAAGAAAAATCGGCAGAAACAGCAGAAAATTAGACTTGCTATTTATGAAAAGTTATTGCTTCATAGCTATTGCAAAGACAAAGCTGAAGAGGAAACTAATCAGGTCTTCGATATAGCACAGAGGCAGGAAGAATATGATGCGTAGTGAAAATTTATTGATTGGTGAACTAACAATTGAGGTGACTCGGAAAAAGAATCTGAAGAATCTGTATATTCGAGTGAAACCGCCAGAAGGTGATATTACGGTGAGTGCCCCAACAGGGATTACAATGGATGAAGTCAAGCTGTTTGTATTGGGAAAACTCCAGGAAATTACCAAGGTGCGTGATAGGATGCTGTCACAGGAGAGGCAAAGCAAACGAGAGTATGTATCTGGGGAGTCACATTATTTGTGGGGAAAACCATATCGCCTACAGGTGATATATGAAGGCAAGCAGCGAAAGATTGTGAGAACACCCACTAAAATAATAATGACAGTGCCTGAAGGCACAAGCATTGACTCCAGAGAAAAACTATTTATTGAATGGTATCGACAGGAACTGAAGCGTGTGCTTGAGTCTGTGGTTTCTCAGTGTGAAAAAAAGACAGGTGTTCATGCAAATGAATTCCGTGTAAAAAATATGAGAACCAGATGGGGTACCTGTAACATTGATAAACGCAGGATATGGATCAATCTGCAGCTTGCCAAGAAACCAGCAGAATGCTTGGAATATGTGGTCATCCATGAATTGGTGCATCTGTTGGAAAAGAATCATACACACAGGTTCCGGGCATTGGTAGAGGAATATTGTCCTACCTGGCAGGAGGCAAAAAAACTATTGTCGACCATGCCGCTTGATTATATGGAAAAAGGAGATACGGATATCGATGATGAATAGACCAACATTCAGTGATGTTTATGATATTAACCCTAAGACAGGGGCATTGATCTTAGGGAAGAATCGGCTGGATGATTATGCTACCAAGTTCCTGAATAAATATTGCAAAAAAGCACTGGATACACCTATGCCACTTCCAGTAAATGAAATTCTGAAAACGATGAAGCTGACAGTAATGGAGGCTTCACTATCCAGAAATATGGATATTTTTGGTTGCTGCCTTCTATTGGACAGTGAGGTAGAGGTGTTTGATCGAGAAGAAGGAACATCATCATTGGTTTTTTATCCTGCGGGGACAGTATTGCTTGATCCGGCTTCAGAGGAGATGTACGGAGAAGGTGCAAAACGAAATACACTTATTCACGAGGCACTCCATTGGGAAAAGGATAAAACTTATTTTGAGATTCTGAAAGTTAAAAACGCTTTGGTTGCGGAAAAGTTATATCCGATTATGTGTCGGCACACTGAAACCTTTTATGAGCCACCAGAGGGAAAGAAAACGAAGGAAAATGAAGTCAGATGGTTGGAGTGGCAAGCACACAGACTGGCACCGCGGATATTAATGCCAGTCAAAATGTTCAGAAAAAAAGCATTAGACCTGCTCGAAGTTTACCGTGAACCTCAAAATGATATTTATCCATCTTGCGATAGACTTATTGAGGATTTGAGCGATTTCTTCATTGTATCTCGATCCTCCGTCAAATATCGTCTGACAGAGGTGGGATTAATAGATGAAATCTGCAAACTCGAAGATTACGATGCTGTGTTTGCGGATATTCATGAAAGCAAGGAATTTGTCGCACTAACACCTGTAGAAGCTTACCAGTTGTTAGAAAGTAGTTCTTTGCTGCAGGATTGGGTACAGGGTGGCAGGTTTGTTTTTGCTGACGGTTATTTTGTATTAGCTGATGCAAAATATATTGTGGCAAAAACGGACGGATTGCATCTGACGGCAAAAGCAAAGAAAAGTTTACAGCAGTGCGTGATTAACATACGCGAAAAGAACTACATAGTCTATCAAAATTTTAATAAAGACTTAACAGGTTGTGCTTTCCTTTGTCGTACAGTAGGGATTGATCAGCGTATACTGACTTTTCACCCAGATTATCAAACGAATTTTAAATATGAAGAGGATGACGCATATGTTGCTGCACTTGATGCAATTTTGGAATATGATGAGGATGAAGAAATTGAGTTGCTAAAAATGCTTGCTGATCCAAGAACAACATTATGCCAGTGCTTATGGTTTTTGATGGAAAAAAGAAAATGGAAATATCCGGATAAATTTTCTGAAGAAACAGGCCTACATAAAAATTATCATGGAAAAATAAAGAACGATAAGTAGAATAA
>OJQX01000835.1_pt1 | contig 15727 bp, 10 predicted proteins | sample 1599031 | NCBI WGS metagenome assembly OJQX01 (sample SAMN03922513, study PRJEB24848) | human gut metagenome | isolation source: stool sample | host: Homo sapiens | place: Germany | collected 2010-02 | reverse complement strand
AAGATAGCAGGAATGGAGAAATAAAATGACAATAGGTGTAATTGGTGCAATGCAGATGGAGGTCGATGACTTAAAGGCTCAGATGACAGACACACAGACAGAGGTTTACAGCGGAGTGGAGTTTGTTGAGGGCAAAATCGGTGATCAGTATGTTGTTGCGGCAAAATGCGGAATAGGAAAAGTGTTTGCGGCAATATGTGCAGAGGCCATGATTTTGAAATATGATGTAGATATGATTGTCAATATCGGAGTGGCTGGTACTTTGACAAAGGACTTAAACGTGCTTGACGTGGCAGTAGCCACAAACGTGCTGCAGCACGATATGGATACATCGCCAATCGGAGATCCGAAGGGGCTTCTTTCAGGTATCAACATGATTCTGCTTCCGGCAGATACAAAAATGGTGGAGCTCATGTGCTCATGCTTAGCTGACAGGAATATCCACTACAAAAAGGGCAATATCGCAACAGGAGATCAGTTTATTGCCACAAAGGAGCAGAAGGATTATATTTCGAATACCTTTGATGCAATCGCAGCAGAGATGGAGGGCGGCAGCATCGGTCATGTGTGCTATGTGAACAATGTGCCATTTGCCATTCTTCGCTCAATATCAGACGGCGATGGCGGCGAGACAGACTACCAGACATTTGCGGAGAAGGCTGCGCATCAGTCGATTGAGGTAGTGCTTGAGTTTATCGGAAGGGCAGAAGAACTGAAATAGAGTTATTTCATTATTCATAATTTGTGATAATAAAGAATAGTATATAGCATGAGTGAATACAGAGCATACATGCAAAATACAAAACTACATAATGGGACAAAACGAAAGAAACGCCGACACAGATTCCTTTTTGGAGTGCTGCTGTCGGCGCTTCTTATTACAGGCGCTTTATATGGCAGAGAGTATGACATATCACAGCTGAAAAATATAGAGGTGATGGAGACACTTAGCAGTGCTGTGAGTCAGTTCGGAGACAGAAAGCTGCCTGTATATTCGGTTCAGACAACAGAAAAAAAGATAGCCCTTTCATTTGACTGTGCCTGGGGAGCAGAGGATTTTGACAGTATGATGGAGACACTTGACAAGCACAACGTAAAGGCTACATTTTTTATGACAGGAGGATTTGTGAGTGATAATCCTGAATGTGTAAAGACGCTGGTTGAAAAAGGGCATGAGCCCGGAAATCACAGTGAGCACCACTATGATATGGCAACAATCACGGCAGGCGAGATGAAGACGGAGATAATGGATGTGCACAAAAAGGTCAAGGAGCTGACCGGAAAGGATATGAAGGTATTCAGACCGCCATACGGCTCGTACAACAATGAACTGATTGACACAGTGTATGGTTGTGACTATTATCCAATCCAGTGGGATGTGGATTCACTCGACTGGAAAAACTATGGTATGCAAAATATTATAGATACAGTGTGCAATCACAAAAGCCTGGATTGTGGCTCGATAATACTCTGCCATCTTGGCGCAAAATACACCTCGCAGGCACTCGATGAGATGCTCACGAAGCTGCAGGAAATGGGCTATGAGATAGTTCCGGTATCAAAGCTGATCATGACAGAAGGCTATCATATGGATGCAAACGGTATGCAGATCAAGGACTGAGCAATTTCATAAATCAATATTTTAGTCAATATTTAGTCAATAATTTAGCCCTTTACGATATTGTTATTTACAGACAAGTGTGTTAAACTAAAACTATATTTTAAAGAAGCTGTGAGACAGCTATGGGGGTAAATTATATGACAGATACAGGTTTTTTAGTAGCATTTTTTATAGTTATTTTTTTAGTTATCATCTTTGCGCTTGTCGCTGTAATCGGAGCCGTTACAAGTGCTGTTGCAGGTATCAATGATGATGAGGATGAGATTGAGGAAGAGGGCATTTGAAGCTAAAATAAATAAAAGATATTAAAAGATATTTAAAGACATTTAAGGACATCGAATTATATTAATCGTATAATTGGGTGTCTTTTTATTGTCAAAATCTCTTAAAAAAGTATAAACCAATTGAGTTGCAATCCGACACATTGTATAATAAAAGTATAACAGCGAATTAAATATATTGTGAAAATCGCAGTAATCATTGTCTATTAAACTAATGCAGGACATTATCAAGAAAAGAAAAAGGAGGGGTTAGATGATATCCAGATATAGTGTAAAAAAGCCTTTTACTGTACTTGTAGGAGTATTGCTGGTAATAGTACTTGGTGTTGTATCGCTTGGCAGGATGACGACAGATCTGCTGCCGGATATGAGCTTTCAGTATGCACTTATCGTGACAACAGATATGGGAGCAAGTCCACAGGAGGTGGAGAGCGATGTCACCGCGCCGCTTGAAGCAGCTATGGCAACTACGTCAAATATCAAAAACGTAAGCTCAATGTCATATAACAGCTATTCTCTGGTGACATGCGAGTATGAGCAGAATGCCAACATGGATTCTGTAGTGATAGAGATGCAGCAAAAAATAGATCAGGTCAAGGCTGGCTGGAAGGATGGAGTGGGTACTCCGACCATTATGAAGATAAATCCGGACATGCTTCCAATCATGATGACTGCTGTGGATATGGATGGGAAAAGCAAGGCAGAAATCACCGACTTTGTGGAAAACACACTAAAGCCTGCAATTGAGAGTACAGAAGGAGTCGCATCAGTGACTGCAACAGGTGAGCTCACTGAGCAGATACAGGTCACGATGAATCAGGCCAAGATAGATGCGCTCAATGAGAAAATAAATAATGCCGTTTCAAAGAAATTTGACGATGCAAAAAGTCAGATGGATGATGCAAGCGCAAAGATAGAGAGCGGACAAAACGCAATCACATCGGCATCGGATCAGATGAGCGCGGGAGTGGATACGCTAAAGGAGCAAAAGGCAAAGCTTGCAGAGCAGAAGACTCAGCTAGAGAGTACACTTTCAAGCTTAAATGAGCAGAAGAGCCAGCTTGAAACAATTCAGTCAGCTCTTTCAGACTTCATGAATAGTGATACATATACAAAGACAATTCCGTCACTCAAAGAGGGCGCAAATGCACCGGGTGAAGCGGGCGCAGCACTCAAAGCGCAGCTTGAGCAGGTTGATAAGCAGATTGCAACACAGTTTTCAGGACTCTCGGCGCTTGGAATCACCGTAAACACAGCAGATGATCTGCCTGCGGCAGCGTCAGCGATAGCACAGACTCTCATTCAGGTGAATACAGGTATAGAGCAGTGCCAAAGCGGGCTTGACAAGATAGCACAAGGAGAGACAGCACTTTTAGATGCCTATGATAATCTAAACAGTCAGGCAGCCATCAGCTCGATAAGCATAGGACAGCAGTCGGCACAGCTTGCAACAGCAGCGGCATCTCTTGACAGCTCAAAGAAGGAGCTTGAAAAGAGTAAGGATGATGCGCTTGACAAGTCAAACTTAAATGCAGTTTTAACAATTGACTCACTCTCGCAGCTGCTCGTCGCTCAGAATTTTGATATGCCTGCAGGTTATGTAAATGATTCAAATGGCACGCAGTACATAGTACAGGTGGGAGATGAGATAAAATCAATTGATGATTTAACAAATCTAGTGCTTATGGATATGAAGCTTGATGGAATAGCTCCTATTCATGTCGGTGATGTGGCAGATGTTGAGATGACTGACAACTCGGATGAGACATATGCGATAGTCAACGGTAATCCCGGAATAATGCTCTCCATGGAGAAGCAGACCGGCTACTCTACAGGAGACGTCACAGACCGTCTTTTGGACAAGCTTGATTCGCTGGAAAAGGAAAATGACGGATTACACACCACAGTGCTCATGAACCAGGGCGTATACATCGACATGGTTGTAAAAAGTGTGATGCAGAATATGATAGTGGGAGCAATACTTGCCATTTTCGTATTGCTTTTGTTCTTAAAGGATATAAAGCCAACACTTGTTATCGCAGCATCTATACCGCTATCGGTTATTGTGGCAGTGGTGCTTATGTATTTTACGGATATCACCTTAAATATCATTTCAATGTCGGGACTTGTGCTTGGAATAGGAATGCTTGTGGATAATTCAATCGTAGTAATCGAGAATATCTACAGATTAAGGGGAGAGGGATATTCGGTAAAGAAGGCGGCTGTTGAGGGTGCAAATCAGGTGGCAGGAGCCATTTTTGCCTCTACACTCACCACGGTAAGTGTGTACGCGCCGATTATTTTTACGGATGGAATCACGAGACAGCTCTTTGTAGATTTGGCTCTTACTGTAGCATTTACACTTATGGCATCTCTTGTAGTGGCACTCACATTTGTACCGGCAATTGCTTCAGGCATGCTCAAAAAGACGAAGGATATAAAGCATCCATGGTTTGACCGTTTTAAGGACTGGTATGGAAATGTGCTAGGCACATGTCTTAGATTTAAGCCGGTGGTATTTATTGCGGCAGTAGTGCTTTTAGTTGGCAGTGGCGCACTTTGCATGTCAAGGGGAATGACATTTATGGATATGGACATGGAGTCAAATCAGATTTCACTTACCATAGAGGCAAAGGATGACGAAAAGCTTGACTTCAAGCAGCTTACAGAGCTGTCTGATAAGGTCATGGACAAAATATCTGATATAAAGGGCATAGACACAATAGGAGCTACAGCAGGTGGCAGCTCGACCATGAACCTGATGAGCTCAGGAAGCGACAGCGTGAGCATGTATATATTGCTTGATGAGAAGTCGGATGTTTCATCGGATAAGGTAATAGATGAAATTGAAAAACGCACAAAGAATCTGGACTGCAAGGTAACAGCATCTTCACAGGCTATGGACTCATCAGAGTTTTTCGGAAGTGGTCTCTCTGTCAGGATTAAGGGTAATGATATAGACAAGCTGCAGAAGCTTGCAGGTGATGTGGCAGATATCCTTAAGGACACAAAGGGCGTGACAGATATAGATGACGGTCTTGGAGATACAATCAATGAGCTTAAGATAACTGTGGATAAGGAAAAAGCAGCAAAGTATGGCTATACGGTGGCTCAGGTATACCAGCTCGTATCCGGTGAGATATCATCTCAAAAGAGCGCAACAACCATTACGACTGACATAAAGGACTATGAGGTATACTTACAATCCGCAGAGCAGTCTGATGTGACTGTGGACGACATCAAAAACCTTACATTTACCTATAAGGATAATGATGGCAGTGAAAAGGAGATTCCGCTCAGTGATATCTGCACTATTTCGCAGGAACAGACACTAAGTACCATTCATCGAGATGCTCAGACAAGATATATTACAGTATCAGGTGCGGTTGATGAAAACCATAATGTAACATTACTAAGCGATAAAATTAAATCAAAAATTGATAAACTTAGCATTCCTGATGGCTATTCAATAGACATGGAGGGCGAGGATGAGACAATAAATGAGTCAATGAGTCAGCTTGTACTTATGCTTGTGCTAGCAGTGATATTTATCTATCTTATCATGGTGGCGCAGTTCCAGTCATTGCTTTCACCGTTTATTATCATGTTCTGTATACCTCTTGCGTTTACAGGAGGCTTTATAGCTCTTTTCATCACGGGAAATGAGCTCGGAATCATATCAATGCTTGGCTTTATCATGCTGGCAGGCCTCATTGTAAATAATGGAATCGTGCTCATTGATTACATCAATCAGGCCAGGAGAGAGGGCATGAGCAAGCATGAGGCAATCATAGACGCAGGCCGTACAAGGCTTCGTCCAATACTGATGACAGCGATGACCACCATACTCGCAATGTTTACATCGGCGATAGGTATCGGAGATGGCTCAGATATGATAAAGCCGATGGCAATCGCAATAATAGGAGGTCTCGTATACGGAACCATCCTTACGCTTATAGTAATTCCATGTATCTATGATGCGTTCAACAGAGAGAAGAGCATGGTAGAGGAAGAGCTGTAGCAAGTAGATAATAATAGCTGACATATAAGGATAGAGCTGTACAATCACAGGATTAACTAAAAAACCGCTCGGAACGCAAAAAAAGTTCCGGGTGGTTTTTTATAATAAAAAGTAGTTTTATCTGCTTATTTTTTATGGCTATTGCATATTGCACAAAAAATGATTAATAAATTTAAACAAATAGCCGAAAATGCTTTTGCAACGTTATATACTATTGAAAAGTCAATGCTATAGTAATATAATACAAACAGAAGCCAAGAGAAAAACATAACGGCTTATATTTTTTACAACAATTAATTAACAAATTTAACTAACTATTAAGGAGGAAACAATCATGAAGTATTTTCTGGACAGTGCAAAAATCGAAGAAATCAAGGAGGCCTACCATACATTTGGTATTGATGGAGTGACAACAAATCCACGCCACATAATGGTAAGCGGAAAGCCTTTCCTTACTGTAATCAGTGAGATGGCAGACTGGGTTAAGGCGGAAGGAATCGAGGGATACGAGAAATTCCCTATTTCGGTTGAAATCAACCCACACCTTGATGATGCAGATGAGATGGTAGCAGAGGCAAGAAAGATTTCAGCTATCTGCAGCAACTTTGTTATCAAGATTCCGTGCACAGAGGCCGGTATTCAGGCAGCAAGAAGACTCGAGGCAGAGGGAATCAGAACAAATGTGACACTCGTATTCTCACCAGCACAGGCTATTCTGCCGGCAAAGAATAATTCGCTTTTTGTTTCACCTTTCATCGGCTGGAAAGAGGCAAATGGAGAGGATTGTAAAGCGTACATTCAGGCTATTTCAGATATCTATGACAATTACGGATATAAGGGAAAGACACAGATTATCTGTGCGGCTATCCGTACACCTAAGCAGATTGTAGACTGTGCGGTTGCAGGAGCAGATATCGTTACAACAGGCCTTGCAGTATACAAGGACAGTATCAAACATGCATATACCAGACAGGGACTTGAGACATTCCAGAATGCATGGGATAATACAGTTACAGAATAGATGAAACAGGGAGGTGTTTGTAAGCAATGAAAATTGGATTTGTAGGACTCGGAATCATGGGGGAGTCCATGAGTGAGAATATAGTGAAGAAGCATGATGATGAGGTATATGTATTTGATTTCGTAAAGGAGAAGGTAGAGCTACTGGAGAGCAAGGGTGCAATCGGCTGCAGCAGTTCGCTTAAGCTGGCAGAAAAATCAGACGTAATTATATCAATGGTTCCAAAGTCAGAGCATTCGATGGCTATTTATAAGGAGGTTTTACCGGCACTTGATGATACAAAGCTCTGTATTGATATGAGCACGATAGATCCATCTGTTTCTGTGGAGATTTCTGAAATGGTAAAGAAGACGGGTGCAGAGTTTGTGGACGCACCGGTTGTGAAATCGAAGCCTGCTGCTATTGCAGGAAAGCTCGGAATATATGTCGGTGGAGATGAAAAAGCGTGTGAGAAGGCTATGCCGATTCTTTCCTATATGGGAGAAAATATCATCAGGATGGGTGGAAACGGAAAAGGTCTGGTCATGAAAATCTGCCATAACGCGCTTGTATCACAGATTCAAAATGGTGTAAATGAGACGCTGACACTTGCAAGGGCATATGGAATAGATATAGAAAGCTATACTACAGCTATCTCATATGGCGGTGGACAGAACTTTTATCTGGATTCCAAAAATGTGCCAATCAAAAATGAGGATTACACCACTGCCTTTTCGATTGAAAACATGTACAAGGATGTGAATATCTGCATGAATATGGCAAAGGAGAGTGGATTAAAGCTTCAAGGAGAAAACGCTGCAAAGCAGGTATATGACAAGGCAATGGAACTTGGCTTTGGAAAAGAAGATTTCTGCGCTACTATAAAGGCTGTCAAGGCAATGCAAAGATAAGTGGGGGAAATATGTTAAAACATTTGAATGAAAAAAATTCTGTGACTATATACAGTGTCACTGATCCATGTTTTGAAACCTACGGAAGGGTGATTTCAAATATCAATTGCAACGAACTTATCTCATTTATGGAACAAAATACTGTAATTCCTGAGAAAGGAAATATATATGTGGCTTCAGTAGAAGAGCTTGAACGTACACATATAGCAGAGTTTTTTAAAAATCGTATATATGGAGAGATGCCTATACAGATAGGCTACTGTAATGGCAGAAACACCACATACAATGGTTTTGAGTACCATAAGGGCAGCGAAATCAATATAGCGGTAACTGACTTTATGCTGGTGCTGGGACATACCTGGGAGATAAAAGACAATACATACCGTATTGAAGATGCAAAGGTATTTTTTGTGGAAAAGGGTACAGCAATAGAGATGTACCAGACGACACTTCATCTATCACCATGCAGGGTGTCAGATATTGGATTTAAGGATGTTGTGATTCTTCCAAGGGGAACCAATACACCACTCAATAATGGAGGGACAGATGAAGCTGCTATAGGAGAAGAGAGACTGCTTTTGCAAAGAAATAAGTGGGTAATAGCACATCCCGATAGAGAACCATTGATAAAACAAGGGGCATATCCTGGATTGCTTGGAGAGAATAAGGAACTTTATTATTAAAAAAACCACGTGACCGAAAGACTGAATACTGGACATATTACTGTACTTTCGGTTGCGTGGGAAATAATTTTCAGAAAAAGTATATCATGTGAGAGATTGAATGTGAATAGTTAGTTTCAACAAATCGATGTATATTTTTTCTATTAAATTGGAGGATTTTATGGAACATTTAGTATTTACTTTGGTGACATTTGTGCTTTTCACAGCACTGGTTGGAATTATTTCAGGAAAGATAGTGAAGAATAGCGATGACCAGAAAACGGCAAAGGGTTATTTCCTTGCCGGAAATGGACTTGGAGGTTTTTTCATTGCAGGCTCAATGCTGCTTACGAATCTGTCGGCAGAAAATCTGGTAGGTTTGTCGGGACAGTCATATGCAGCTAATATGTCAGGCATGGCATGGGAAGCAACAGCGGTTATAGCCACAATTATTATGGCTTTTGTGTTTTTGCCGATGTATCTTAGAAAAGGATATACAACGCTGCCAGAGTTTATGGAGGAGAGGTATGGCGTTGGTGTACGCCGTATGGTTTCTATCCTATTTCTTATTGGATATTTAGTAATCGGAATTCCTGTATGTCTGTACGCAGGCGCTATAGCATTTGAGCAGATTTTTGATTTTGCTACAGTATTTGGAATCAGCGAGGGTATGGCACTTACAATTCTTATAGTGCTTGTAGGTATTATTGGTGCACTATATGCCGTACTTGGAGGTATGAGAGCAGTAGCTGTATCAGACACAATCAATGGAATTTTACTTGTTTTAGGCTCAGTGCTTGTAGTCGTATTTGGTTTTATAGCTGTTGGAAAATTAAGCGGAGGTGGATTTATTGTCGGTGTGAAGGATGTTATTACATATGAACCGGCAAAGCTCAATGCGATTGGTGGAAAGAATGATCCTGTACCATTTGCATGTATTTTTACAGGTATGCTGCTTGCAAATCTGTTTTACTGGGGTACTAACCAAGTACTTATTCAGAGAGCACTTGGTGCTGAAAACTTAAAGGAAGGACAAAAGGGAGTTTTACTTTCAGGCTTTTTAAAGATGATGGTACCGTTACTTCTTGTTATTCCCGGAGTAATCGCAGCAAGACTTGTACCAGGTCTTACAAGCAAGGATTTTGCATATCCTTCACTTGTAGCTAGGTCATTGCCATGGCCGGTTGTAGGACTGTTTTGTGCAGCATTGTTTGGATCAATTATCTCAACTTATAATTCATTTCTCAATGCAGCTAGTACCGTATTTATGATTGATATTTATAAGCCGATTTTTAACCCAAATCTCTCAGAGGAAGCTACAGTAAAACTTGCAAAGAAAATTGGATGGGGCTTTGCAGCATTTGCCATTATCTTTACACCATTCCTTGATGTGCTTAGCACAGGACTTTATGATTTCGGACGAAGCTTTACAGGTTTTTATAATATTCCTATCATTACAATGGTGCTTGTAGGAATGTTCTCAAAGAAGGGCTCTAAGCTTGGAGCAATATGTGCAACAATATTCCATATTGCATTCTACGCATGCTACAAGTTTATCTTCCCACATATTGACACACCATTCACAAATGCTGTTAGTGGAATTAATTATATGTATATATACGCTATCTCATTTGTTATCATGCTTGTAATCATCTTTGTATGCAGCAAGATTGCACCAAATACAAAGGTATTTGACAAGAGTGCTTCAAGAAATGATGGCTATGATATGACAGCATGGAAGCATAAAAATGCTTTTGCAATCTGGCTTGTTTCATTCCTGGTATATGAGTATTTCATTTTCTCGCCTGCAGGAATTGCAACAGAGAACAAAAATGTAGTAAGAATTGCTATTGTAACAGCGATATTTGTGATTGAGACAATTGTTCTGATTGTGAAAGAGATGAACAAGCGTAAAAAGACAGCTTAGGGAGGTTATTAAATGCAGATTAAAGTAAATGATAATGAATTTCAGCTTTTTGTGGGAGAAAAAAGGATTCTGGAGCATAGCAAAGAAAGACCGATGATTTATGTCGGAGTAGGACAGGAAGATGTTGATATGTACAGAGGTAACTTCAAGATAACAGATTATGTTACCGAGCGTTTTCCACTAAAGCTCACAGATGTGATTCAGACAGCTGATACAGTCAGACTATGCTTTGAAAGCTATATCATTGCGAAAATTAAATGTGACGAAAATCTGTGTACCATTGATTTTGAACAAAAGGATGACAGGATTAACCGATTCTGGTTTAGGGTAGCCGCGGATAAAGAGGAAAAATGCTATGGCTGCGGTGAGCAGATGTCTTACTTTAATCTGCGTGGAAGAAATTTTCCTATCTGGACATCTGAACCAGGTGTCGGACGTGATAAGACAACTTACGTTACATGGCGTTCGGATGTAGAAAATAAAGCTGGAGGAGACTATTACAACACAAATTATCCACAGCCAACCTTTGTTTCCACAAATAAATATTATCTGCATGTGGATTCAACAGCATATGCTGATTTTGATTTCAGAAATGACAGCTTTCATGAGCTGCAGATATGGGAGGTGCCTAAGCAGATCCGCATAGAGTGTGCTGATACATATCTCAAACTGCTTGAGAGAATCACAACATATTTTGGAAGACAGCCAAAGCTCCCGGATTGGGTATACAATGGTCTCATAATCGGTGTTCAGGGTGGAAATGAAAGGTCATTTGGATTGCTTGATAAGACCCTTGATAGGAACATCAAGGTAGCTGGCATATGGTGCCAGGATTGGTGCGGAAAGAGAGTGACATCATTCGGAAAGAGACTCCAATGGGACTGGAAATACCACAAGGAAATGTATCCGGATCTGCCAAAGAAGATTAAAGAGATAAATGCAAAGGGCATAAAATTTTTGGGATATGTTAATCCATATCTGGTAAATGATGGTGAGCTCTATAAGGAAGGCAAGGAAAAAGGCTATTTTGCAACAAAGGCAGATGGCAGTGATTATCTCGTGGATTTTGGTGAATTTTATTGTGGAGTTGTGGATCTCACAAATCCGGAGGCATTCGAGTGGTTTAAGGATATTATTAAAGAATACACACTTGGTATAGGCATTGATGGCTGGATGGCAGACTTTGGAGAGTATCTGCCTACAGATGATATATGCTTATACAGCGGTAAATCACCTATGATTGAGCACAATCACTGGCCGGTGCTATGGGCAAAGTGTAACTATGAGGCAGTAAAAGAGTCAGGAAAGCTTGGAGATGTGGTTTACTTCATGCGTGCCGGAGGTGCAGGAAGCCAGAAATACTGCACATTGCTGTGGGCCGGCGATCAGTCTGTTGACTTTACAATACATGATGGACTCGCATCTGTTATCTGCGGAGCACTTAGTGCAGGAATGATGGGATGTGGGCTCACGCATAGTGATATTGGAGGCTATACATCGCTTTTTGATAATACTCGTACAAAGGAGCTGTTTCTCAGATGGGCTGAGATGGCGATGTTTACACCATTTATGAGGACACATGAGGGAAACAGACCGGATACCAATTTTCAGTATTAAGATGATGAGGATACCATGGAGCGGCTGGCGAGACTCGTTGATGTATACACGATGCTTGCACCGTATACAAAGACACTTGTTGAAGAGAATGCAGACAGTGGACATCCGGTGCAAAGACCTTTGTTCATGCATTATGAGTCTGATGCGAAAGCTTATGACATACAGTATGAGTATCTTTTTGGAAGAGATATGCTGATAGCACCTGTTTATGAGCAGGATAAGCATGAATGGGATGTGTATCTGCCACAGGATGAATGGGTACATTTGTGGACAGGCGAAGAGTATCACGGCGGAGAAATAACAGTATCAGCCGAGCTTGGCTATACACCTGCCTTCTACAGAAAAAATAGTGAGTTTGCTGATATATTTGAAGAAATCAGAGAAAAATATGGAGTCAAATAAATGAACACTGTTTTATTTTACATAATAATTTTTCTGACAAATGTGATTCAGGGCATTACAGGCTTTGCGGGGACCATCCTCGCAATGCCTCCTAGCCTAATTCTGGTGGGATATGATGTCGCTAAGCCGATATTAAATGTACTTGGTATTCTTGCCGGAGTGTATGTCTTTGTTACACAATGGAAACATGTAGACTGGAAGCAGTTGAAAAAGGTAGTCATCGTCATGGCTATAGGAATCTTTGGCGGCTTTTTTCTAAAGAACGCACTTGCAGGATATGATGCAGTATTATACAAGTTTCTGGGTATTTTTGTGATATTTCTTGCAATACATGGGTTTTACAGCATATATGGGCAAAGGCAGCGTGATACAAAAGAAAAATCATCATGGAAATCAATGCTGTTACTTATTGGTGCGGGAATAGTTCATGGTATGTTTGTGTCAGGCGGACCGCTTCTGATAGGGTATTTATCCAATGAGATAAAGGAAAAGACAAGCTTTAGAGCAACTATTTCTACTGTTTGGATTATATTAAATTCGATGATACTTGTTCAGGATATATGCGCGGGAATGTGGAATGCAGGGCTTGTTATGACTCAATGCATATCGATTCCGTTTTTGATAGCGGGAATGGCAGCAGGCTCAGTGCTTGTAAAGAGGATGAGCCAGGAAATATTTATGAAGCTCACCTACATATTACTTTTTATATCAGGAATACTGCTTATGGTTAAGTAGTTTTTGAAAATTTTATTGGAGGTAAAATATATGACAAAATTTCAGGTGGCATATGTGCCGGTCGGGGTTCCGACATTTCATTTGGAGAGCGCACAGAAGGAATTTGAAAAATCAATAGACTTATTAAATACAATAACGGATGCTGCAATTGTACCGGATAAAATGCTTTTATCAATTCAGGATTTAACTAATTTTCTTGATACAATAGAGCCATCCCTGATAATTTTACAGAATATAACCTTTGCAAATGCAGCTTATGCGAGTGAGGTTCTTAAAAGATTTTCGTGTCCGGTATTGCTTTGGACACTTCGTGAGCCGGTTATAGATGGAGGCCGGTTGAGATTAAATTCATTGACGGGAGCATATTCGGCAGGAAATGCACTGGCTGCGTTTAGGGATGGTAACTTTGAATATATCTTTGGAGCTCCACAGGAGGAGAGGACAAAGAAAACAATTAGTGCCTGTATTCGTGCAGCATGGCTTAAAAATGAGCTTAAAAATCTAAGGATTGCCTCAGTCGGACATACACCTCAGGGATTTGGATTTGGACGTGCAATGGATGCTGACATGCAAAAGGTATTCGGAGCAACACTTGAGTCAATTGAGGTGAGAGAGCTTATTGATATGGCAAAGGGATATACTGATGATGAGTGCAGTGAATATCTCGATAAAATGACTAAGTGTACTGTTGGTCTTGACAAGACTCCTGACAATAATCGAAAGGATTTTGCGAGACTGTGCAAGGCCTATAAGGAGTATGTAGATGAAAATAATATTGGAGCACTTTCTTCAAGATGTTGGCCTGATTTCTTTACCGCGTTTGGAACACCTGTTTGTGGCGTGCTTGCTATGCTAAATGATATGGGTGTTGCTGCAAGCTGTGAGGCTGATACATATGGAGCACTCTCTATGTATATTGGAATGAAATTATCTGAGCAGGCGGTATTTTTCGGAGATCCGGTGTCTCTTGATGAGAGTGAAAATACCATTACATTCTGGCATTGCGGAACAGCTGCATGCTCTATCTCAAGAGAGGATACAGGTGCAACAATCGGAGTGCATCCGAACAGAAAGATTGGCCCTGTAATGGACTTTGGCTGTAAGGCGGCTGACAAAGTCACAGTGTTCAGAGTAGGACAAAAAGCAGATGGAAGCTTTAGATTTTTTGTCACAACAGGAAGTGCTCTCGACAAGCCTAAGCAGTTTTGCGGAACATCAATTGTAGTAAGGACAGACAAAAAGAGCTATGATATTGTAAATCAAAGTGTAAAGGATGGCTGGGAGCCTCATTTTGTGGTGATTTACGGAGATTGTTCAGATGAATTAAAGATTTTAGGACATATGCTTGAAATCGAAGTCTGTGAGTACTGATTTTATGGAAATAGCTTAAATATCATGCTATAATAATAGTAGTATTTAGGTACCGAATAATTGGTTGGAGGATTTTTACATGGCAAAGTATATTATGGCATTAGATGCGGGCACTACCAGCAACAGATGTATACTTTTCAATGAGAAGGGCGAGATGTGCAGCGTGGCACAGAAGGAATTTACGCAGTTTTTCCCGAAGCCGGGTTGGGTGGAGCACGATGCAGAGGAAATCTGGGCCACACAGCTTGAGGTGGCAAAGGAGGCAATGGCCAATATACAGGCTACGGCAGCCGACATATGTGCGATAGGCATTACTAACCAGAGAGAGACCACGATTGTGTGGGACAAAAATACGGGAGAGCCGGTTTATCACGCGATAGTATGGCAGTGCAGGCGCACGGCAGAGTATGCGGATTCACTGAAGGAGAAGGGGCTTACCGAGAACTTTAGGAAAAAGACAGGTCTTGTGATAGATGCTTATTTTTCGGCAACTAAGCTCAAGTGGCTCCTTGACAATGTGCCGGGAGCGAGGGAGAGAGCCGAAAGAGGCGAGCTTTTGTTTGGAACAGTCGAGACGTGGCTTATATGGAAGCTCACTCAGGGGCAGGTGCATGTTACGGATTATTCTAATGCATCAAGAACCATGATGTTTAATATCAATACCTTAAAGTGGGATGATGAGATACTTAAGGAGCTTGACATACCAAAGAGCATGCTTCCAAAGCCTATGCCGTCAAGCTGTGTGTATGGTGAGGTGAATCCGGTGTACTTCGGGGGACCGATTCCTATCGCGGGAGCGGCAGGAGACCAGCAGGCAGCACTTTTTGGACAGACCTGCTTTAGGGCAGGAGAAGCCAAAAATACATATGGCACCGGCTGCTTCCTTCTCATGAATACAGGTGAGATGCCTGTTTCATCAAAGAACGGACTCGTAACCACAATAGCCTGGGGCATAGACGGCAAGGTGGTATATGCGCTGGAGGGCTCAATATTTGTGGCAGGAGCCTCAATACAGTGGCTCCGCGATGAGATGAAATTTATCGATTCCTCAACTGATTCAGAGTACATGGCGAGAAAGGTAAAGGATACAAACGGCTGCTATGTGGTGCCGGCATTTACAGGGCTTGGGGCACCATACTGGGATCAGTATGCGAGAGGAACCATTGTGGGGCTTACGAG
>OJQX01000834.1_pt1 | contig 15757 bp, 13 predicted proteins | sample 1599031 | NCBI WGS metagenome assembly OJQX01 (sample SAMN03922513, study PRJEB24848) | human gut metagenome | isolation source: stool sample | host: Homo sapiens | place: Germany | collected 2010-02 | reverse complement strand
CCTCGGCTCTCCTTCACGGCGATGCCGTGTTCCTGCATGAGCAATGCAGAAAATTCCTCGAAGGTGGTGGTCTTGTTCAGCACAGCGTAGATCTGCTTTCGCAGCTTGTCCAGCTCGGTCTGGTAGACGGTCTGGGTGGGCTGCTGCCCTTCGGCGGCGAGTTTGGCGTTGGCATGGTCGAGGCGGCGTTGTCCGCGCCGCTGCGCCCAATACTCGCGCTCCGAAACATGGTCGCCTTGGGCTTCCAGCAGATTGATCTGGTTCAGGTCGGCTTGCTCGCACATCTCCATGACAGCGACACGAAGGTGCCGGAGCATGGCAGAAGTGCAGCGGTGCTTCTTGCCCGCTTCCCAGTCGCACGGCTTGTCCATGAAGGGCTGCCGTTCCACGGTGCGGACACGCAAGCTGCCGATGACGATGTGGACGTGGATGTTCCCGGCACTGTTGTGCCCATCCGGGTGGGTGCAGACGATGGCGGGATGACCGGGGAAGTTGTCCTTGCAGAACTGCAAGCCAAGGGCTTGTGCCTTCTCCATGGTCAGGCCGTTCTCTACTGCGTCCTTCGGGTCGAAGCTCACAATGTAGTGATGGGTCTTCACGTCCTCCCGCCCGCCGTTCTTGCCGTACTTGCGGTTGGCGATCAGGCAGGCCATAGCGAACGAAGATTCGCCGCACTCAAGGGTGTCGAGCAGGTACGAATCCCGCAGCTTGGGTCTGCCCTTCTCGTCCAGAATGGGCAGACCGGTGTATTCGTTGTGCTGAAAGGTGAGATAGCTTTCGGCGGCGGCATAGTTAGAGTTCTTCGAGCTTAAATGCTTGATGGTTGCCATACAGTTCACCAACCGTTTCTTCGGCTTTCAGCCGAAAGTTCGTGAGTGCGGACAGTTCCTCCAGAATTTGCGCCCGGAGCTGCTCGGTGTCTTTGCCGCCGGAGTTGAAGTGCCGTGCAAGCTGGTTGAGGTTGCTGCCCACCTTGCTGCACTGGGCAGACAAGGCAGCAAGCGCCGCCAGTGCATCCTCGCCGCCCTGCGCCACCACAACGGTGTGCTTGACGTTCACGCCGTACAGGACGCGGTACAGGACGCGGCGGACGAGTTCGGATTGGGTGAGGTGGAGTTCTTTGCAGGCGTATGCGATCCGCAGTTTTTCCTCTGCGGTCACTCGGACTTTGATGATGTGTGTCTTTCGTTTTCGCGGCGTGTCATTGCGGTTCTTCTTTGCGTGTGCGTTCGGACTTTTCATTTCAGCCATATTCGACCTCCTGTGAAAATGATAAATGCCCGCTCCGGGATGGAGAGGGCTATGTAAAGCGACACGCCGCTTTTGCGCTGAAACCAGCGCAATGCTGGAGCAGGGTTTGGGGAAGGCACTCCCCAACAAGGATGACTGAGTGGACAGCAATTTTTCAAGCATTGAAAATTTGTGGCCACAGGTCGATACTTGCTTTCGCCCTTTCCGTGCAACACTGAAAATTTCAGAAGTCGAACCGCAATGCACGTTGAAGATTTTGCAGAGCAAAACGTGTGAAAAGGCAAAGCCCCTGCTCATGGTCACCGTTCACACCGAACGCAGTTCCTGCCCCTGTTTTGCAGCGGCGTTGTCCGGCTCGCCCACAGAAAGTGTGAGGTCATGGCGCAGTATCTCGTTCAGACGGCTTATGTAAGATTCAAGGTACAGTATGAAGAAAGCCGGGCGCAGTGCAGAAACTACAACCTGCTTCTTTCAAGCACAAGAATAACACTTTGCGGTTGTGCATTCAACAACCAAAAATAAATTCTGGAAGATTGAACAACTACATAAGATTTTATTTGTGAAAAAGAAAAATACCGCCCACGCAGCGCAGCGATGATTTTGTCGGGTGAATCGGCGGCAAAATAGATCGGGTGTGTTGCGGGGCGGTAAAAATCTTCATGGAGAATAAATCCTCGCCGCTCTGTACTTTTCTACAAATTTGGTGGGATTTGCGATAAAGGGTATCATGGATTGCGGAGCGCGTCAAGATGGTTTTGCAAATTTTATTGCAGTAAAGCGGTGATAGTAGGACTTATATTTAACACACGGCAAGAAACAATTTCCGTTTCGCACATTGTAATGTTCGCAGAAAAAACTTATAATGCTTTTGAACCTGTAGGACACATAAAACGCAGAAAAGAGAGGGAATCATGAGAAAACTGTTCCTTTTGGAAGATGATCTGAGCCTGATCAGTGGGCTGACCTTTGCATTCAAGAAACAGGGCTTTGCACTGGATACAGCCCGGACGCTGGCAGAAGCCGAGGTGCTGTGGTCAGACAGAAAATATGACCTGCTGGTGCTGGATGTTTCCCTGCCGGATGGCTCTGGCTTCGATTTCTGCCAGAAGGTGCGGCGCACATCCAACGTGCCGATTCTGTTCCTGACCGCTTCGGATGAGGAAATGAATATCATCATGGGACTGGAACTGGGCGGGGATGATTACCTGACCAAGCCGTTCAAGCTGGGTGTCCTGTTGTCGCGGGTCAATGCACTGCTTCGCCGTGCAAATGCGTCCAGCGCAGGAGAACCCGTACTGGAATCGGGCAGCATCACCGTCCGGCTGTTGCAGGGGCAGGCATACAAAAACGGAATCTTGCTGGAACTGACCGGCGCAGAGTACAAGCTGCTCTGCTTCTTTATGCAGCATCCGAATGCCGTGCTATCCAAGGAACAAATTCTGGATGCACTGTGGGACTGCGATGGGGATTACATTGACAGCAGTGCCTTAACAGTGTATATCCGGCGGCTGCGGATGAAGATTGAGGACGACCCCGGCAAACCGCAGATGCTGCTGACTGTCCGCGGCATGGGCTATAAATGGAATGGGTAAAGGTGCCGTATGAAAGTATTCGCAAACCGGGAGATCCGAAATTTGTTCCAAGCCGTGCTGGCGGTCTGGGCGGTGGCATTGGCTCTCACGCAGGGCATCGTATGGCATACGACGCACGCATTCTCTTTCGCATTACTGTTGGTTTTTCTGCTTCTGGGCGGCTGTCTCTGGGGCGTGCTTTTTCGCTATTTCCAAAGGCAGAGCGCGCTTCTGGAACAGGCAGTCCAGCAAATCCAAAGCTGTCTGGATGGCAACCCGGATGCACGACTGGACTGCGACCGGGAGGGAGAATTTTACCGTCTGTTTCACTCCGTTAATGCATTGGCGGCAGTTCTGAGCGCACACGCAGACAACGAGCAACGGGAGAAGCGTTTTTTGAAAAATACCATTGCAGATATTTCGCACCAGCTCAAAACACCGCTGGCGGCGTTGAATATCTACAACGGTCTGCTTCAGGACGAAGCTGTTTCGCCGTCGGAGGTCAAAGAGTTTGCAGACCTGTCCGAACAGGAGTTGGACCGCATCGAAACGCTGGTGCAGAATCTGCTCAAAATCACCCGGCTGGATGCCGGTTCGGTCGTCTTGGAGAAGAAAAACGAAAATGTTGCTGAAATGGTGCAGGACATCGCGCGGCAGTATCACTATCGTGCAGAGCAGGAACAGAAAAAGCTTGTTCTGTCCGGCTCAGAGGCGGTTACACTTTGGTGCGACCGTGACTGGATGCAGGAAGCTGTGGACAATCTTGTAAAGAATGCCCTTGACCACACAAAGAGCGGAGATACGATTCAGGTAGAGTGGAATGCACTGCCGTCCATGGTTCAGATCAAAGTGCGCGACAACGGCAGCGGCATCCACCCGGAAGATTTGTACCATATCTTCAAACGGTTTTATCGCAGCCGCTTTTCACAGGATACACAGGGCATCGGGCTGGGTCTGCCGCTGGCAAAAGCCGTTGTGGAAGCCCATCACGGCACCATTGAAGTAGACAGCGAGCTGGGAAAGGGCACGACCTTTACTCTGAATTTTCCGATTCCTACAAAATTGTAGGCTGAGTGTAGGCTTGCAGTAAGGTTGACGTGTTATCCTTTTCTGCACAGACAGAGATAATCCGTCTGAATCGAAGGAACCTGCAAAGTGAGGGATACACTATGGAACTATTAGAAGTCAACCATCTCTGCAAGACCTACGGCAGCGGAGAAACCGCTGTCCATGCGCTGAAAGATGTTAGCTTTTCAGTGCCGAAAGGCGAATATGTGGCGGTCGTTGGCGAATCCGGCTCCGGCAAAAGCACCCTGCTCAACCTGATTGGCGGACTGGATACGCCGACTTCCGGCAAGGTGCTGATTGATGGCAAGGATGTTTTTGCCATGAAAGACCGGGAGCTGACGATCTTCCGTCGCCGCAATATCGGTTTTATCTTTCAGGCATTCAACCTCATCCCGGAACTGACCGTAGAACAGAACATCCTGTTCCCGGTGCTGCTGGACTACCAAAAGCCGGACAGGGCATATCTGGAAGAACTGCTGACCGTGCTGAATCTGAAAGACCGTCGGAAGCATCTGCCAAGCCAGCTTTCCGGTGGGCAGCAGCAACGGGTAGCCATCGGTCGCGCCCTGATGACCCGCCCTTCCCTGATTTTGGCGGATGAGCCGACCGGCAATCTGGACACCCAGAACACCAGCGAGGTCATTGCCCTGCTAAAAGAAACATCCCGGAAATACGAGCAGACCATCCTGATGATCACCCACAACCGCAGCATTGCGCAGACGGCAGACCGGGTGTTGCAGGTATCGGACGGCTGCCTGACCGATTTTGGGAGGTGCCGGGAATGAGCAGCACAGAAATGAAAAGCTATCTGAGCCTGATCCCGATTTCTGCCAAGGTACGCAGACGGCAGAACCGCATGACGATTTTGTGCATCGTCCTTGCGGTGTTTCTGGTCACGGCGGTGTTCAGTATGGCAGATATGGCGATTCGGATGGAAACCTCAAACCAGCTGAACAAAAACGGAAACTGGCATATCATGGTAAAGGACATCTCCCCTGAAACAGCCGCAGAGCTTGCCGCACAGGAGGATGTTGCTGCATTTTCGGCGTATAGCGACATCAACGCTTCCCTTACGGAAAACTACTTTGCCGGAGATAAACGTGCCGCACTGGTAGGAGCAGATGATGCAATCCTTCAAATCTTTCCGGGAATGCAGTGTAGCACTGCCCCGGCGGATGGCGAAGTGCTCGTGACAGCAAACATCCGGGATTGGCTGGATGTTACGGTCGGTACAGCGATTCCGCTGACGCTCCCGGATGGACAGACCATTTCGCTTACTGTCGCAGGTTTCAATGAGGATACCTCCGATGCGAACCAGTATGATGCTGTTGTGTTGGTGATGAACCGCAGTACATTTTCTCAGATTGCCGCACAGGTAGAAGAATCCTTTGAAACACAGTATTTCATCCAGTTCAAGCCACGTACCAATTTGCGGCAGTCCATTGTGAACATCGAAAACAAGTACGGAATTTCAGAAGAAAAAATCTCCGAAAATACTTACCTGATGGCGTTGAACGCAAGCAGCAACAACGATTATATTGTAGGCTTATATGCGGTAGCGGCTGTGTTGGCTGGCATGGTCGTCCTTGCCGGAATTTTTATGATCACAGGCAGCATCAACAGCAATGTAGTTCAGCGTACCAGCTATTATGGAATGCTGCGTTGTCTTGGGGCAGGAAAAAATCAGGTTCGGATGCTTGTCCGGCTGGAAGCCCTTTTCTGGTGTAAAACTGCTGTTCCAGCAGGATGTGTGCTGGGAATCGTTTCCACATGGGGATTGTGTTCCTTTCTGCGTGGATTTATCGGCGAGGAGTTCAGCTCTTTACCAGTGCTTGGCATCAGCCCGGTCGGTATTATCTGTGGTTCCGCGCTGGGACTTATCACGGTTTGGTTCGCGGCATCTTCTCCGGCACGGCGGGCGGCAAAAGCTTCTCCGATCACAGCAGCAACTGGGAATGCGGTGGAAAATGCAGCGGATTCTCCGTGTCATGCTCGGTTGTTTGGAAGTCGTGCAGAGCTTTCTTTGGGCGTGAGCCATGCAACCTCGTCCAAAAAGAACTTGCTTCTGATGACAGGTTCCTTTGCGTTAAGCATTCTCCTGTTTTTGAGCTTTTCGGTTTTGCTTCGATGGGTTGGATTTGCGCTGAATCCGTTGCAGCCCTACACACCGGACTTATCGGTGGCTGAAACATCCGGGCAAAATGTCCTTGACCCGGTGCTGGTGGAGCAGCTGGAAGCTCTGCCGGAAGTCAAACACGCATTCGGGCGGATGTATTGCCCGCTCCCGGCGGAATATCAGGGAAAACAGGGGTCCATCGACCTGATTTCATACGATACGATACAGTTTGGCTGGGCGAAAAAAGACCTGATTGGCGGAACCCTTCCGCAGGAGCCGGAGGATGGCACATACCCTGTGCTGACGGTATTCGACAAAAGCAACTCCCTGACCGTGGGTGATACCATTCAGCTGGAGGATGCAAAGCTCACAGTCGTGGGTGTATTGAACGACAGCCCGTTCAGTAGTACCGATTTCCCGATTGTTATCTGCACCGAAGAAACCTTCCATCAGCTGACCGGGCAAAACCGCTATGCGGTGATCGATATTCAACTAAAAGATACCACAGCAGACGCAGCCATTGCACAAATACACACCCTGCTGAGCGACACGTTAAACAAGCAGGTTGTTTTTTCCAACCGAATCGAAGGAAATCGGATGATACAAAGCACCTACTGGGCGTTCCATCTGGTGGTCTATGCGTTTCTCATCGTGATTGCAGGAATCACCATTCTGAACATCGTCAACAGCATTTCCATGAGCGTGTCGGCACGAATGAAGCAGTATGGCATCCTGCGTGCCATCGGGATGGATGATGCACAGCTGAAACGCATGATCTCTGCCGAAGCTGGCACCTATGCGGTGTCCGGTCTTGTGGTGGGCATTGCGCTGGGTCTTGTGCTGAATCGGAAGCTGTATATCCTGCTCATCACCCATTATTTCGGTGCAGCGTGGCAGGTGCCGTGGGGCTGTCTTGCCGTGATTGTCGTAGTCGTGCTGGCGGCTGTGGTGCTGGCAGTATATAACCCGGTCAGGCGAATCCTCATGCAGCCCATTACTGCAACCATCAGTGAATTATAAGCCAGAACAACAGATGCCCACCAGCTTATGGCGAAAACCATAGGTCGGTGGGCATCGTGTTCTTTATAAGGGTTTAATCTTCCAGTCTGCCGTGGTCACAGCCAAGCGACAGATAATGCTCTACCTCCCCTTTCAGCACCATCTGGGCGTACTCCAAGGGCTTATTATACAGCAGCCAGTCCAGCTCTGCCCGCTGTGCCGGGGTGTTGCCGTATTCGTCTTCCACAGCGATGCAGTCGATGGCAAGAGTGGTGCCATCCTCGAACCGGGCTTCCACCCGGTTGGTGTCCATATTGAAGCGGCAGGAAAGCAGTTTGTTCATGGTGAACCTCATTTCTATATCAAATGGTGTCTGTTCGGATGTCCTAAACCCTGCCATAGAGCCGATGTGTTATGTAAGATTGTTGTCGGGACAAAACTGGAAGATTATGCGTGATAAATACCGTTGAAATCCAGCTTTTGGGGCTGTGCGAAACAGCCTGTTTTGCCGGGCTGATTTTGGCTCTGCACACTTTTGCACATTTTCTGCACATCGCAAGGATGGATAACAGGTGCAAAGGCGTGCAAGCAATGCAAAGGATGCAACAGAACAACAACGGTAAAATAACGGTGATTCGATTAAAATGACGTTTTAGCGTCAAATGATGAAATGGACAAAATGTGCCATTCGGTTCCTACGAATCAGTAGGCCGGGGGTTCGAGTCCCTTCCATCGCACCAAAAAATGCCGTGAGATCGAAAGATTTCATGGCTTTTTTGTTTTTTGCAACACAGCTGCACGGTTTTTGCACGGTCGGTGCACGGTTCGTGTTTTCTGTGTTGAATTATGTAGGGCGCGGGATTGCATTGCAATCCGTGCCCTTTTTTGCATTCAGGTCAACAGTGCAAGGCGAAGCTGTGCCTTCGTTTCAGGGTCTGCATCTTTCAGGAGCTCCAAAAGCGCGGCCATGGAGAGCGCTGTGTTCCCCTGGACAGGCGGAGTTTGGGCGCTGGCTTCTGGTTTGGCGTAGAAAGAATTTTCAAACTTTTTGCCCAGCTCCATGCGGGAAGACTGCTGGATATGGGCGTAAGTGTTAACCAGAAGATCCGCACTGGCGTGGCCGGTTGTTCCCTGCACAGATTTGATATCGCCGCCCGAGATCATCAGCTGGTAGGTGGCGCTGGAATGTCGCAGCCCGTGGAAGACGATGCGGGGGAACTCCGGGTGAGCGTCCTGCCATTTGAGGAACTTTTTGCGGATCAGAACGGGCTCCACGGCCTGACCATTGGGCAGGCGGAGAAGCATTCCGCTGTCGTGGTAGCGGTCTGGGGAGCGGGCCTCGTCTTCTTTCAGCCGTTCCAGCCAGTGTTTCAGTTCCTCCCGGAGAGCGGCGGTCAGAAAGATATTCCGGCAGGAGGACTCGGTTTTGGTGCTTTTCAGTATGAGAGAAGTTTTGCTGCCTTCCAGTTTATCGGGAAACTCCTTGATGATACAGTTGCCATCCACCTGAAGCAGGGCGTTTTTCTGAATGCGCTGCATGGACTTGTTGACCGAGAAAGTGCCGACCCCACCGGCGGCGTCAAAATCGATGTCCTCCGGGGTCAGTCCAGCAACCTCCCCTTCTCGCAGCGCGCCCACCAAGGTCAGGTGGACAGCTAGGTGGAGGATGGGGTCCTCCATGCTGGCCAGGGCCGCCCGCATTTCTTCCACTGTCCAGATGCTTCGTTCCTGGGTGGTCTTTTTGGGGCCTTCCAGAGGGACGGGGCTTTTCAGAAGGATTCCCCATTCCACCGCATAGAGGAACGCGGTGTGAAGCAGACGATGAACCTCATGGATGGTGGTGCCGGACAGCAGACGCTGTTTCTGCTTGGGGGTGAGCTTCTGCTTTTTGCCCTCAACATACTGCCCACAGGGCGTTTTGCTCAGGGTACTGTACAGGTTCTCCAGGTGATAGGGCTTCAGCTTCTGCATCTCAAAGTTGCCGATATAGGGGAGGATGAGATTCTGGATGGTGGACAGGTTGGACTGGTAGGTTTTGGGAGCCCACTTATGCTTGGTGCATTGTTTGGGCAGCCAGTTCATCAGGAATTCACCGACCGTTATAGTGGACGGAATCAGGAAAGTTCCGCTTGCAAGCTCGTGTTCCACCTGCTTTTTGCGGTTCATCGCCTCCTCTTTGGTGGGAAAGCTCTCCCATTTGTCGCAGCTTTTGCCGTGCTCATCGAAATAGGTGTAGCGGACGCTGTAGGAGCTGCCGCGTTTGGTGATATATGCCATGCTGTGCCTCCTTGATCAAGCGGCCCGGAACAGCCAAGCGTCGAAACTGTCCTTGGGAATGCGGATGCTTCCGCCTACCCGGAGGACACGAAACTCACCGGTGGTGTTGCAGAAGTTATAAGCGGAGCGCAGGCTGATGGCCAGCATCTGCGCCACTTCCTCCACCGTGTACACGCAAGCTTTCGACTCGGGCTGTTTCAGGTCAGAGATTGGAGACTTGACGGCATTGTTTTGGGTGACCAATTCCATTGTACCGGGATTTGCGGCGCTTTGCAAGGTTTCAGTGTTAAAATGATCGTTCTTACAAACATTCTTCATGGCATTTCTCCTTTTTGATTCAAAGTTCTGCGGTGCGGTGGGAGGCTTTGGGCTTCGCGTATTCTTCTAAAACTTCCGGCGGAATTCGCTCCAATACGGCGAGGGCCTCCTCATACTCCCGCTGGAGCTTGGCATCCTCCAACTTTTTCAGAACGCTCTCGTGGGTCGCCTCCTCCAGGGACTCCGAGAGCTTTTTGTTTTTCCGCTTGAGTTTCTCATTCTCAGCCTTGGTACTGCTGAAGGCTGTACTGTACTTTTTCAGCTGGGTCCGCATTTTCTCCACGGCTGGGATATAACCGTCCAGCAGTTCGGAAATCTCAGCGGCCCGCTTCTTGCCGTTCAAGGGGCCGATGCCGGTGAGCAGTTGGTCCAGCTTTTGGCGCTGCTGGGTGAGATGGGTCATCTCCTTGAAGATACGAGGCGGGATATGGTCGCGGCCCGTCTGGCTTGCACTCTCGCCGCGCTCCAGGTCGGGGTATTTAGCAACCATGTGCTCCCAGAACTTGTCCTGCCACCAGGTCAACTTCTTTTTGTTACCAACGATCTCTTTGGCGCTGAGTCTGCCATCTGGCGTCAAGGGGACAAAAGAAAGGTGCATATGGGCTGTTTTCTCATCCATATGCACCACGGCGGAGATGATAGTTTCTCTGGATTGGTATTGCACAAAGAAGCGGAGTGTTTCCTCAAAATACTGCCGGATTTCGGGCAGCTTCTTGCCCTTGAAGAACTCCGGTGTAGCGGTGAACAGCACCTCTACCACCCGGACACTGTCCTTTCGGGTGCGGCATCCAGCGGCGCTGATCTGGCGCTCAGCCTCAGCCCGGTAACGTTGGGGTGGTTCGATCAGGTGGAAGTTATGCTTGCTGCGGGAGAGGTCAATATCGGGATTACTGGCGTATCTTTCTTTTCTGCGTTCGTTATGGGCTTCGATGTTGGTGATCTCTGGCCCCTTGTACTTGGCAAAGCGCATGATGGCGTATTGTGGTTGGCTCAATGGCGGCCCTCCTTTTTGGCAATTCAATCGTATTGATGACGGACATTGTAAAGCTCCTTTCATTCATGTGGATGGATAGGCTTTGATGATCGAGGTGGTGGTGTTCCATTTGAACACCGCCAAAAAATCAAGTGTTCATTTTGAACACTTGATTATAAGTCTAATAACCGAGACAACTGTGCTCCCCAAATTAAGTTATCAAAATGATAACTTGATCCAACGGGCACAGCATGGTAGATTTAACGTCCAAACTTTAACTTACTGATTTTGCTTTTGAGATAAAACGATCTGCTTTTCAGTTGGTCAAAATGACCAACTGATATTTATTGGTTACAAGATACTGACCTTTTTATAGAGGAAAAAGGAGATAACTGAAATCAAGTTCTCAAAATGGGAACTTGATCGGAACCGGTTGGTCTGGGTCAAAATGACCCAGACCACTTCAGCGCCATAAAGGATTGCGTATATAGCGCGTTTTGGGCTTTTCGCTATGTACGTGCGTACGGGGGTGATGCGTACATAGCAGTGGAAGGTGAACACCTCGGTATTCCAGAAAATCAACGGACAAAATCTGTCCGTTGATTTTCTCACATCTACCGCGAAGTTCTGTTGTGCAAGATCAAGTGGTCAAAATGACCACTTGATTACAGGGATTGGACCAAAGCAGATGCACTTCCAAAAAGGTTATACAATAAAAAGAATGTGGACATTTTGTCCACACCTACTTCAGACCGTTAAAGATTCCTTGCGAGAAGCGGTGGCACTGGACATTTTGTCCAGTGCCATCAAAACCGAGTTGTCGCCGTGACAACTCGGACAAACCTGTGTGGTTGTGGACAAAATGTCCACAACCACTTTAGTGTCGTAAAGGATTCGTGTATATGGTGCGTTTTAGGGTTTTCGCTATGTACGTGCGTACAGAACTTGTACATACGTACATAGTAAAAAGGCCAAGTTTCCTCTTATACAGGTTTTTGGCCGTTCCCAAAATGGGAACAGCCACTTCAATCATAAAAATATGGGTCGGTGACTCGCCGACCCCTTGCTGGCAGGGTAAGGGCGTTGTGAAGCACGACATCCATCTGACTTGGAGCGTTTTAACTTGGTTGTGACCAATTTGGTCACAGCCACTTCAAGGGAGTAACAAACGGTTACGCCCTCTGAAGCCTTTCGCCGGATGCGTCTGTACGGGCCTCGTACATACGTACATAGCGAAAAGGCCAAGTTCTCCCATATACAGTTTTATCCCCAGAGGGAAGTGGGCATCTCAGGCCGTACAAGTGCCTCAATTCCCAGATAGCCCCATACGCGGCGGCCTGCTGAGTTGGCGATGTTGTTGGTGTGCTCCAGGTTGTACTTTTTCAGGTTGGCAATCACGGCATCGCTGAAGCTCCGGGCTTTCAGAGCTACCAGGTTGTTCTCCTCACACCACATCTTATAAATGGTATAGAGGTCTTTGGAGCTAATGCAGGCATCCGCCTTGAGCCGAATATAGTCCTCGGCCTCCATGAAATCGAAGAAGTTGTTGTTGTCCCGCTTGACCAGCTCCCGGTTCTGCCGGGCGCGGTCACTCTCAGTAAACTTGAAGCCGTTCCTGACCAGACGCTGCAACCCCTCGAAAGCCCACAGGAAAATTCCCTCGGCCTCGGCGGCCATCTTCTCGGCGATGTCAGGGTCATCTACCCGGTCGGCGGGCTTGTCCCTGGTGGTCAGGACCAGTTGCCGCCGATAGAAGCCGTCGCTTCGGTCGTACAGGGCTTGTAAGTCTCCATTGCTGAAAGCCAGCAGCCGGGCATACATCCAGCCCTGGTAGCTCTGCTTGCCTTTACGCTCCAGGTCCATCTGCCCCTGGGCCGTGACAATGGATTTGACGTAGTTGGTCTGCCGCAGGGCTTCCATCCGCATATCGTCGTCCACGCAGAGCAGGATGTGTTCCAGGTCGGCCCGGGCAAAACGGTTCTCAGAGATTTTGCCGATGCTGCCGTCCTTCATATTAGTGCCGAACAGCTTGGACAACACCACGCCGATCTGACTTTTGCCCTCGCCGCCCCGGCCCTTGATAACCATCATCCGCTGGCCCTTGTTGCTGGGAATGAGGCAGTAACCTATAAACTCCTGGACAGTCGGAATATCTTCCGGGTGGAGCAGATCAAACAGGAACCGCAGCCAGTGGGTAGGCTGGGCCGCTTTGGGGTTGTATCGGACCGGCAGCCGGTTGCGGATCACTTCCGGCTTGCCTTCCCGAAAGCTGCCGTTCAAGTTCAAGGTACCATTGGCCAGGTGGATACAGTTGGTGACTGGCGGGAAATCATCCACCTGGGCGGAGAGTTTCAGCAGGTCCAGAATGCTGCCTACCTTGCGGGCCACGTTGTTGCTGGCGTAGTCCTTCAGTTCCGCATAGATGGTACTCCGCAGAGGCATCTCATCTGTTACCCGGCCATCTTCGGTGAAAAAGAAACCATTGCAGAAAACAATTTTGTGGGTCGAAATGAAGGTCTCACAGAAAACAGATTCGTTGATCCGGTAGCCTTCTTCCAGCCAGACCGGGTCATTGGAGCTGGGCCAATATTTCTTGTTTTTCATGCAGCCTCCTCTCTGTCCAGGGTATTGAGGCGGGATTCGACCATCGGCAGAAGCTGACCGTCCAGCAGGCGCTTGGCAGCGGCTGCCTTCTTGGAGGTGGGCCCGAAGGCCAGGCAATCAATAAGGTCGTCCACAACGGCCATCATGTGCAGAGCCTCTACAAAATGCTCGTCCAGCGGTTCCTCCGGGGAGAGGGGAGCAAACTCTGTTTGCCACCGGGTCAGCAGGTCGCGGTAGTCGTGGAGGACCCGGAGACAGTAGAAGATTTCCTCTTGCTGGGTGTCTGAAGAGGCAGCGGCTGGCTTGGGCAGAGCGACTGCACCCGATGGAGGCTTGTCCGGGCTGAGTCCGAAGTCCTGGGTCAGCTTCCGGGCTGCCTGGAAGCTGCTGAGACCAAACAACTGGGCGGTAAGGTCAATGACATCGCCGGTGGCACCGCAGCCGAAGCAGTAATAATAGGTGTCGTTCAGCTTCATGCTGGGGGTATGATCCTCGTGGAAAGGGCAGCGAGTCATCCAAGTAGTAGTGACAGGCAGGCCGTACAAGGCTGCGGTCTGCTTGACAGTGACGGATTCCTTTACGATTTTAAAAAGATTCATTTATACCTCGCTAATCTGGCATCTTATGGGCAGGGATACAGTACTTTGCCGTGGATAGAGGTGTACCTCGTTTCGGGGTACATCTGAGTCCATGACGAGTGAATTGGGTGCGTAACGTTTCGTTCCATACCTCCTTCCGCGAAAAAATAAAGCCTGACTTCTCCTTTCGACTTTTTTCTTCTTGAGCCTGAGAGGGCCTTCAATGTATAATCAAAAAAGTTCCATAAACTGTAACCCGGTTATGGGTTGTAACCGGATTCGGAACTACCCTTTCACTAATAGGAGAAATCCGGGGTGCAAAACGGAACCATTTTTTAAAATTTTCAAAAAATTTTTTGGAGTGAGGTGGAGGCGTGGTAAATCGGTATGCGAGAGGATTTCAGGATGACAGATGGGATGATGAATCCAGCATCAGTTTGACGAATGAGGCGCTGGAACGAGCCGCTGCGGCAGAACGTAAGATTGAGTTGGAAATCGCCCTGGAGCATGACGAGCACCCCCTCCATGACGAAGAAGAGCTAGAAACCGAGGAGGAAGAAGCCTCGCTAACCAGTGAAAAGCGGCTGAAACGGGAAATCCGGGCGGAAGCCGTTCGGCGTCTGGAGGAAGCCGCCCGGACTGAGGCGGACTTTTCTGTGGTGATAAAGGAGTGGGACAAGCTGGACCAGAACCGGGAGCGCCGGGAACGGAATTACGAACACCTTCGGGGAGACTTGCCACTGGATTATCAGGCTGTTTCAGAACCCAAACTGATTCCCAGGTGGATGAATGACACGGCGTACCGGCAGATGATGGCCGGAAACTTTCTGGATATCCTATTTAACTGCCCTTATCAGATGCACCAGCTGACCGCTAATCCATTTATCTCGCGTATGATTGAGGAGCTGAGCGAGGATCACAAGGAAGTTCTGTACTTTCTCTCCCTGCGGCTATGGAGTGCTACCCAGCTTGCCTTAGCTCGTGAGCAGTCCGACCGCAATATCCGAAAACTAAGGAAAACCATTCATAGAAATTTACAGCGACAGATGTTTGACTACCTGCATAGTAAACGGGAGCGAGGTAGAAGTCTGACCCTGCGGGAACGCCAATTTATAGAGGAATATTCAGCCCTCGCAGAGGAACAAGGCAAAGATGTTGTGATTCGGCGGGAAAATAAGACGAACCGCAGAAAAGGAAAACCGCCCCTGGCGACAGGGACGGCTGAGGGGGAATAAATGCAGAATGAAGAACTTGTTTGAGCAATCCCGTTCTCATTGGGTGCGGTACGATCACTACGAGCTGAAAACGGCAAAAGACGGCAAACGGTACATCACCCCCGGCAAAGACACAAAGCCGGAGGTTTACAACCCGCTTAAAGAGGTTCCAGGCATCGTGCTGGACGCCCTGAATGTTGGAATGTTGATGATGAGCCGCAGCCCGGCGGTGGAAGTGGAGCGGGCAGTGTTGAAGTTTGTCACCCGGTATGGTTTATTGGGTCTGATGACCGCTCTGCCCACCACGCCGGCCTTTATGGACTATGAGGCGGTTTACCTGCCGAAGAATCATTTCCTGAAAGAGGAATCCATGGACACCGACCGGTATCTGGCTCTGTTTTATCCCTTTGACCAGCTGGACTTGGTGAAACGGGGAATTGAATCCGCCTGGAAGGTTTCCGGGGACCGGACGATGGTTGCCCTGACCATGACCTTTATGGATGAACCCATGGCAAAAACTATGAGCTTCCAGCGGCAGTATGCGGAGCCTTATGACTGGGTCGCCCAGCAGTTCAAGGACTGGGCTTTCACGCTGACCACCTCTATCTTGTACTACCAGGACTACCGTCTAATAGATCAAGACACCCGGGAATTGTACCAAAAAGCCATGGCTGCGTTCGGTGGGATTGCCCCCAGCTACCATATCGAGCTGCTGGACAAGCCCACCATTTACTGGGATTTTCACTCCCTGCTGCTGGGTATCCAGATGATGTTCAGCTTCATGCTGG
>OJQX01000820.1_pt1 | contig 16042 bp, 10 predicted proteins | sample 1599031 | NCBI WGS metagenome assembly OJQX01 (sample SAMN03922513, study PRJEB24848) | human gut metagenome | isolation source: stool sample | host: Homo sapiens | place: Germany | collected 2010-02 | reverse complement strand
GACTAGGGATGCGTTTGCATCAGAAAGTCATGCGCATGATAAGCCTTTCGACTTTCGGAATCGTTCTGCTTAAACTTGTATTTGATGATTTGTGGGCAATGCCTACTATTGGTAAGATCATTGTATTCATCATTCTCGGACTGATATTACTGATACTTTCATTCCTTTATCAGAAATTAAAGGATGTATTATTCAAGAATGATGAAGATGAAGTTAGCTGATATTGATAGTAACCTCCCGAAATAAAGCTCCCCTCTCTTTCCCGCTGGAAAGAAAGAGGAGCTAGCAAACAAAGCAAACAATAAATACAGCTTAGAACGCGCTGCATGTCTATATTTTTACTGTCCTGCCGGAATAACAGGGGATTTGATGCAACGTACAGAACAACCATAGGATCTATACATATTCTCATTAATCTTGCAATTAGGTTGTATGTCATGATAGATGTTAAATATGTATGCACGTCCATTTGTAGCTGCGCTTGTACGCATGTTTAACCACCATCTACCATAGCTTGAACTAGATTCTGTAGCATCATTCTGAAATGTTTTTCCACTAAAGAAACCTGCTGCGGGATAGAATATAATTCCATCTACAGGAGCCGGTGTATTACTATCTTTTTTGATTTCCGGCCAATAATAGCATCCTATCCCATAAGAATCATGATAGTATAATCCTCGTTCATTGTAAAATCCATTAATATTTGATGATGGTGTAGTCCTAGCAATGGTGAAATCGTCAACGATGTTAGGGGCACTACTTTGACTGGTCGGTATTTGCCATCCCGGTGGACAAGGATCGAACAGACTTTTTCTTACTTTGTTCCATGGCCGGGTATTTACCCCGCTTGCAGGTTGTGCTATTAATGTGGGATCCTGCCAGACGTAGTAAGGTGTGTTAATGGTACCCTCAAAAAAAGTCGTGTTTTCACTGGTCGTTCCCAGCCAAGGAGTTGAGGTAGACGTACCAAGAATGAGTGTCGTAGGATTGGCGATGGCGTCCGACATCAGGATTGTATATTTGCCATCTTTGTTTGCTACCTCAGTCTTGTTCCACATTCCACCACCATTGGTTTTTGTAAAGAGCTTGGTATCATTACCGTCACCGTCATAAAGAGTCCATCTGGGTTGGAATGGATCTTTCCGGCCGTATTGATATAGATGTCCGCCACATTCGGCAGAAACTCCGTATGCTGCGCGGGCTCCCAGGTTACGATCCATCATGTAAGAACGGTTGTAGAAATATTTTTCATTGTTAGCAGATGAATCATATACTTTATTATAAAGAGGAGTCAGGGTTGTTTCACCGGAGGTTGGAGTACGATATCCAAAATACCCCGAAGCGTAACGGTCTACTTGTCCTCCGGGTACACTATAAGTGAACTTCAACGGATCAATAATGATGGGAATGTCGGGGTTGTAGTCGGTTACCCACAAAAGCCAGCTCCATCGGCATGTGCCGCTTGCATCAAAAAGGCCGATGCATAAGCTGCCGTATTGAGACTGGGTCAAGGGAGGGACAACTACTTTTATGGCTTTGTTTCCTGCGCCATTTCCGGAATATACAGGCATATATAGTTTATCTGCACTTTCTTCCGTATAATGTCCGAATGCAATCATGTTAGGGTTATCACACCAGATCACCTTGCACGTCCAGGTTTGATCGATCGTTTTGAATCCACCGAAAGAATCCGTACTTTTAATAATGTCGGTATATCCTCCTGTCGATCTATCGAAGAATTTATTCGCCTGCTCCAATGCGGGAATTGTGTACGATATGGCTTTTCCACCTATAGGCGGGTTTAGTATATAGCAATTTGCGGCTTCTGTGAATATAACGTCTTCTACTCCTACTATCCGGCTGTCTTCTCCCACGGTTTTGTTGGTAATCGTAAATGATAAGTTATATTTCCGGTTGGGCAAAATATTGAAATCAGTCGTCAGGTCTGCTCCGGGGAAGATGCGGTAGTAACGTCCTCCACCATTCGAGTCTGGTGACGTATCTATTGCATAAATCTCAATGTAGGTAGCGTTGCCGGGTGCTAGTTGATTTTTACTTTTCTGGTCTCCTTGATCGTTTTTGAAGACACCTCTGGCATTGCGTGGCATATACCAGGTGTATGTCCGTGTATTTCCTGCAGATAACTTGTCGGGTTCTGCATCGCTGTATGCCCTGAATTTCGATACTAAAGGTGAGGGGGTGATTTCATTTTCAGACTGCTCGTACCGTAGATAATCTGCCCAATAGATTTTAGAGGGTACATTACACAGACGTGCTGAAATCACCTCATATTTGCAATCGGCCGAAACCGTGAGATTCAGTTCTATCTTGGATATGCTCCGGTAGAGTTCAGGATCCAGTTGACTGCCAAGATGGATCGTTCCGTCCATTGTTCCACACATCACTACATTGTCGTTTTCCAATCCCGACGCTTCTTCTTCCCGGTAATAATCATCTGATATTTTTAGAATATCCTCGTAAGTTGTAACCCCTTTCGTTGCTTTCCAGTTGATGGTGGAAAGATTAGTATTTGCTATAAAAAGTAGCCGTACCGGGGAGTCGGAGGGAATAACCCCTGCTGATATATTCTCATTCGTGATTTCTATGTATTGAGGATTAGTGAGCAGGAGACTCGAATTGTCTGTGCCGTCAAACTCGAAAAGCCAGATATTGTTTACCTTTTGGGCGTCTGAACCATTGGTTGCCCTGCTCGATACGTCAGAATTACCTGATACCTCCTTTGCTATCCGGCAGGATAGCGGGAGGTAGACCAAATCTTCTTTTTCCTGATTATATTCGGAAAAGAGTTCATCTTTGCAACCGGATAGCAAGAGTAATACACCTATGAATAGACAACAGTATTTTAGTTTCATACGTATCTGTATTTTTTTATTAAACTTCTTATTCTTGAATGCAGCGAACTACGCCGGCTTCGCTTTTCATAGCACTGGAAATGTAAGGGTATGGTGATGATGGAGAAAAGAAAAGAGTATTTGGCTCTACACTTCTTACGACTAACTGATAGAAGCTAGAACCCTGTCCGTTGGCTAGAGATGCCCATATAGGATAAAAAATAGTACCGTCTACGGGATATGTAGTTCCTACCAGTTTATAGGGCCAATAACGTATTCCATACCAACCGTCTATAATGCTTTTTAGTTGTTCGCGACCCTTGTCATCCGAATTGGTCCGTCCGTCCCTATCTGTAAATTCATCTTTCCACAAAATGGAACCGGGAAGCCTCCATCCCGGCGGACATGGATCAAATAAGGTCTTATCCCATTGAGCAGGAGAGTAGACTGTTCTTTTCAGGTCATTCCACATATATTTATCTAACAAATTTTCATCTCCATTATCTGCCCTTCTCAACCATTGGGAAAGACCTGATGGATAATAAAATTTGTCAGGTTCTTCTATTGTCATATCCATCGTAGCTTTTGACTTTGTATCTATTTTGGTTCCTTTGCAATAGTTGATTAGGGCAATGCCAGCATTCGGTTGGGGCTTGGTATAAACAATTTGATTATCTTTATCATAAATAGAATAATGGCCAATAGGTGGTACCGGATCTTTTCGTCCGAACTGGTATAGCGGTGCCGGATTTGCCCAAAGTTGTTTGTTTTTATTATAACTGGTTTGGTCGACATAGTTTTTCTCTGTCAATGCGAAAGAACTGACACCCAGATAGCGGTCCATTACCAGTTTGCCTGCATAAGGTTTAGCGAAAGAAGTGGTGGTGGTCCATGAAGTGTATATCCATGGTTCGGCATATCCCGATGCTATTCCACCATAACGTTCCACCTGTCCGCCGGGAACCGGATAAACATGTACCTGTTCACTGATCTGAACCTGAATATCCGGATTATAGTCGGTCACCCACAAATGCCAGCTCCATGCGCAGCCACCTTGGATAGTACCGGCTTCATCCGTGCGGTAGACTCCTATCAGAATATTACCCTGCTGACTCGCTGTTAATGCTGGCACACGTACACGCAAATATTGATTATTGATGCCTTGTCCGGTGTTTCCTATAAGTGTCAATCGATCTGTAACACTAATGTCCGGAGAATAAAGAGTGTTATTATCTGTCCAAATCACCTGGCATTTCCATTGGGTCTTTTCTGTGAATGCTTTTTTCATATCCTGTCCGAGTAGTGCGTAAGCCGGATCTGCCCAGAAATCATTGACCCGTTCTATCGGAATGTAGAATACTTTGGCTCCCGAACCTGTTTCCGGTGGGTTGATGATGTAACAGTTTGCTTTAGGAAATACCACTTTGCTCAAATGCTCCACTCGTGAGTCTGTATTCGGATCACCTGCACCACTGATGGTCAGAGGAATACGGTAGACATAATTAGAAGTTACATTGAAATTGTTCAGCATATTTTTTCCCGGATACACCCGGAAGCGGATATCATTCATTTCTTTATCCACTGCCAATATCTCGATGTAGGTAGCGGATGTTTTTGCTCCGTTATTCTTCTGGTTGACGGCAGTGTTCGTCGAAACTCCCTGATGATTGCGGGGAAGATACCAAACGTATGTTTGCGGAGTCCCTTTTACCGGTATCCGGTTGGTGATGGCTTCATAGTTGATATAAGAATAGGAGGTACCGGGGAAAACGGCTGTTTCATCCTTCATTTCTACAAGTCCGTCGCACCACCGCATCTTGGCTGGAATTTGCTTCAGTTGCACCGAACGTACTTGAAAACCCTCTTCCAACGCATCTGCGAAATTGAGTTCCAACTGGATTTTGGCTACACTATATACAAATGAAAGATCGAATCCGCTGCTCACTTGGTCGGTGTTTACAACTCCTTTCCATTCTGCTACCATGGGGAGATTTGTGTCTGTATCCGGAAAAGCCCCCGAAGTTATATCCTTGGTTTTAGCCAGTAGATCTGCATAGGTAGCCACTCCGTTCAGTAATAACCATTTGTAATCGCTATTATTGTTGTTGGCAACGAATACAAGACGGTGCGTCGTTCCTCCGGAGGTGGACACTTTTATAGTCCCCTGTTGAGAAGCGTCCAGATCAAAATAAAGCGGATCACCTACCATGACACTGTTGTCCGCTGTTCCGGCAAACTGGAACACCCAGACATTATTAATCTTGTCTTCCGGCAATGAAGTGGCGGCACGAGTCACCGTGCTACCATCTTCCATTACCGTTGGCGGTATTATTTTACAGACAATAGGAACTTCTATCCGAGTATCGGTTGAGTCATTCTTACGGTATAATTCATCCTGACACGAGGTGAGGTAGATACATGCGCTTAAAACGATGCTTATAAGCCAATATTGATTCATAAGTTTCTTTTTTTAAAGTTGTTTTATAAATCGTCTCCGGGCAGGTCAACATCTGCCCAATCATTGTTAGTGTTCCATTTACCCAGTATGACGCCACTACCTGCACCACCAATATCCAGCGGATCGGATGGAATGCCGTTATGCCATATATCATCGTTGATGAGATGTCCTCTCACTTCTATATTGGTGCGTGATATGATGAAGCTGATTACATAATTATACGAGGGTAACGCATTGATAGGCAGGCGAATCTCCATCTCTTCCGTGTTGGGCATAGGGCGACTGGTATACGTGATATTTATTTTCACCGCAATCGGATGTGCAAGGGTAGAGGATGAATAATCTGCCGGGAAAATGGGGATTGACTCTAATGAATAACGTAGAGTTCCTTTATCCACAGAAGCTGATTCGGTCGTTAAGTTAAAATAATCTACTAAATGGTCTTCGGCTTCATCTGCTGAAGAAGACTCACTATAGAATATTTTCATATTTTTTGTATAGGGATGTAAGTTGGCTCTGGTGCCTAAACCGGATACTGCAATTTGAGTATCTAAAGTAAACGGCACGTCTTTTTCATAAAAAGCAAAGGTTAATTTGGACTTCATATTGCGGAACACAAAAGGATCGGGCACTGGATACACTTTGTAAACCGTCTGGCCTCTACCCTCGATTACAATATCAAATTTATTATCTGTCAGATACAAATCCTCTCCTCGTTGGTATGGAATAATGGTTGAACCTGCAACAACCCTTGTTGGACGAGCGGGTGTGTAAGCCAGTATTTCATAAGTGACGGGGAGTTCTTTACTGATATTGGCTGTCAACTTCTGCCCTTGAGCAGGATTTCTTCCTGCATATTGGTAGGTATCTGAAATATCGCAAGGTTCGAAGATGCTTTTTCCTTGTTCTTCTTTATAGCAATAGTATCCATAAGGAGAGGCTTTGGTATCACCTCCCGTATGGTCGGTCAGGGATGGCTCTTGTTTACTTTTTACGTATCCGATGAAACGGAAAACGGTATGATTATCAAAAGCGGTCAATACATCTCCCTCCGCTCTCGTCAGAGAGTTTGAAGATAATGAATAACTTAGATTGACAGGTTCGGCTGATGACGGCACTTCATGAACGACGTCTTTATCACATGCCTGCCATAGTAGTGGCAAGATGCCTAGTATTCCTATTTTATATCTATATTTCATGTCTTCTTATTTATTAAATTGGAAAATCCATGGGGACATCCGTCCACTCTACTCTGGACGGTACGCCGCTGTATTTCACAAAATTGTCTATGGTAGCGTTTATTACATATTTATATCCGGGCAGTAACCCGTAACGGGTTGTCCCTCCGTCAGTGACCGGCCAATCTTTTAAATTAAAGGCATAAGGCTCTGTCTGTACGGGGCTGGGCGTTGTTCTGTTGAACCGGATCTCAATAAATAAACTAATTTCCGGCTCACCGCTTTTCCATTCGATAGGAGGGATTACAAACCCTTGTTTGCTGGTTGTAAGGCTAGTGGTTGCATCTATATAATCTCCGGTGTAAGCAAATGTCGATTCATATTTAGAGTATTGCATAGAGCCGTCTATGCAGGAATAAGTACCTTGCGTGGCGATTTTAGATACAGGTGTAACGAGGTCGTTTGCGTCTTTTGTATACAATATGAATGTAGGCAACAAGTCCTGTCCCCAGAAAGAGGGGGTTACCCGGAACTCCAATTGTGTCATGATATGTTTGAATTCTATTGGAATACTACAGGTATTCTTGTCTTTATTGTCGTTGTCCATCGGGTCTACTGTACGTTTTCCTCCGTTGGGAACCATATAATCAAAGTTGGTATCCTTATTTTTTCCTATTGTAAAAGGTATCTTATCCAAGTTGTAGGTCAGTGTCGTTGTATATGGATAATAGGCATACAGATCTACAACACCAGCGTTCTTTTTCAGATAAATAGCCGGAGATTCGGAAGCTTCTGTCGTAGTATAGGTGCAAGTATTACCATCTATTGACATTCTGATTCTTTTGTATTCCGGTATAGGTTCGTATAGAGTACTCCCGTCTATTCCTTTATCAGTATTATAGCCATCTTGCGGGAAAATCGAAATGCCGACATCCCCTTTTTTAATGACAGTTTCATTTACTGGTGTCCGGCTGTTTACTACTACATTGGTCACTTGAGGAAATATTTGTAGCGAGAAGTCTTCCCTCCCTTTCTGTTCGTCCGGAGTGCTATCTGTGCAAGCACTTCCCAGCATTGCTGTCAGACAACTTATTATTAACTTGTTGATTCTTATTTTACTCATTTTATTCACTTCTTAGGTTCTAAAAATGATGGTTGCTTTACCACATAGTTGGCATATCTATTTGATTGCTTTCTTTCCACGCTTGCACCGTTATCTCTGGTTTGATGGTGAAAGAAGTAAGTACAAAACGTATTTCGTAAGATACTCCTTTCTCCGGAGTTGTACTTTTGTCGGCACTGCTACCGGAACCGTCAGAGTTCTCTGCTCTATCAAAGTGTAGAGGGAGCCGTTTGGTAACTTCTCCTTTATCGAAAGCAAATTCTACTTCTACATTTGTCGCTCCCGGCTGTATCATTTTAGGTGTACCTACCGCCGTATTCACATGTATACCCGGAGCCAATCCTTTCGAGTCTTCGTAAACGGTGACGGGTTGCTGTTCACCCGAAAAAGTCAATTCGCCGGTGACTACATTCAGCGATGCGGCTACTTGAAGACCGTAAAGCACCACTTTTGTTATTTTGCGGAATACGGGGAATGTTTCATCGTTATTCGCCGTGATTTGTATCTGTGCTGTGAGATGCTCAAACTTCATAACGTCGGATATCGGGCTAAGATAAGATCCGGTCACTATGTTGCTACATAGAATATCACTTTCACCGTCTGCCAAAGAATAGGAGTAGACGGACCGATTGCCAGCCACGGTTTCGATAGGTTTGGGGTAGAAGCCTCGTAGCACTACAGACTCATTTGTCAGAGGGTAGATTCTGACAGGATTGAATGTCATGGCATTGGTATTGGCTATTACAGCAGGCCATGATTCGGAGAACTTGTCCGGGGCATTCCCTCTTAGTATCTGTACTTCTGTATTGTCGAAGTTGTCTATGGCTGCACGGGTTGTTTTCAGTCCGGTATGAACGATAACCGGATGATCGCCCCTCTCTTCTTCTGACTGTTGCTGGCAGGATAATATGCCGGACAGTGCGAAGCACAAACAAATATATCTCGAAACTTTCTTCATATCCTTTGCTTTCTGTTAGGTGGTTATTGGTTATTCCCAAGGAAGATTTCCATTTTCCTTGTCGCCTCCATTGAAATATTTCTTTTCCCATGGAGTGATACTTGCGGTTATTTCTACTTTGTCGGCATTCAGTAGAATTTGGTAATTGATAGCAGTTCCCGGTTGCCATACGGCTTCGGTATAGCAGATAAAGAATTGTTCTTCATATATTTTTTCAGTGCCATTGGCGCTGCTATATTCTATGATAATTTTTGCCTGTTCATCATTAAAGGGTTGGGGCATTAATAGCAAAAATCCTTTGGCTGTATTCAACAGTGACATGGTGGTAGTAAGAGCGGAATCGGTAAGCGTGCCGTTTTCTATCGAGAGTACATAAGATGTTGATGTACGCAGATCACTCCATGTAATTGGCGTTTTTACTGGAGTGTTTCCTGCCGACAGAACATTGGTGACAGTAATCTTATTTATTTTTATCATATCGGATGTGGAGGAATTTTTCACTGCTGCCGAGAAGCTGATAAGTGTCAGTGCATGTTTCATGTTCAAAGGTACTGTGCCAGTACTTTTTTCACAATCCACTACCGGATCGGCAATAAGAAGGTCCACCTGATCTTCTATTTTCGAGTCGACTGTAAAGTCCATTTTAGGATAAGCTACTCCGTCTTCCTGTGTAAGTGTAAACCCTGAACAAATGGTGCTATGCGGTGAATACGCTAAGAAGGTCAGTTTATTTCCGGCGGCAGGCCAGTACTTACTGGGTGAATAAGTCCAGTCCATAGGAGTGTTGCCATCGAAAGTGCGCGAAAGAAGCTGATTGACCATGTAGTCCGGCTTGGAAGTCGCGGCGTTAAAGTTGTTTGCTCCTGTGGAATAGGCATAAACACCTGCAGACAGCAGGGCAGTCTGATCGGTATCGGTGATGGGAACGCCTCTGGAGGAATGGGGTAATGCCGAAACCACAGAAGAATTGAATGTGATCGGAACGTTAGTCTGCTCAGGTTCTGATTCGTTCTCACTCGAATCACAACCGACTATCACGGTCAATGCTGCAATAATCGCTAACAAGTGCGGCCATTGCCGACTCGCTTGCTGTATCCATCCACGTTTTGTTATACACAGTCTATCCATGTCTTTGATTCTTCGTTTCGTTTTATAGTTCCCCCGTGCAGGGTCAGCCGCACGAGGGATGGTTGACGGGAAATTGTCAAGAGATTATTTCTTTCTTAAATAAAGAGTTGTTGCACCGCTACCATCAAGAGAAACTTTTGTTGTTTCCCATGTTGTACTACCGTTATTGTTTGCTTCCCAACCGCTTGGAGGAGTTACAGAAATAGTATTAGTAGTTGTAGCAATATCCGCTATTTTTGTGAAAGTATATTTGACTACAGTACCACTATTCAACTTGCTACTTGCCAGACCTGTAACATCTATTTCGATAGGTGCAGTAAGTGCTGTTGCGTTAGTGAATGTAAATTCAGCCACATACTTCTTAGCCGGATTGCCAGCTACTTCCATATCAAATTGATCTGTCTGTTCTTTGATTGACTTGACAGTAACAGCGTCTGCGCTACTCAAGTTTACAGACTGAAGAACAACTGTCTGATTATCCCATTCGTTTACTTTTACATCCAACTTAATCGGAGTCAGTACAGGTACGTCGGGTTCACCTGTCCAGCCACCACCACCGGAACCGGAACCACCGTCACCAAAGGTGATTACGTAAGTGATACGACGGTTAGGAACCCATTCTCCATAAAGATCTTTTACGGAAGATACCGGGATAAACAGATTGGTCTGAACACCGTTGGCACCATGCAGCCACAGACCTGTACCGTCAGCTTTAGAGTTAATGGTACATTTCACACGAATATATGCACCCTCACCGGCTGTCTCCAATAGACCGGTTGTCTTATCAATCCTTGCTGAACTCGGATTCCAAGCCGGGAATTCCTGCGGAATCAACAACATAGCTCCACCATTCTTAACGCTGTTAGTCTGAACGGTTAAATCAAGATCATTAGTTACACCGCTTAGAACTTTATAGTCTTTTGCTTCAGCATATGTAACCGCATAGCCTGTACGGGCATCGTCACCAGTAGGAAGGCCCGTCCATGTAATTTGAGGATCTGCAAAATTGTCTTTTCCCGGTTTCACAGCCAAGTTCAATTTTCCGCTTTTAGAAACATTCATCATAGCAACCTCTGAAATTTTAACCTGAAGTTCACTATTTTCAGCCAACACTGCCTTGAAAACCACTTGCGTAGTAGCGTGTTTCAATTGAATAGTCGTATTCACGTTTACGTCAGGTTTGGCATATTCGCCTGCGCCCGTCAGAATATCCAGCTGCTTACTAACGTCAGTGTTAGGTTCATAAGCTGTAGGGAAACTGATTGAACGGTCATAAGTACCCTTTTTCGTCGGTGTCCCTAAATCGGCAGTACCGGTATGCCAGGAGAAGAAATCCAGATTGCTGGTAGGCCAGAACACAGATGCACCATAAGACCATTCAGTAGTTGCAGCACTATACTCCAATACTTTCGGAGCATCTAATGCTCCCAGATATGCATCTCCTGCTTTAACATCATTCGGGGCGTTCGATACATCCACAGATGACAAACCTACAATGTTGAATTTCTGTCCATTCGTAATGAAATTGCCATTGTTGTACAATTCACTCGCTCTAGTTACCGGAGTACTCACTCCAAACTTGATGGCACCATCCGGATTTCCAACTACTGTACCGTCCAGAATCTCATTGTTTGCACAACCTGAAAGTAAAAGAGCGCAGGTTGCAACGCCAGTCATAATTTTCTTCATATTCAATTATGAATTAAAAATTAATGAATAAATAGATAAAATTAACTCCACTCTGCTATCGTCGGTTTTAAGTCCCTAACAAACCTACGTGGGGAAAGAGTGTGATCCCAAGCCTAGCTTAAATGTACTGTCTGATTTGTGCGTGATGAATTAAAAGATTAAACGATTATGTGTATTCCCACCATTTGAATAATTCGTTTTTAAGTGTCCGGTTCCCCTGTCTTCTCCCATATCGCATACAGTGTCGCCCCACCTCTCGGCATCCGGTAAAGCTCCAGAGGTTGATAGGACGCTCCCTTTCCGTCATTCTGCGTGTTCCACTCCTTAAATCTGAAAGTCCATCCCTCCGGTTCTGTCGGAGCTTTGAAAGTACATTCGGGCAATACGAGAATGGTATTGTAGTTGCGACGTATCGGTTCCATCGCTCCCGAACCCTGATTGGGATGGAAGCGGACGACTGTCGTCTCAAGATTCACCGTCTGGTCATTCCAGTCCTCAACATCGGTGATGATGCCGTCCCCTGTCACAGGGATATTCGGTAAATCCAGATTCAGTCGAATATCTATGATATCGTGGGGACGACCGTTCACATAACGAAGCGTGTGTGTCATACGGTTTTCCTTTATCAGGTCATACTTCTTGAGGTAAATATCCCCATTCAGTTGCACGACACGCAGATCAACAGTATAGGTCTCCTCACGGGATACCTTATCAGGAGTGACACCCTCCAACAATCCCATTACAGAGAAAGAGGACAGAAGCGATGGCTGGGAAGTATCTCGCCTCGTTTTGGTAAACAGGATGGGGTGTGTCACTGATACGGATGAATATTCATTTTTCCCCATAAAATATCCCTCGGCCATACCCGAAAGGAAACAGGTATAGCTTCCGATGGAAGAAAGGTTTTCACCCTCCAGTGAGACATTGACCACAGAAATGACCCGTTCGGCCACAAAGTATATCACATCCGATACGGGCAGGTATAAATCATTATCCTTTGGTGTAGGATCCGTATGCACATAATTTATCATCTGCGGGGTCACCTCATAGTTGAGCAGGGTACTCACAGCCAGCGTGTCGGGATTGGTGCAGACAGTACGTGTGCTGCTTCCCGAAGAGAATCCCGGTGCAGAGAAGCGGTTCAACGGTTCGGGGAATACATACGCTTCAAACCTGTCCCGTTCTTCATAATTCCGGTATGCCAGCGAGAGGTCGAAATGCGAGCCGGAACGTGTTTCATTAAAAACCACAAATGAGTATTTACCTACCGGAAGGTCCTTTATTTCGTGCTCGTTACGATTGGCTGTCAGAATCTCCTCCCTGACTACTTCCCCCGTCTCCGCATCGTAAATCAGAATTGTGGCGGCATTGGGAGTCACTTCCGCTTTCGTCAACCAGTCAATCTTCACCATGAGTTTCGCTCCCCGGGGATGGAGAAAGCACAATTCGTCCCGGTAACAGCCCGAAAGCAACAGCAGGCAGCCGATGAGCATACCCAGACAAGCGGCACATCTGCTCCTGGGGGAATAAGTATCTGGTGTTTGATTTGTTTTCATACTATCCATTCATTAGTATCTCAATGGTGAAACTTACTTTATCCTTACTTTAAAACGAGGGATCCAAACCAGTGATATTTTGGCTTTCGTGGGACCGAACCAGTTTTGTTGGCGACGATCATACATACCGTCCGGACGGATGATGACCACTTTATGACCATCCAATGGGGTGTACCGATAGTATCGCGTGGCCAGATAACCTATTCCCAGAGAGTACTCCATGTGAAAATACTTTCCTATCGGATGGGCGAATCCGCCACTGATTCCCGAAGCTATATAGAACTCTCCCTGAATGCCATCGCCCCAAAACTGAAGGTCATACAGGCCGGCTCCGCCATAGATACCTATAAACCAGCCCACCAAGGGGTTATAATCATTCCATTTGCGGGCTTTACGATCTAATCCTGCGCTACGTGGAAACCAGTAGCGTGCTTCCAGACCTCCGGAAAGCATCTGCATCGTGAATTTTTCTGTATAAGTGGGAAGTGGAGACACGCCTCCCCGATTACCCAAACCACCCCACCAGGGAAAAATCCACTCGCCCAATACGGAGAAACGCCTGCCAATGGGAAATTCCACTTCGATATTAGGCATGCCGGCCACATCAAATAACAGATTGGATTTGATGGCAAACGGGCGTATATAGCGGTATGCGGGAAGAACCTTGCTCTTTAAAGGTACTATCATTCGCAGGGAATCCGTCATTCCAAAAGTGGGAAGCAGAGGCAGGTGCGGGAGTTCCGCATAAGGTCTGGGGATGATGGAAAGATAAATAGAGGAAGCATTTCGCAGTCTCTTATAATATTTTCGGAAAATATACCGGTAGGGGACGCCGCCATCCATTGCCTGCATACGACGGTCTCTCTCTTCGAGTGACAGTGGCAGGCTAAGAAGTTTCAGCAGCTTGTCACGTGAGGGGACTTCGAGGTCTTCTTCCAACAATGCCTGAAGCCCTGCCCAGTTTTCTCCCAGTCCGGTGTATGCTATTCTCTGTTCATCCAGATGGGGAAACTTCCATAACAAGACTTTCTTTATTTCTTTTCCCCGGCGCTCGGACAGGCGCAGGTTGTAGATAGGGGGACCTTCGGGAGATGCGTATGCCTCGATTTTGATACTGTCGACAGAACGTAGATGTTTAATGGAGAGAAGTTGTTCCAATTTATTGAGTGATGCACGATTGGACATATAGGTACTGTCCAGTACATTCTTGTCCCAGCGGAAATAGAGTTGTACTTGTGTACGAAGTGTATCACCGATATGTAATGTGTCGATTCCGTTTACCATTTCTGCAGGGTCCATGCCCTTTTTCCAAATGGTAGTATCTTGGGGATATATATGGATATTATCCTCTGCTGTAGCTGTCTGGGAGTTGATTAGTGTTATTAATGCTCCAATAATCAGGCAGCCAAGTATTCGCTTAGCATTTGTTTTGTTCGTCATGTGATTTTCGCTCTTTATATTTCTTCTAATTCTTGTCAGCCTAGCTCCTGTTACTTCACAAGTAACGGAAAAAAAGTTTTTCGTTATCTTTTATAATTTCACACACAGGCGGAGGTAAGTAACTTAGTTAGTGACATATATCGCATTGAAAACACGAAGAATTGATATAAATAATAGTCACTCCATTATTTAATATTAAATGATGGAGGCAGTTCTGTTTATGCAATATTGATTCCTTAAAAAGAATTTATAGAGTAATTTTCTGTGTTTCTTGCCGGAGTTCTTGTTTTTTTGTGTCGTAAGCAAAAAAAATCCTATTTTTGTTTTTTATATCGTAAAATATGTATATGTTTGTGACGGGAAATTTATTCTATTACTTGTGAAGTAATACGCTTTTAAATAGGCTTTAGGCCATTCCCCAACGAATCTTCTGCCCTGTATTTATGTAGTTAATTATTACATTGTTTGCCTTGAACAGTTCTTGCCACTCAAAACTTTTCAGATAGGTACGGGTTACTTCAAGTGATGAGTGACCAAGTCCTTCAGAAATTACTTCCTCCGGTATTTGGCAGTATTTAGCAAGGGTGGCCCAGGTGTGGCGGGCTGTGTACGAACTGATTCGTGTTCCTTTCATGTTCTGAATATGTGCCAGTTTTCCCAGACTCATATTCAGTTTTCTTAATGTATCTCTGTATTCCTTGAAAGCCTGCTCTCCGGTGAAGTGTCCACTAAGAAATCTCAATAGATAATGTGATCTTTCATCTGTATTCCGGTAGCGGTCAATTAGCCTCATTGCTTCAGGCATCATTTTTATATGTAACTCGGTTCCTGTTTTCTGTCGATAACAGATCAGCATATCCCCTTTTAAATCCCCTTTCCGTAAATGTGCTAGATCAACGAAAGGCATTCCCTGCAAATGAAGCATTAGTTTTAATATATCTTGTGCATGCTGTATGGGTTGCGGCATCTCTTTTTCTTTGGGCTCACACAGCAGAGTGTTCATTTGTTGTGCGGTGAGTGCCAGTTTGCGCTCGGAGGCGATGCCTGTTTTCAGACCGGAGAACAGACGCATCTCACCTGGAATCAGTTCGCGATCTACTGCACGGTTGTAGATGGCACGTAGGGCACGGATATAGGTTGAGATAGTGTTGTAAGATCTTTGATGATCTTCCAGGTATTGCTGAAAGCGTCTAAGAGAACGCCGGGTGAGGGCATTGAAAAAGATTTCGCCACCTCCCTGGCATGCGGTGAATGCACAGAGTGCATAATTGTAGATATAGGCCGTACTGTATCGGCCCTCCTGTTTTAGATCTTCAATGACTGAAGTCATGAATTTAGTTAGACTTACCATTCTTCTTATTTTTAGTTAAACATCTATTTTTCAAAAGAGAAATGATAACAGCAAAGTATGGATGAATGTTTCGATAAGAAAATATCCCCAACAGAGTATCTATAATAGATATTCTGATGGGGATATCAAAACTATGTTTCGGACTAATTACTTAGTAGAAACTGCTGTGTTCAGGATATTATTCTTGTGAGAAACGTTTTACCTGTTCCTCGATTAACTCCTTGTCATCGAAATAATTAATCTTCATTGCTTTTTTCACATCTGCCAAAGTCTCGGCAGCAGCAGCTCTGGCTACTTCGCATCCTTGCT
>OJQX01000812.1_pt1 | contig 16159 bp, 21 predicted proteins | sample 1599031 | NCBI WGS metagenome assembly OJQX01 (sample SAMN03922513, study PRJEB24848) | human gut metagenome | isolation source: stool sample | host: Homo sapiens | place: Germany | collected 2010-02 | reverse complement strand
GTTCTTGAAGGTCTGCTCGAAGCCCAGGAACTTGATGATGCCCTCATACACATTCTTCTGGAAGCGCAGGCCGCCCTTGTAGGGGCCGATGGCGCCGTTGAACTGGCAGCGCCAGCCGCGGTTGGTATGCCACTGACCATTATCGTCGCACCACACAACGCGGAAGGTGAACATGCGCTCAGGCTCGACCATGCGGTTCAGCAGATCGACCTTCTCATACTCGGGATGCTTCTCGATGACAGGCTCCAGAGAGGACAGGACTTCCTCCACGGTCTGCACGAACTCGGGCTCGTTGCCATGCTTGGTTCTGACGTTCTCCAGAACGCTGGCCAGATAAGCATTCATAATAATTGCCTCCTCAAATTTGTTCCAAAATTTGTTCCGATTTGGAATGGATGAATGACATTCATTCATGTCCCATCTGTTCTGATGATAACACCATTCCGACAAATACTCAAGGGGGTTATCCCGAATTTGCGGGGCTTTGACCGTAAAATCTTTGGGTGCTTTTTTGTGCATTTTGCAAAAATCGTAAAAAGTCCCATTGGCACCGCAGAGCCGGTGCAAATCGCCGAATCCAGGCATTTGATTAATTTTTCACAATTTACATGGATAAATTCTTTCGCGCGTGAAATTCCGGCACCGCAGTTTTTGTATTGACTTTTACAATATAATCCTTATAATAGACTTGACAGGACACCCGTCTTTTTTCCGGAAAAGGCGGGTGGTTCGCTGAAAAACGACAGCCGCAGCGTTTTCTCTCCCCTTGCGGCAGAATGGAGATTTTGTTATGTCCACTTATTCCATGACCGTGGCCGGGCTCCAGCGGGAGCTGCCCATCTGTAAGGTCACCGACGATCTGTATATCGGCGCGTTCATCTGCTTCGGCGATGCCGAGCTTACCGAGGCCTGCGGCCGGGAGCTGCTGAAGCTGCTGGAGCCGGGCAGCTATGACTATCTGTTTACCGCAGAGGCCAAGAGCATTCCCCTGATCCACGAGATGGCACGCCAGTCCGGGGCCAAGAAGTATTTTATCGCCCGGAAGGGGCCCAAGGCCTATATGCCCGACCCCATCCACGTGGAGGATCAGTCCATCACCACCGCCGGCACCCAGAAGCTGTATCTGGGCCGGGATGACGCGGACCTGATCCGCGGCAAGCGCATCGTGCTGATGGACGACGTGATCTCCACCGGCGGCAGCCTGCGGGCTATGGAGGATCTGGTGGCCCTGGCCGGAGGCACCGTGGTGGCCCGCATCGCCGTTCTGGCCGAGGGCGACGCCGCCAAGCGGGAGGACATCAGGTTCCTGGCTCCCCTGCCTTTGTTCAACGCCGACGGCTCCGTGAAATAATCCGCTCTCCCCTGCGGCGTTTTGCTGCGGGGGAGATTTTTTATACACTTCCTTGATGCTGTAAGGTTTTTGCAAAAAAGTGGTGACAACCAATGGAAACGGTAGTATAATATAGACAAATCCAAGCTGTTGATAAAGAGCAGAAAGGGTGCTTTCGTATGAAAAAGCAGATACTGATTACCATTGGACGCGAATACGGCAGCGGCGGGCATGACCTGGCAGCCCTGCTGAGCCAGCGGCTGGGCATCCGGATGCTGGACCGGGAGCTGATCGACGAGCTCTGGAAAAACGACCCGGAAATGCAGCAGCTGGCACAGCAGTACGACGAGCGGCCGGTGAACCGGATCCTCAGCCGCAAAATCAATGAATTCGACAACTCCATTCCACACAATGTGGCCCAGCGCCAGTTCGACATGATCCGCCAGATCGCCGACAGCGGCGAATCCGCCATTTTTGTGGGCCGCTGCGCCGACTATGCCCTGGCAGGACGTCCGGGCCTGCTGCGGATCTTCTGCCGGGCGGACCTGGGCCAGCGGATCCGCCGCATTGAGCAGCGGCACAATCTGTCCAAGAAAAAGGCCGCCCTGCTGGTGGCTAAGACAGACCGGCATCGCAGGGTCTACTATCACCACCATACCGGGCAATTCTGGGGTCACAGCTCCTGCTATGACCTGACGGTGAACACCGGCGTGCTGGGCGTGGAGAAAACCGCCGAGACCATGGAGGCGTTCATCCGGACCTTTTGGGAGCAGGACTGAGCGGCAGAATCAAAAAGCTCCGGAAGCGCAGCTTCCGGAGCTTTTTCCATTATCTTTGCAGGGTTTTGACCCATTCGCCATATTTGCGGAGGTTTTCATCCCGGGCAGCAGCGCCGTCGCCGATGGTCAGGATATAGACCTTGATCTTGGGCTCGGTACCGGAGGGGCGCACCAGAATGGTGGTGCCGTCGGCCAGCTCATAGCGCAGCACATTGCTGCCGGACAGCTCCATGGCGGATTTCTCGCCGGTGCGGCAATCCACCACGCTGCCGTCGGTGTAGTCCTTGCGGCGCAGGACCTCCACCCCGGCGATGGCGGCGGGGGGCTCCGAGCGCAGGTCCCGCATGAGCTGGGCCATCTTCTCCAGGCCGTCCAGCCCCGGCATCACCAGGTTGTGGGTCTTTTCCCCGTAGAAGCCGTACTTCTCGTACAGAGCGTTCAGCGCATCGAACAGGGTCATGCCCTGAACGGCATACCAGGCGGCCATCTCCGTCAGGATCAACGAGGCGGTGACGGCGTCCTTATCCCGGACATAGTCGCCCAGCATGTAGCCGTAGCTCTCCTCGTAGCTCATGATGACCTGGCCCTTGCCCTGGCTCTCCAGCTCGTTCTTCTTCTCGGCCATGAACTTGAAGCCCGTGAAGGTATCGCAGCAGCTTCCCGGCCCGGCGCATGGCACCGATGAGATAGTCCAGCATCAGCACGCCGGTCTGGTTTCCGGTAACGGGGATAAAGGAGCCGTCGTGGCTGCGGACCATGATGCCCACGCGGTCGCTGTCTGGGTCGGTGCCCAGGATGAAGTCCGCACCCACCTGATTGGCCAGATCAATGGCCAGATAGAAGCCCTCGGGGTTCTCCGGATTGGGGGAGGCCACCGTGGGGAAGCTGCCGTCCAGCACCATCTGCTCCTTGACGCAGTACAGGTGCTTTACGCCCAGGCCCCGCAGGGCCTCGGGCACCAGCTGCCAGCCGCAGCCGTGGAAGGGGGTGTACACCATCTTGAAGGTGTCGGCCACCCGGGCCATAGACTCCCGATCGTTGACCATGGCCATGACATGCGCCATAAAGCGGTCGTCGGTCTCCCGGCCCATGACCTGGATCAGGCCCTGGGCTGCCGCGTCGTCATAGGCCATGCGGCGCACGCCGGTGAAGATGTCGATATGCTCCAGCTCCCGGGCGATGGCGGCGGCGTGCTGGGGCGGCAGCTGTGCGCCGTCGGACCAGTAGACCTTGTAGCCATTGTACTCCTTGGGGTTATGGCTGGCGGTAACGTTGATGCCCGCCTGGCAGCCGTATTCCCGCACGGCGAAGCTCAGCTCCGGCGTGGGGCGCAGGGACTCGAAAATGCGCACATGGATGCCGTTGGCGGCGCACACCTCGGCGGCGGCCCGGGCAAACTCCATGGAATGGTTGCGGCAGTCCATGCACAGGGCCACGCCCCGGCGCCTGGCGTCCTCACCCTCGGCGCAGATGACGTTGGCAAAGCCCTGGGTGGCCCAGCGGATCACGTGGACGTTCATCTGGTGCAGGCCCACCTTCATGGTGCCCCGCAGACCGGCGGTGCCGAACTCCAGCGGCCCGTAAAACCGCTCGCGGATCTCCTTTTCGTCGCCGCGGATGCTCTCCAGCTCGGCGTGCTCCTCCGGAGTCAGCGCCGGAGAGGCCAGCCACTTCTCATATTCCTGCATGTAATCCATCAGAAAATACTCCTTCCCTATCTATTTACTCCTGGGACGCCTCCGGCTCCTCCACCGGCCGGGCCTCCAGAATTTCCTTGGCGTCCTCCAGCAGGGAGGCGGGAACGTACAGGCTGGCGCCGTAGCCGGAAAAGCCGTTGATGACCTTTCCCGCGCCGCCCTCATAGTCAAAATACTTGAAGCAGGGGATGCGATAGGCCGCCAAAAGGGAGATGAGCATATCCGCGTCGGCGGTGGAGTCGAACGTGCTGGTCAGCAGAACGGCCTTCTCCTTCTCTCCCTGGGCGTCTATGGGCCAGTCCGGCGTATCCGGTGCAAAGGCCCACTTGGAATTGTCCATGTGTGATACCTCCTATATACAGTTTATTTGTGATATTTCGTACCGGCGGCGATCTGACAGGCCCGGTAGATCTGCTCCAGCAGCATGATGCGGGCCAGGTGATGGGGGAACGTCATAGGCGACATGGACAGCCGCCAGTCGGCCTGCCGCTTCAGGTCCTCGGCAAGGCCCACGCTGCCGCCGATGAGGAACGTCAGCTGGCTTTTGCCGGACACCGCCAGCTCCTGCATCCGGCGGCTCAGCTCCACGCTGGAGCAGGGCTTCCCCTCGATGCACAGGGCGATGACCGCCCCGCCCCGGGGCAGCTTTTCCCGTATGGCGGCGGCCTCCGCCGCCAGCGCCCGCTGAATCTCCCCCGGCGACGGGTCCTCCGGCAGGCGGCTCTCCGGCAGCTCCACCACGTCCAGCTTACAGTGCCGCCCCAGGCGCTTGACGTACTCGGCGGCGGCCTCCTGATAAAACCGCTCCTTCAGCTTCCCCACGCAGAGAACGGTTATCTTCTGCACAGCGCGTTCTCCGTTTCATAGGCGGGGCTTAACTCGTCCCGGGGAGCCACCAGCAGCTCCACCGATGCGCCGCAGGCGTCCAGCGCACGGCGCACGGTGTCGTACGCCCGCTGGGGCGTGTTGTTCTCCCGGCTCAGGTGGGCCAGAACGATGCATCGGGTGCCGCCGGCGGCCATCTGTGCGGCAAAGGCCGCGGCATCGTCGTTGGACAGGTGGCCCTGACTGCCCAGAATCCGCTGCTTCAGGGTGTAGGGGTACGGGCCGGAGCGGAGGTATTCCACGTCGTGGTTGCTCTCCAGCACCAGCAGACTGACTCCCGGCAGCACCTGCGCCGCCTCATCGGTGACGTAGCCGGTGTCCGTCAGGATGCCCACGGAGCCGGAGCCGTCGATGCGGTAGTCCATGCTCTGGGCCGCGTCGTGGGAGGTTTCAAAGGCGGTGACCAGGCACTGGCCCACCTCAAATTGGCACCCCGGCTCCCGGGGCCGCAGCAGCGGCTCCACCCCGGCCAGCCGGTACGCCAGCTGCCGGGCGGTGCCGGGGCTTGCGTACAGGGGGATGGAGTGGTGCTTGATGAGGGTCGCCAGGCCGGAAATATGGTCCGTATGCTCGTGGGTGATGAGAATGCCGTCCAGCTCGTCCATGGACAGCTCCAGCTGGGCCAGACCCGCCTTGATGCGGCGGGTAGAGATCCCGGCATCCACCAGGATGTGGGTATCTCCGTCGGACAGCAGCAGACAATTGCCCTGAGAGCCGCTGGATAGAGTATGTAGGGTCATCAATGTGTGCTTACCTCGCAGAAAAGATTCGGCGCCCGCCGCGGGTGGCGGCGGACGCCGGAATAGCTATATCAGCCGATGTGTGCCTCGGCCTCCCGGGATTCGGGGATCTCCTCCACCCGGATGTCCGCGCCCACGGCGCGGAGCTTGCCCACCAGGTCCTCATAGCCGCGCTCGATGAACTGCACCTGGCTCAGCTGGGTAACGCCCTGGGCCGCAAGGCCCGCAATGACCAGGGCCGCGCCGGCCCGCAGGTCGCATGCCTGCACCGGTGCGCCATTGAGATGGTCCACTCCCTCGATCACAGCCACCCGGCCGTCTACCTGGACCTGTGCGCCCATGCGGCGCAGCTCATCCATGTATTTGAATCGGTTGGCGCCGTATACCCCCTCGGTGACCAGGCTGGTACCCTGGGCCAGGGACAGCACCACGGCGATCTGGGGCTGCATATCCGTGGGGAAGCCGGGATAGGGCTGGGTTTTGACATTGGTGCGCTGGAGGGGCTGGGACCGGGTCACCAGCAGGGTGTCGTCCTCCTCCTCCACGGTGACGCCCATCTCCGTCAGCTTGGCGGAGATGCAGTCCATATGCTTGGGGATCACGTTGCGGATCAGCAGCCGCCCGCCGGCGGCGGCCACGGCAGCCATATAGGTGCCGGCCTCGATCTGGTCGGGGATGATGCAGTAGGTGCCGCCGGTGAGCTTTTCCACGCCGCGGATGCGGATGGAGTCGGTGCCCGCGCCCTTGATATCCGCGCCCATGGAGTTCAGGAAGTTGGCAAGGTCCACAATATGGGGCTCCTTGGCGGCGTTTTCAATGGTGGTGGTGCCGTCGGCCAGAGCCGCAGCCATCATAATGTTCATGGTGGCGCCTACGCTGACCATGTCCAGATACACGGGAGCCCCGGTCAGACGGCCGCCCTTGGCCACGGCCTGGACCAGATTCCCCTCGGTGACCTCCGCACCCATGGCGCGGAAGCCCTTGACATGCTGGTCGATGGGTCGGACGCCGAAGTTGCAGCCGCCGGGCATGGCCACGGTGGCCTTGCCGAAGCGGCCCAGCAGCGCGCCCAGCAGGTAGTAGCTGGCGCGAATGCGGCGCACCAGGTCAAAGGACGGGGTGGTGGAGTGGACATGGCGGCTGTCGATCTCCACCGTGTGGCGGTTCAGCACCCGGACATTGGCCCCCAGCTCCTCCAGAATGGAAAACAGCAGCGTTACGTCGCTGATCTGGGGGATATTCTCAATGCGGCAGACCCCGTCCACCAGCAGGGCGGCGGGGATGATGGCAACGGCGGCGTTTTTCGCGCCGCTGATGGTGACTTCGCCCATCAGCGGGCGGCCGCCATGGATGATATACTTATTCAAAACAGGCACCCTCTCTTAGGTAGTGTAGAAAACGTCCGCGCACTTATCATGCCCACGGACAGGAAACTTCATACGGCAGCCGCATGAAGACAAGACGCTTACATACACATCCAGTATATCATATTTTTCAATAAAAGCAAGCAAAGACGGCAAATCTTTTCGAATTTATAAGAAAAAGAGCGCCCCGGTATTTTCCGGGGCGCTCCGTTTTATGCGCTGTCAGTCCTGCTGCCAGTTGTGCCAGACGTTCTGCACGTCCTCGTTATCCTCCAGCATGTCGATGAGCTTGTTCATGCTCTTGACGTCGTCCTCGCCGGTCATGGTGACGTAATTCTGAGGCACCATTTCGATCTCGGCGCTTTCGAAGGTATAGCCCTTGTCCTCCAGAGCCTTCACCACGTCGTTGAAGCTGTCGGGATCGGTGGTGATCTCGAACACGGGGCCGTCGGGGGAGAAATCCTCGGCACCGGCGTCCAGCGCGTCCATCATGACGGTATCCTCGTCCAGCTCGCCGTCCTCGTTGTCGATGACGATGACGCCCTTGCGGTCGAAGGACCAGGACACGCAGCCCTGGGCGCCCATACCCTTGCCGTACTTATCAAAGTAGTGGCGGATCTCGGGGGCGGTGCGCTGGCGGTTGTCGGTCAGGGCCTCCACGATGACGGCCACGCCGCAGGGACCGTAGCCCTCGTAGGTGACGGACTCGTAGTTGTCGGTGTTGCCGGAGCCCAGCGCCTTGTCGATGGTGCGCTTGATGTTGTCATTGGGCATATTGGCGGCCTTGGCCTTGGCCACCACGGTGGCCAGACGGGAGTTATTGGCAGGGTCGCCGCTGCCGCCCTGCTTGACGGCCACGATGATCTCCTTGGCGATCTTGGTAAAGGTGGCGGAGCGCTTGGCGTCGGCCGCGCCCTTGGTCTTCTGAATATTGTGCCACTTGGAATGTCCGGACATGTGATTACTCTCCTTCGATCATATAGTATTGCACGGCGTCCCGGTGGACCGCCGATTTTGAGACGCAGATGGCGGGAAAGGCTTTTTGCAGGCGGTGCACCACCTCGGGGCACACCACGTCCTCCGTGGGAAAGTGCCCTGCGTCGATGAGGTTCAGGCCCCGGGTATCCAAAAAGTCGTTGTAGCGCAGGTCGCTGGTGACAAAGGTATCGCAGCCCTGGGCCAGCGCCTGGGGGATGTATTCGCCGCAGGCCCCGCCGCCTACGGCCACCCGGTGCACAGGCCGCCCGCCGTCGCGGTAGCGCAGGCCCCTGCAACTTAATGATTTTACCACATCATGCAGGAACTGTTCAAGGGGTATTTCGCAGGAAAGTGTGCCGATGCGGCCAATTTTTTGCTCGTTCAGGGGAACGGTGCCCGAAAGGCCCAGCTTTTGGGCCAGACAGTCGTTGACGCCGCCCTCCGCCGCGTCCAGATTCGTATGCATGCAGATGACGGACAGGTCCTGCCGCACCAGGCAGGTCAGCAGACCGCCCAGACGGGTATCGTCCCGCAGGGTCTGCATTTCCCGCTCATGCCAGCGGACGTTCATCACCGGGTGATGGGCCACGATCAGGTCCGCCCCCAGCTCCGCTGCCTCCGCCGCCACGGCGGGCGTTACGTCCAGCGCCACCAGCACCCGCCGGACCGGCCGGTCCGGACGGCCCACCAACAGGCCCACGTTGTCCCAGCTCTCCGCCGTGTCCGGAGGCGCCCAGTCGTACAAAAACTGCTCAATATCCCGTACTGTGATCATGAAAGCGCCTCCTTTTTCTTCTCCAGGGCGGCAATGAGCTCCGGCAGCGTGCCGCAGTCCGCGTCTTCCCGGCTGCGGTGCAGGCCCTCCAGTCTCCGCCGCAGCCGCCGCAGCTGTGCATCCAGATAGTCGCCGTACAGAGGGTCGTTTTCCAGGCAAAAGCCGGCGTACAGCCGGGCCTCCTCCGGGGTGAAGGCCTCCCCTGCCGCCATTTGCAGCACCACATACAGCTTGCCCTTGTCCCAGACCAGCCGCTCGTCCCGGCAGGCATAGCCGTTTTCCGAAAGCCAGCGGCGCAGCAGCTCCACCTTGGTCTGGGGCTGGAGCAGCAGGGTGCAGCCGGAGGTCCGGGGCCAGGGGCTATCCGTCAGGATCTGTATGATCGTCTCGCCGCCCATACCGGCCATGACCAGGGTGTCGGCCTCATGGGGAGCGATGCCCCGGAGACCGTCGCACAGGCGCAGATCCAGGGCCGTGCCGTATTCCGCCGCGGTGCGCCGGGCGTGGGCCAGGGGCTCCAGCCCGATGTCCGCCGCGATGGCGGAGGTGATCCGCCCCTGCTGCATCAGCCACACCGGAAGGTAGCCATGGTCTGTGCCAATATCCGCCAGGTGCGCCCCTGCCGGAACCATGTCCGCCAGCAGGCGCAGCCGGGGCTGCAATTGTAAGTGTTTCATAGGCTCTCCTGATAACACAGATGAACGCATACGGACGGGCCGTATGCGTTCCTGTTTGCGGGCGGGATGTTATTGAGCGCTCTTGTTGGCTTCCTCGTTGACCAGGGCCAGCAGCTTGTCCACATCGATGCCGTGAACGGCGCAGGCCTCCTCCACGGTCTCGCCGCGGGAGGAGGGGCAGCCCAGGCAGTGCATGCCGATGGACAGGAAAATAGGAGCGGTCTGGGGAGCGACATCCAGGATATCACCGATGATGGTGTCCTTGGTGATCTCGATCATGATAAATTACCTCCATGTTGAAATTGCTGCTCATAGTATACCCCAACCGTGCCGCCGTTTCAACAAGAACTTTCAAAAATCGGAAAATTGCCTGTTCAGCCGCGGCAGGGGGATTTCTTTCTCTCTCAGCTCTGATATGCCGCTATCAGCTCCCGGAAGGCCGGGAGGCTGCGGCGGATCATGTCGTTGGACACACAGTAGCTCAGGCGCACATAGCCCGGGCACTCAAAGCCCGTTCCGGGCACCACCAGCAGGTTATGCTCCCGCTTGGCCCTTTCGCAGAAGGCCACATCGTCACCGCCGGGAGCCTTGACAAACAGATAGAAGGCCCCGTCGGGCTTGGCACACTGATAGCCCATGGCGGTGAGCTCCCGGTACAGCAGCTGGCGGTTCTCATCATAGGCTGCCAGATCCGGCGTCTCATCGGCGCAGCGGGCGATGGTCAGCTGGATCAGCGTGGGCGGGCACACATGGCCGCAGGACCGGGCCGCCCCGGCGATGGCGCTGTACACCGCCTGGTGGTCCTCCACGGAATCCGGGACGCAGATATAGCCGATGCGCTCGCCGGGCAGGGACAGGGACTTGGAATAGGAGTAGCACACGATGGTATTGCGGTACACCGTGGGGATGAAGGGCACCTCCACGCCGCCGTATACCAGCTCCCGGTACGGCTCGTCGGCGATGATGTAGATGGGGTGGCCGTACTCCGCACTCTTGCGCTCCAGCAGCCGGGCCAGGCCCTCCAGCGTCCGGCGGGTATACACCACGCCGGAGGGATTGTTGGGGGAGTTGATGATGATGGCCTGGGTACGGGGGGTCAGGCGGCGCTCCACCTGGTCCAGGTCGATCTGGAACGCATCGGTGTCTGCCGGCACCACCACCAGATGACCGCCGTTGGACTCGGTAAATGGCCGGTATTCCGGGAAGAAGGGGGCCACCGCCATGATCTCGGAGTCCTCCTCCGCCAGCAGCGCCTTGATCACGGCGATAAGCCCCGGGGCCGCACCGCAGGTGAGAAACAGGTTCCCGGCCTTCAGGTCCGTGCCGAACCGGCGGTTCAGGTTGGCGGCGATGGCCTCCCGTGCGCTGTCAAAGCCGCAGGCCATGGAATAGCCGTGGACCTTGATGGAATCGGTGTCGTTGAGAATATCGTGAATGGACTGGTTGACCTTGGCCGGGGCGGGGATGCTGGGGTTTCCCAGGGAATAATCGAACACGTTCTCCGGGCCCACCGTTTTGGCCTGCTCCAGGCCATAGGCGAACAGCTCCCGGATGACGGAGGGCGCGGTGCCCAGCTGATAGAATTTCTGGTTTACCATAACATACTCTCCTCTATGTATGCGGTTTGGTCAGGACAGGTGCATCCGCCGGGACAGGACGCTGCCGGCGGCGATGGAGGCCAGCTTGGAATAGGCGCTGTCGGACCGGGACACCAGCACGATGGGCACCCTGGCCCCCAGGATCACGCCGGCGTTCTTGGCTCCGCCGAACAGGGACGCGGCCTTGCCGATGCCGTTGCCCACCTCGTAATTGGGCACCAGCAGAATATCCGCCATGCCTGCGCCGGGTGCGCTGTAGTGCTTGTGGCGGCAGGCCTCGGGGCTGACGGCCAGGTCCAGGGCCACGGGGCCGCAGACGTTCATGTGATATTTGGCCCAGCGGTCGGTCATATGGGCCAGGGCGTCGGCGTCCACGGTGGACTGGATCTTGGGGTTCACCTGCTCCGCGCCGCAGATGCAGGCGGCATTGATGGTCTCGTACCCCAGGGCCTGGAAGCACATGGCGGCATTTTCCAGAATATCGGCCTTTTTCTCCAGGTCCGGGAAGGTGTTGACGCCGCCGTCGGTGAGGATGACCATCCGGCCCAGGGCCGGGATCTCGTAGAACATGCAGTGGGTGGTCAGGCGGCCGGTGCGCAGGCCGTGCTCCTTGTTGAACACCGCCCGCATCAGGTCGGCGGTACCCAGAATGCCCTTCATCAGGAAGTTGGCCTTCCCCTGGGCACACAGGGCCACGGCCTTGGCGGCGCAGTCGGTGTCGCTGTCGGCGGCGACGATCTGATAGGCGGCAGGGTCCTCCCCCAGCTGGGACAGCATGGCGGTAATCTCGCCGGCGTGGCCCACCAGAATGGGGACAGCGATGCCCTCACGGCGGGCCTCGACCACCGCCTGGATCACCGGCTGGTCATGGGCGGCAGCCACGGCGATGACCCCCGGGGTTCCGCCCCGGGCAGCCTCGATGATGCCGTCAATGGTATGGATCATATTGCTTTTCCTCCTTGTATCTATCCACAAAAAAACAGTCGCTCTCGTCTATCACTCTGACCACATTATACAGCGTTGCACCGGACCCGTCAATGAAAAAACGCCGAATGGTTCAATAAAATTTCCCACCGCCGGGACTTGGGTATGGCCGCCTCAAAAGAAAACCCCCTATCCTGTTCGGATAGGGGGTGCAGCAGCAGGCAGGTTTTCTTACTTCAGGCTCTGTGCCACGGCCACAGCCACGGCCACGGTGGCGCCCACCATGGGGTTATTGCCCATGCCCAAAAAGCCCATCATTTCCACATGGGCGGGCACGGAGGAGGAGCCGGCGAACTGCGCGTCGGAGTGCATACGGCCCATGGTGTCGGTCATGCCGTAGCTGGCGGGGCCGGCGGCCATGTTGTCCGGATGCAGGGTGCGGCCGGTGCCGCCGCCGGAGGCCACGGAGAAGTACTTCTTCCCCTGCTCGATGCATTCCTTCTTATAGGTGCCGGCCACGGGATGCTGGAACCGGGTGGGGTTGGTGGAGTTGCCGGTGATGGACACGTCCACGCCCTCGGCGTGCATGATGGCCACGCCCTCGCGGACGTCGTCGGCGCCGTAGCAGCGGACATTGGCCCGCTCGCCCTCGGAATAGCGGATCTCGCGGACGATATTCAGCTTGCCGGTGTAGTAGTCGAACTGGGTCTGAACATAGGTGAAGCCGTTGATGCGGCTGATGATCTGGGCAGCGTCCTTGCCCAGGCCGTTGAGGATGACCCGCAGGGGCTCCTTGCGGGCCTTGTTGGCGTTCTTCACGATGCCGATGGCGCCCTCGGCGGCGGCGAAGGACTCGTGACCGGCCAGGAAGGCGAAGCACTTGCTCTCGTCGCTGAGCAGCATAGCGCCCAGGTTGCCGTGGCCCAGACCCACCTTGCGGTCGTCGGCCACGGAGCCGTCGATGCAGAAGGACTGCAGGCCCACGCCGATCATCTTGGCGGCCTCGGCGGCAGTCCTGACGCCGGACTTCAGGGCGATGGCCGCGCCCACGGTGTACGCCCAGCAGGCGTTCTCGAAGCAAATGGGCTGGATCTCCTTGACGATCTCGTAGGGGTCGAAGCCCCGGGCCTTGCAGAGCTCCCGGCACTCCTCCACGGAGCCGATGCCGTACTGAGCGAGGACGCCATTGATCTTGTCGATTCTTCTTTCGTAGCTTTCAAACAGTGCCATTTTTCCGTCCTCCTCTTATTCCTGCCGGGGGTCAATATACTTGGCGGCGTTGTCGAACTGACCGTAGTGGCCCTTGGCCTTTTCCAGGGCGGTGGCGGCGTCGTCGCCCTTTTTGATGAAGTCCATCATCTTGCCCAGGCTGATGAACTCATAGCCCACGATCTCGTCGTCCTTGTTCAGGGCCACCCGGGTCACATAGCCCTCGGCCATTTCCAGGTAGCGGGGGCCCTTGGCCTTGGTGGCGAACATGGTGCCCACCTGGCTGCGCAGGCCCTTGCCCAGGTCCTCCAGAGAGGCGCCCACGGACAGGCCGCCCTCGGAGAAGGCGGACTGGGAGCGGCCGTACACGATCTGCAGGAACAGCTCCCGCATGGCGGTGTTGATGGCGTCGCACACCAGGTCGGTGTTCAGCGCCTCCAGAATGGTCTTGCCGATGAGGATCTCGGAGGCCATAGCGGCGGAATGGGTCATGCCGGAGCAGCCGATGGTCTCCACCAGCGCCTCCTCAATGATGCCGTTCTTGATATTCAGCGTCAGCTTGCAGGCACCCTGCTGGGGGGCGCACCAGCCCACGCCGTGGGTAAAACCGGAAATATCGGAGATTTCCTTGGCCTGGACCCACTTGCCCTCCTCGGGGATGGGAGCCGGACCGTGATAAGCGCCCTTGGCGACGGGACACATATGCTGTACCTCAGTGGTATAGATCATAGCGAATTCCTTCCTTCTAAATAATGAGGGATGTCCTCTTGTACGCCATTATAGCAAGCCCACCGCGAATTTGCAAGTAATATTCCGAACATTCCGTGCAGCAGATGGTGAGACGATACGTTTTTACTGATTTGCTGCATCCTGTAGGGCAGCTCTCTGTCAAGTGCATCGTCAGGGGGGCGAATAGCCACGCCGCCTTTATCCGTTGGAAAGGCAATCATGCTATTCCTCCGCTCCGAATCCCATAGCACTTTTTCACGAACAATTTGGAAAAAGTTCTTGTCAAGCAGGGGTATTCGATTGTATACTTAGGATAGTTGACAGCGATGCGCTGAAAACGACAAATCCGAAGGGTGTTCTCTCTCGATTTGCTTATGAACCATCAGGCAGCATCGCGAAGCAGCGGCGAGGGGCCGAAGGGGCCCGGTAAGGATGGCTGTATGAAGAAATCAGAAAAAGGCAACATGCGCATCTCCTCATCTGGGATGCATGACCAGATGATGCTGTTTATCATCCTTGGCGTGGGCATTGATGTGTTTTATATCTACGCCTATATCTCCTACTTTAAACCGCCTACTCCAATAGCCCTTGACGTAGTCGCATTCTGGATTTTTGGACTGATATTTAATGCGGTGATATTTACCATGATTATTGCGCTCAGCCGGGTATACATTGTATCCACCAAGGGGATTACCGTGATATTGCTGGGTATCTTCCGTCACCTCTATCCGTGGGAACGGTTTCAGATGGTGGGCCTGTATCCCATAGCGAAAGTTATAGAAGAAACACCTGGCGAGGCATTCATGATGGTATGCAGCACCGTAATGTTAGAAGGAACAGCCGGTGGACGGATCAATATAGAGCGTGCCACCTTTCGCTGGCCGCAGGTTTTGATTTTTCCACCGCTGACAGGCGAGGAACGCATGCAATTTGAAAGCCTGCGGCGGGGGGAAATACCTCCCGACCTGGAGGATCAGAAACCCGACGAGGAGGAATAAGTATCCCGGCTGACGGACGTGGCCGTCTTTTGTCGGCCACGTCCGGACAGCAAGCAGCACCTATACCTACGGCGACGCCAATTGGCCGGACCTGCTGACGGCGTATAACGGGAAATCCATCACCTACGATGCCATAGGCAACCCCCTGAACGACGGAACGTGGACGTATACCTGGCAGCATGGACGCCAGCTGGCGTCCATGAGCAAGAGCGGCAGCAGCATCGCCTACGGCTACAATGCCGACGGCAAGCGCATTTCCAAGACAGTCAACGGCACAACGTACAGACAGCTTCAGCCGCATGACAGGGCTGACCGCCAAAAACGGAGTCCCTCTTACCACAAAAATGCCTCATATATAAGACGGGTATAACAGCTTACCTGTCTTATATATGAGGCTTAGTTTTGTTCACATTTTCTTCTCTATCGCCTTACGCGCCTTGCTCCTGGCCCTTGTCAGCAGCATCCGCACACTGCTGGACTTGACGCCCAGGGCAGAGGCAATCTCCGCATCGCTCATGTTCAGGACATATTTGTCCTCCAGCAGCTGCCGCGTCCGCGAATCCAGCTGCGGCCAGATCCGCCAAAGCACATCGACATCGTCCCCTGCCGCCTTCGGGCGGCTTCTTCTGTTCATCTCAGGTTACACCTCCAGACGGACGTACTCGTCCATATGCCGGGTGTAGTAAGCGCTCATATTCTCGCTCAGGCGCTTGCTCATCTTCTCCAGAGCCTCCGGAGGAACCTTGTCGATCCGCTTGGTCTCGCCGGTCTCCCGGTCGATCAGGTAAAATACACACATCAGCGGCTGCCGCGTCTCTCCTGCCATGAGATACACCTCCCATCCAGCTTATGCGCCGGGTGGGATGTCCTATCTCGTTCGCAGCGTTCCGCTGCATACACGGGGGCAGCATTTTCTGCGCACCGGAACTCACCTGGATTCAAGGTGTCGCCGCCTTTTCGACTGCATGATCGCTGTTTTTGTGTTACTGTTAGCCACACCCGTACCCGATTCGGACACAGTGAAAGGAGAAACGCCATGCCCACCAGTGATCTGAAAATTGCCGCCGCCTATATCCGGGTATCCACCGACGACCAGGAGGAGTACTCCCCGGACAGCCAGGTCCGGCTCATCCGGGAGTATGCCAGGAAGAACGGATACCTGCTGCCGGAGGAATATGTGTTCCAGGATGACGGCATTTCCGCCGCCACCGCCCGGAAGCGCCCGGCCTTCAACCGCATGATCGCCCTGGCCAAGGAGAAAGAAAGGCCCTTCGACGCGATCCTGGTGCTGATGTTCAGCCGCTTTGCCCGCAATCGGGAGGAGAGCGTGCTGTACAAGGGTCTGCTGCGCAAACAGGGCATTTCCGTGATCTCCGTCAAGGAGCCCGCCGTGGACGGCCCCTTCGGCACGCTGATCGAAAGCATCATCGAGTGGTTTGACGAATATTACCTTATCAACCCTGTCTCTTATACACA
>OJQX01000802.1_pt1 | contig 16261 bp, 10 predicted proteins | sample 1599031 | NCBI WGS metagenome assembly OJQX01 (sample SAMN03922513, study PRJEB24848) | human gut metagenome | isolation source: stool sample | host: Homo sapiens | place: Germany | collected 2010-02 | reverse complement strand
CCACTTCCCTGTAATATTGTCGTCCGATACTATCTCCCACTACCGTCATTGAGTCGATAGAGCTTTGCAACTGCGCCATATCCTTAGCACTGGACTGCTTGCCCATAATGTCGCCATCAACCATATTGAAATCGGAATTAAATTCAATAATGGTATGTTTTTCCCGGAATGACTCACGCCGATAAGGCACATTCTGCGATTTCAGACTCTGCGCTTTCAGGTTCTCGAATAAATCGCCACTATATAAATGCAACCAGAGATGTTGTTTATCTGCAGTCATCTCCAGACGTCCGGAGTCGGCATATATAATATGTGCGTTTTCGAATCCGTCCTTCATATTATAAATCAGCACATCATATAGCATACCGGTCTTCCGGTTCTTCTTAGCTACCTTTAAATTATAATCCTTTATTTCAGAATAGAAAACTCCTTCCGGAATATCCAACTCCGGAGATTTCTGTTTCATCGAAAGAATCAGGGTTCCCAGCTTAGCCTGGGCGATAGGACCAACAACATTTTGGAAATAGAATGAGACACCGACAAGTCCGCAAACAAAGAAAGCGAGCGGACGCATGATTTTAAGTAGAGAAATACCCGCAGCTTTCATTGCAAGTAATTCATAACGCTCGCCAAAGTTACCGAAAGTAATCAAAGAAGCCAGTAACACTGCCAATGGCAACGATACTGGCACTAATGTTAATGCGGAATAAAAGAAGAATTGAGCCATAACGCTCATCTCCAACCCTTTTCCGACCAATTCGTCTACATATCTCCACAGGAACTGCATCATGAATATGAACAGACAGATGAAGAATGTACCAATAAAGAGCATCAAAAAACTCTTTACGATGAATATATCTAATTTCTTTATGCGTAGCATCTTAATAGGTTCGTGCAATTAGGATGCAAAATTAGCACAAAAAAAGGAGCATCGAAAATTTTTAGTTGAAAGTTAACTAAAAACCACAAGTTCTTCTTAATTTAGCTACTTGCGACTCCCACAATTCTTTCATATCGGCTACTTCATCCGGCTCTGCGAAATCGGTAATTTCCAACACATAGTCACTAGTCAGCTCATTATAAGTCATCTTGATTTCAAAATAATCGCGTTCGTTTTCATCATCCTGCCAACGGAAGCGGATAAAAGAGAAAGAGCGAATGGCAATAATCTCTGCTTTCCTCTGTTCTGTCTTGCCCCAATGAAACTCTACTATTTTATCGTCAGAAATAACTTTGTCTGCAAACCAGTCCTCCAACCCGGTCGGTGTACTAATAGCTCCCCAAAGAATATTTTTAGACGTTGCATTCAACAAATACTCCAAATGAATCTTTTCCTTTTTCATAGCAATTTCGAATTGTTTTTACGTGTGCCAAGATAAATACTTTTTTCTAAATACGCTGCATAAATCAGACACTTTATTAATTATTCTTTCATTATCGGGCATCAAACTCCCTATTTATAGGGAAAATCAAGACCCGTATTAAAGAAAAAACACAAAAAAGTTATGAATTGTTTTGGAGATTATAAAAAATCATCTATCTTTGCACCCGCAATCGAGAAACGATGGCGGGATAGCTCAGCTGGTTAGAGCGCATGATTCATAATCATGAGGTCCCCGGTTCAATCCCGGGTCCCGCTACTTGATAAGAATAAGGCATTTGGGAGGCTTCCACTTCTGGGTGCCTTTTTCTTTTTATCTCTTCGCGAAATCATTGTGAAATCTTCAATTACATTTCTACCAGAAGCCAACGTTGAACCATAAAAATAGCCTCAACTTACAAAAAATTGAGGCTATCGAAATATCATTTAAAAAGTTTTTCTATTCCCATTCTATAGTCGCATTAGGTTTCGGCGACATATCATAACAAACGCGATTTACATTCTTCACTTCTTTCAGAATACGGTCTGTTATCTTCATCAGGATAGGCCAATCAATCGGCTCAATAGTAGCTGTCATAGCATCTACCGTATTGACAGCGCGAATAATAACCGGCCAATCAAAAGAACGAGCATTATCACGTACACCCACGGATTTAAAATCAGGCACTACTGTAAAGTATTGCCATACTTTTTTATCCAGTCCGGCAAGTTGGAACTCTTCACGCAGAATGGCATCGGATTCACGTACTGCCTCCAAACGATCACGTGTAATAGCACCTAAACAACGTACACCCAAACCAGGTCCAGGGAACGGTTGACGGTAAACCATTTCATAAGGTAAACCTAACTCCAAGCCACAAGCACGAACTTCATCTTTAAATAATTGGCGCAATGGTTCTACAAGTTGGAATTTTAAATCTTCGGGCAAACCACCTACATTATGATGAGATTTCACCATTTTAGCAGTTTTCGTTCCACTTTCCACAATATCCGGATAAATAGTACCTTGACCTAAGAAATCAATACCGTTCAGCTTACGCGCTTCTTCTTCGAACACACGAATAAACTCGCCACCAATAATTTTACGTTTCTGCTCCGGATCTTCTACACCAGCCAACTTATTCAGGAAACGATCGGTTACGTCTACATAAACAAGATTTGCCTTCAACTGGTTGCTGAATACCTCAACCACATCTTCAGACTCTCCCTTACGCATCAAACCATGATTAACATGTACGCATACCAGATTGTTACCAATAGCTTTCAGAAGTAAAGCAGCTACCACAGAGCTATCAACTCCACCCGACAGGGCTAACAATACTTTCTTATCGCCCACCTGACGCTTAATCAATTCTATCTGGTCATTGACAAAGTTCTTCATGTTCCAGTTAGTTTCAGCTTTACAAGTATCGAAAACAAAAGACTTTACTGCAGCCTTTATAGCCTCGATATCATCTGTAAATTCTGCCAACTTCACTTCACAAGTTGCTTTATCATGCCCTGCAGCCATGACAGGAATTCCCAAAGTATAGATAGCCGGATTTATATCAATAGCAACGCCATCGATTACATTATTCGGGCCACCATTGATAATAATACCCTTTACATTGGGCAATGCTTTCAGTTCTTCTACTGTAATATCGTGAGGGTAAATCTCACTATAAACTCCTAATGCACGGATGGCGCGAGCCAATACCGTATTCTCATGACTACCCAAGTCAAGGATAACAATCATATCCTGCTTCATCTGATTTTGGTTGTTTTTAAGTTATTGTATTGTTATTATTCACTATCATTTTTCAAACGGTCTGCAAATATAAAGATTTTTAGAGAGACTATAATGCATTGATTCTCTAAAGTTTCAGAACAGAGTAACGTTTTTCTTGCAACTATAGTATTCCAAAAAGAACTGGAATAACATAGTACGCAGATGAATAGCAATAACCTGATTCTTCCATACAACCCTTCAAACCTACGCTTTCAACCGCATCACAAACCGGCTACCCTTACCCAATTCGCTCTCTACCGTCAACGTACCACCATGAGCTTCCACAAAATCCTTGGAAATAGATAATCCCAATCCACTGCCTTGCACTTTCGTTCCGGGCACACGGAAATAACGGTCGAAGATACTTTTGTGATAACGCGGATCAATCCCCTTTCCAAAATCCTGGACATAGAGTTCGATCATATTTTCATCCTGTTTGGCACCGATAATCACACGTCCGTTTTCTTTAGAATAACGGATAGCATTACTTAGCAGATTCGTCAATACCCAGGCAATCTTTTCACTGTCGACAAAGAGTTTGCCGATTTTCTCTTCCGGATATTCCACTTCTATCTGGATATTAAACTTATCCGCTTGCACCTGATTAGCTTTAATCGCATATTCGATCAACTCAATCGGTTTGGTGATCTTCGGCATAAACTGTAGTTTTCCCGCTTCCACCTGGGTCATGTTAAGCAATTCTCCGGTGATACTCAACAAACGCTCGCTGTTCTCCTTGATACTTTTAGACAACTGCTCCTGTTCATCATTCAATGCACCGACACGCTTATCTTCCAACAACTGGAGGCTCATCATAATAGCAGCAATCGGAGTCTTCAGTTCATGAGATATCGTCGAGATAAATGTAGTCTTGGCAGAATCCAGTTCCTTAAACTCCGTGATATTCTTCAATAAAATAACATCACCCAGTTTGCGGGGTTCCCCTTTTTCAGCCTCCGTATTAATGATAGGGACATAAGAGGCCTTAAAGTAACTCTCTTTGTCGTCGGCATATATCTTCAATGGTTCCTTCTGCTCGCTTGGCGTCACCAGTTCACGGATCAACCGCCGCAACAGGTCATTCTTCAAAGCCAGTTCCTCCGCCGATTGACGAATCACATTCTCCCGTTTCAGATTCAAGACATTGAGTGCTTCCTCATTGATAAACAGAATTTCACGCTCCATATTCAAGCCGATCACCGGATCATCTATACTGTTTACAATTGCTTCAATAAATTTCTTTGCAGAAAGAATATCCGACAAAGTACTGGCACGATATTCGGTCAAACGCTCCGCCATCCGGTTAAAACTATCCGCCACATCCCGGAATTCTTCATTATTATTCATCTGCAGACGCTTCTCATAATTATGATTGGCTATTTCAAGAATTCCCTCTTTCAGCTCTTTAATAGGCTTGCTGATAGTACGGGGCAACCAATAAAGCAATATCAGTCCGGTCAAGATACAGATTCCTCCCGTTACGGAAATCCATAACAAAGCACGTTCCAATCCGGGCATAGCAGCAGGACTATCAGGTTCTGTCGCTGTCAGAATTTGAAGATTCACAACTGAAAGTGTTACCAGCAAAATAATCATTCCGGCCAGCATTCCGATACCGAGAATCAGTTTCGTTTTAATATTCATAACGTTCATACGATTAATATTATGCAAGTATAATCAAATCTACATTAGCTTGTGACAAATTATTTAAAAACTTTCTATATCCCAGTATAGAACAAATAGCGTATGGCAACCTTAAATTAGGAGTTCCCATGCAAACAGTCGATATCTGTTTCTCTTTACAAACCTTGACGATGCTACCCAAAATATCCTTCGACTGCACCTGCACCACCTCTCCCCCAAGTTCCGCCACGAGCTTAAAATGGTTCAACAGATACCGTTGACTGGCTAAATCAATTCTATCCATACTCTCTTTCGGAGTCTGAACATACAGGGCTATAAAAGTAGTATTATACCGGGTTGCCAACTTTGCCGCCTTTCTGATAATCCGCCGGGGTGTTTTCTCATGACTACTGATACAAGCCATAAACTTTTCATGCCGGAGTCCGACGGCTACTCCCATCACCACCTCATTCTCCACCTTTTTTTCTACCCGCAACGCTACTTCCTTCAAAGCCAACTCACGTAACTGAAGAATATTCTCTGTCCGAAAGAAATTATCCAATGCCGTCTGAATCTTTTCCGGACGATATATCTTACCCGCTTTCAAACGTGCAATCAGCTCCTCTGCCGTCAAGTCAATATTCACCACCTCATCCGCTTCCTGAAGAACACTGTCGGGCACCCGTTCTTTCACTTCAATACCCGTAATCTCCTGCACTTCTTCATTCACGCTTTCAATGTGCTGAATATTGATTGCCGAAATCACATTGATTCCCTCATCCAGCAAAGTTATCACATCCTGCCAACGTTTCTCGTTCAAACTACCTTCTACATTGGTATGAGCCAGTTCATCCACAATTACAATTTCCGGATGAACACGGATAATCGTATCCAGATCCATTTCCTCCAATTCTTTCCCCTTATAGAAGATTTTACGACGCGGAATGACAGGGAGCCCTTGCAACAACGCTTCCGTCCCGGCGCGTCCATGAGTTTCGATATAGCCGATTTGCACGTTCACACCGTTCTCCAGCAGTTCATGTGCCTCCTGAAGCATACGATATGACTTTCCCACACCGGCTATCATACCGATATAGACCTTGAATTTGCCCCGGTGGGACTTCTTTATCAGATCCAAAAAATACTGTACACTATGTTCTCTATCATCCATTACGTCAATCTGTTATTTTAAACATCCTAACCCGTAGTAATCATCACGATCACCACGGGTTTCACAAAAATTCATGAGTTTATTTTATGGCCTTAAAGTTACGCCAAATACTAAATGGGCGTCCTCCAAACGTGGATTCCATATAGCCTGTACAAATATAGGCAATGAAAACTTATCATTAAAATTTATTGCTTTCGTTGCTTTCAAAGCTAGGTTCGTCACTGCAAACCCATTCACATTATACTGCGGAGTCTTATAAGGAACCACTCCACAAGTAGCATTCAGATCAACTCCTTTCACACTGAACGGATAATTCAGTTCTACGTAAGAAGAGTATGCCTGCTTTTCTTCCCCCTCATCAGTCGTTTTTCTGTCAGCACCGGCAAACATGGTATACCATGCGATAGATAACGGGAACTTTTCAATAGGAAGCGTATAAGCTAACCCTGCTTCAAAATGATGTCCGGTGTCTCCACTTTTAAAATGAAAATAATTATTGGTAAGTTCTCCATTAGCCACATCAGCTTGTCCGTCCCACCAAAGAGTGGCTACAGAAAGCGTCGGTCCTGCTTCACCGAACTTATAAGCTGCGGTCAGGTCAATTTCTTTATTACTCTCACTCAAACTGGTTGAGCCCCATGCAGTAAGCGAGAAATTACCTACGCTAAATCCCAAAGTCGGCTGAAAGGAAGCAGCTCCCCCCTGATAAATACCACGCCATACATACGAACTTACCAAATCACCTTGTATAGTAAACTCTTGTGCTTGTGCATTAACTGTTCCCAACATACAAACGGCTGCTACAGCCATTGTTCCTAAAAAACTCTTTTTACTAAAAAAACTTTTCATACTTCTTATCTTATTCTATTTTATGTTTCCGTAAAAAAGCAGCGCCCTATCCAACCCTGTTAATTTGAACCGCGGCATAACCCAAACGGTCCGGACAGGAACGCTGCTCAATCTTCATCTACTTATTGCTTTCCTCTAATGCGATATTCAATTTCAATACATTCACCTTTTCTGTTCCCAACAACCCCAAAAGAGGTTTTTCTATGCTTTTATCAACAATCGCTCTCACCTGTTCCTCTCTCAAGCCACGTGCTTGTGCTACTCTTTTCACTTGTACATACGCACATTGAGGAGTGATATTAGGATCCAGTCCCGAACCACTGGCCGTAACCATTTCGGCAGGCACATCCGCACGATTCAAATAAGGATGATGTACAAGGAAAGTATCAATACGCGCTTTCACTTCATCCAGATATTCTTGATTCGTGGGCCCTTTATTACTACCTGCGGAACTCGTAGCATCATATCCGTCTCCGGCAGAAGATGGACGTCCCCAGAAATAAATATCTTTTGTAAACATCTGACCTACATTAGCCGCTCCCACTACTTTCCCATCCAGCGTAGCTACTTCGGCATTTCCTTTATTAGGACCCGCTACCTGTGCAAACACCCACAGGATAAGGATATAGAACACGGAGAAAAAGACACAAAAAGCAAGTGTTATTTTTAATGACTTCAATAAAGTTTTCATTGCTATTGTTTTTTAATTAAAAAAATAAACCTACTACTAAATCTATCAATTTGATTCCCACGAAAGGAGCAATCACACCACCCACACCATAGATCAGCAGATTACGGCGAAGCAAAGCACTCGCACCTATCGGCTTGTATTGCACACCACGCAAAGCCAACGGAATCAGAATCGGAATAATAATCGCATTAAAAATGACTGCCGAAAGAATAGCACTTTCAGGACTATGCAGATGCATGATATTCAGAGCAGCCAGTTCGGGAATGGCGATCATAAACAAGGCCGGAACGATAGCAAAATACTTCGCTACGTCATTGGCGATAGAGAAAGTAGTCAGCGTACCACGTGTCATCAGTAATTGTTTACCGATTTCCACAATCTCGATCAACTTCGTCGGGTCGTTATCCAAATCGACCATATTACCAGCTTCTTTCGCTGCCTGTGTACCGCTATTCATGGCTACACCTACATTGGCCTGTGCCAGAGCAGGAGCATCGTTCGTTCCGTCTCCCATCATTGCAACCAATTTACCAGCCTGCTGTTCCTTCTTGATATATTCCATCTTATCTTCCGGTTTCGCTTCGGCGATAAAATCATCCACACCGGCTTTTTCAGCAATATATTTTGCAGTTAACGGGTTGTCACCTGTCACCATTACCGTCTTCACTCCCATCTTACGCAGACGTTCGAAACGTTCCTGAATACCCGGTTTAATAATGTCCTGCAGTTCAATAACACCAGTCACCTTTCTGTTTACACATACTACCAGCGGTGTACCACCATTGCTTGAGATAGAAGAAATAATCTCTTCCACTTCTTTCGGAAATTCATTCCCGTCACCTTCCACCATCTTGCGGATGGCATCAAAAGCACCTTTACGAATCTGCGTTCCATCTGCCAGGTCTACTCCCGAACATTTGGTTTCAGCCGTAAACTTAATCATACGTGCTCCTGTTGTATTCAGATTACGCATACGAATGCCCGACTCACGTCCCAATTCTACGATAGACTTACCTTCCGGCGTTTCATCGGATAAGGAAGACAACAGACAAGTTTCCACAAAATCATGCAGATCGACACCCGGAGCTGTATGGAAATGAGTTGCTTTACGATTACCAATGGTGATAGTACCCGTTTTATCCAGCAGTAATGTATCAATATCGCCCGCAGTTTCAACCGCTTTACCGGATTTAGTAATCACGTTGGCGCGAAGTGCACGGTCCATACCGGCAATACCGATGGCAGAGAGAAGTCCACCGATAGTTGTCGGGATCAGACACACAAACAAAGAAATAAGCGAAGCAATAGTGATGACCGTATTACTATAATCGGCAAACGGTTTCAAAGTCACACACACAATGACGAAAACAAGCGTAAAACCTGCCAGCAAAATAGTCAATGCAATCTCATTCGGGGTTTTCTGGCGGGAAGCACCTTCCACCAATGCGATCATCTTATCAAGAAAACTTTCTCCCGGTTGGGTAGTCACCATCACCTTTATATGATCGGACAGTACTTTCGTACCTCCTGTTACCGAACTCTTGTCGCCACCTGCCTCACGAATGACCGGAGCAGACTCACCGGTAATGGCACTTTCATCAATAGAAGCCAACCCTTCAATAATCTCACCGTCGGAAGGAATCACGTCTCCTGCCTCGCAGACAAACACATCCCCTTTCTTCAACTGTGAAGAACTGACAGTAACGATTTTATTGCCTTCCACTTTCTTTGCCGGTGTCTCTTCACGAGTCTTACGCAAACTGTCGGCCTGTGCTTTACCACGTGCCTCTGCAATAGCTTCGGCAAAATTGGCAAACAGCAAAGTGATAAACAGAATGATAAACACGGCAATGTTGTAAGCAAACGAACCCTGTGAAGAATTAACAATGGAGTAGAGCGTCACAAGTAGCATGACTACCGTAGCCACCTCTACCGTAAACATAATCGGATTCTTTATCATCATTCGTGGATTCAGTTTCACGAATGATTGTTTCAAACTTTCTATAACTTGCTCCTTTGGAAACAAAGAAGCTGATTTATTATCTTTCATATCTTCTCTAATTCAGTATTACAAACTTAAATGTTCAGCAATCGTGCTCAATGCATGTACCGGGAAGAATGACAGAGCGGCAATAATGAAGATAACTACAAATGTCATTACTCCGAAAGTCAATGTATCCGTCTTCAACGTACCGGCACTTTCCGGTATGAATTTCTTCTGCGCCAGTAGCCCGGCAATGGCAACCTGTCCGATAATAGGAAGGAAGCGACTCAGAATTAAAACGATACCACATGTCCAGTTCCAGAAATAAGTATTATCACCCAAGCCTTCGAAACCGGAACCGTTATTGGCGGCACAAGAGGTGTACTCGTAAAGCTGTTCACTCAAACCGTGGAATCCTAAGTTGTTCAACCATCCACCTTCACTTTCCACAAAATCTGGATGGTGTACATAAATATAACTTGAGATTGCCGTAAACACCAAGATTACAAATGGATGAAGCAGAGCTACAATTGTAGCGATTTTCATTTCGCGGGCTTCTACTTTCTTACCGAGGAATTCCGGTGTACGTCCCACCATCAAACCGCTGATAAACACTGCAATGATAATGAATGTATAGTAGTTCATCCACCCTACACCTACACCACCAAACCAGGTATTAATCTGCATATTCAGCATTTCCATCATACCGGACAGAGGCATGGTAGAATCATGCATACCATTCACAGAACCATTGGAAGTTACGGTCGTTACAATACTCCACAATGCGGTTGCTCCGGCTCCCAAACGCACTTCCTTACCTTCCATCGCACCATTGTCCTGTGCAATTCCCAGCTCATCGATGCGCGGATTACCCCCCATTTCCTGACTGACATTAATGCACACACCGACCAGAAAAGCGAAAAGCATTACTCCGAATATACTGTAAGCCAACTTCTTTCTGCGGGTATAAAAACCCAGTGCAAATACCATCGCCATCGGGATAATCAAAATAGACCAACATTCTACCATGTTAGAAAGATAAGTCGGATTTTCCAATGGATGAGAGGAGTTCACGCCAAAATATCCACCGCCATTCGTACCCAACTGTTTAATAGGAACAATTGCGGCCGTAGGACCTTGAGAAACCATCTGTTCCTGACCTTCAAGAGTAGTGACTTTCATCTTACCGTCAAATCCCATCGGAGTTCCCTGAAGAATCAGGATAAAACCTACAATCAGAGAAAGAGGTAATAAGATACGCGTACAACTTATTACCAGAAATTGCCAGAAGTTACCAATCGTTTTGGTTGTTTTTGCAGCAATACTCTTCATAATACCTGCCATAGCAGCCATACCTGTTGCTGCGGTAATAAACTGGAAAAGCATGATGACGAACAATTGAGTAAAATAAGTCAGTCCGCTTTCACCGCTATAGTGCTGTAAGTTACAGTTCACCATAAAACTAATACAAGTATTGAATGCCTGATCCGGAGTCTGCGGTCCGTTGCCGTCCGGGTTTAAAGGCAACCATCCTTGTGAAACCAAGAGTACCATTCCCCAGAAAAACCAAAAAGCATTCAAAATCAACAATGCTTTCAGGAATTGTTTCCAGTTCATTTCTTCATTGGGGTCGATTCCACAAACTTTATAAATGACTCTTTCGATAGGAGCCATAAAATCAGACCAGGTCTTTTCTCCTCTGTAGACCTTGGCAATGTATTTTCCCAGTGGATAAGCCAGAATCACCATCAAGGCTATCTGAACAACCACGCCTAAAATTTCTGTATTCATATACTTTTTACCTTAAACTGTGTGTGTTACTTTAAAACTTCTCGGGTTTGATGAGCACATACATCAAATAACCGAAGATTGCAATACCTAATACGAATAATGCTGTGTACATAATCAATTCTCCTTTTTTCTTTAAATATTCTCAAACCAGTCTACACATTTCCAGAACAGCCAGAAACAAGCGAAACCGCTCAACAGGCAGAAAATAAATGATAGTGTTATTCCCATGTTTTTACCTTTTAAATGATTACTATAAATTTTTACTTGCCATTCTTCATGCCAAATGCGTGCCACAAAAAACAAAGAATACATAATAAGCTAACATTCAAACAGATACAGACAGGCAGTTACTTTCTTACCATCCGACGCACCCTTCCATTTTGAAAAAAGGATTCTATTTTGAAAGGCTTTCCGTTTTTTCGTGATTTCAGAAGAGAAAAAATAAACAAATTATCATTTTGAAAGGGGATTTCCATTTTGAAAAGACAAAAGGAGGATACTACATCTTTATAATCTGTTGATAATAAACGGTTAAGCATCAACATAAGTCAATTGGTACATGCTTTGCGAAGAAATAGATATGAAACTTTATATTATTGCAAACAGATTACCTGTCAAAGTAGCCGGCACAAACGGCACATTCGTATTTTCGCGTAGCGAAGGCGGACTGGCAACAGGTTTGAATTCTCTTCAGACTTCTTATGAGAAGCACTGGATAGGTTGGCCCGGAATATGTACAAATGAAGAGAAGGACCAGCAGGAGATTAACGAGAAACTACAGGAAATGAATTTTCATCCGGTCTTCTTGTCGGAAAAGCAAATTGAAAACTATTACGAAGGATACAGTAACAGTACTATCTGGCCTTTGTGTCATTACTTTTATGCTTATACCTTATATAAGAACTGTTTCTGGCAATCCTATCAACAAGTCAACCGACTCTTCTGTGAGGAGATTTGCCGGCTGATACGTCCCGGCGATAAGGTATGGATACAGGATTATCAACTGATGCTACTTCCCGGAATGTTGAGGAAAATATATCCGGAACTAAGTATCGGTTATTTCCATCATATCCCGTTCCCTTCTTACGAACTCTTCCGTATTCTTCCGGAGCGTGCCGAGATTCTGAAGGGTTTGCTGGGAGCAGACTTCATAGCTTTCCATACTCATGACTATATGCGTCACTTCATCAGTGCCGTAGAACGTGTGCTGCATCTCGACTTCAAACTGGATGAAGTACAGATCAACAACCGGATGGTCAGAGTAGAAGCATTACCGATGGGAATCAACTATGAATCCTATCATCAGGCTTCAGAAAATAAAGAAGTACACCAGGCCATTGAACGAACCCGGAAACTTTTCGGCGAGCATAAACTGATCCTGTCAGTAGACAGACTGGATTACAGCAAAGGCATATTGCACCGTCTTCGTGGCTTTGCCACCTTCCTCGAACATCATGCCGAATATCACGGTAAAGTTACATTGGCAATGGTCATTGTCCCTTCACGCGACCATGTAGGCAGCTATGCGGAACTAAAAACAAAAATTGACGAAGAAATCGGCTCTATCAACGGACGTTACTCCACAATGAACTGGACTCCCGTATGTTATTTCTATCATGGCTTTTCACTGGAAGAACTGACTGCCATGTACTATGTGGCCGACATAGCCCTCGTCACTCCACTTCGGGACGGAATGAATCTGGTAGCCAAAGAATACGTAGCTACCAAATGCGACAATCCCGGTGTACTTATCCTTAGCGAAATGGCAGGTGCCGCCGTAGAATTGACGGACGCTATCCAAATCAACCCGAACGATACGGAACAAATAGAAAATGCTATTTGCCAGGCACTTGAAATGCCCGAAGAGGAACAAAAACAACGCCTGCAACGTATGCAAAACATTCTGTCCATACAGACAGTCAACAAATGGGCAGCCGACTTTGTCAATGAACTGAACGCGACATGTATGAAAAACGATATGTTACGAAAAAAACGTATTGTAGCCGCTAGCATTGCACAAATCAAACTCAAGTATAACCATGCCAAACAACGCCTGATTCTGCTGGACTATGATGGTACACTGACGGCTCTCAAACCACGTCCCGAGGATGCACAACCTACACCGGAACTCATTTCTATTCTACAACAACTGGCTAGCGATCCCGCCAATCATATTGTTATCAATAGCGGGCGGGATCACTTTACATTAGAAAAATGGCTTGGCATCCTTCCTATTTCTATGGCTGCCGAACATGGGGCTTTCTATAAAGAAAACGGAGTCTGGCATAAAAACATAAAGAAGATAGAATGGGGAGCAGGTATTCTCTCTATCCTTCAAATGTTTGTAGACCGTACTCCCCGTTCCCATCTGGAAGTGAAGGAAACTGCCCTGGCCTGGCATTATCGTGAAAGTGATGCATGGCTCGGCACATTAAGAGCCCAACAACTCGTCAACACGCTGATTTCGCTCTGTACCCGGCAGAAACTACAAATTCTGCAAGGAAATAAAGTGATCGAAATCAAATCACCGGATTGCAATAAAGGTTCGGAGGTGGGGCGTCTGCTAGCCAACAGACGTTATGATTTTGTTATAGCGATGGGAGACGACACTACAGATGAAGATATGTTTCAGGCATTGCCGATGAGCGCTATCACCATTAAAATAGGTAGCGTATCCGAAGCCGCCAACTATCACCTGTCTGCCCAATCCGACGTACTTCCTTTCTTACGGTCTTTACTAGGCAAACAAAAAACTGCCACAAAAGAAGGAAGTATTAAGAATCGCCTGACTTTCGCTTTCGACTTTCTCAAAGATCTATTAAAAACTTAATAAAAAGCAATCAATATGAATAATTTAAATTATGGAGTGATAGGTAACTGCCGAACCGCAGCTCTCATTTCGCAGAACGGAAATATCGAATGGCTCTGTTTTCCCGATTTCGATTCTCCTTCTATTTTTGCCAGTCTGCTCGACCGGGAGAAAGGAGGAGCTTTCGGATTCGAAGTTTCCGGAGACTATTGCATCACACAAAGTTATGTCCCCCACACCAATATTCTTTCTACTCAATTCTCCTCCGATGAAGGAGAATTCGTAGTGCTCGACTATATGCCCTGCTATCGTTCCCAAGACGAAACAGGGCATTATTTACCTGCCGAATTATACCGCTACATACATTGGATAAAAGGAAAACCGCGTTTCAAGATCAACTACCACCCGGCGCCAAACTATGCACAGGGACAAGTGATCCTTAATATCACTCCACAGTATATAGAATCCTACTGCTCCTTCGACAACAAGGACAGACAATATTTATATGCTTCCCTGTCTCTTCAGGACATCAAAGAGAAAAAAGAAATCATTCTTGAGAAAGACGAATTTCTCCTGCTCTCCTATAACGAGAAAGTGATCCCAATCGACATAGAAAGGGAGAAAATAGAATACTGTCGTACGCTGGTATATTGGCTGAACTGGACAGACAGAAGCAAGAAATACACTCTATATAATGACGTAATCGAACGGAGTTTATTGGTTCTGAAACTAATGTCCTACCACAACGGAGCTGTGCTGGCAGCACTAACTACAAGCCTACCGGAAGCTGTGGGAGAAGTGCGCAACTGGGATTATCGCTTTTGCTGGCTTCGGGATGCTTCCATGTCCATCGAAACCATGTTTCAAATCGGACATACCGGTGCAGCCAAACGCTTTATGAAATTTATCCAATCCACATTCGTTTCCAAACATGACTATCAAATTATGTATGGCATCCGGGGCGAGCACCAACTAACCGAAGTGATACTCGACCATCTATCCGGTTATAAGAACTCCAAACCTGTACGAATAGGAAATGATGCATACCATCAGAAACAAAACGACTCTTTTGGTTACCTGATGGACCTGATTTACCAATATTATCGCCTCATGCCCGGCACACTGGATGAAATTGAAGACATGTGGGAAATGGTAAAGACCATTTTAGCAAAAGTAGTAGAAAACTGGAGAAAGCCCGATAAGGGAATCTGGGAGATCCGGGGAGAAGGACAACACTTTGTTTCTTCCAAAGTGATGTGTTGGGTAGCTTTAGATCGCGGAGCTAAAATCGCTCAAATGCTTAACAAATATAATTATAGCGAACGTTGGCAACTGGAAGCCGAAAAAATAAAGAAAGACGTGATGAAATATGGCTGGAATAAGGAACTTCAAAGCTTCACACAGACATATAATAATCAAGCAATGGATTCTTCATTACTATTGATGGAACCCTATGGATTTATAGAAGCAGATGATATACGCTATCATAAAACAGTGGAAGCTGTCAAGAAAGCCCTTTTCCATAAAGGACTTATGTATCGCTATAACAGCAAAGACGATTTCGGGTTGCCTACTTCTGCTTTTACGATTTGTACATTCTGGCTTATACGGGCATTGTTTGTAACCGGCCATAAAGAAGAAGCACGCTGCCTGTTTGACGAAGTTCTGAAATACTCCAATCATCTCGGATTGTTTAGTGAAGATATTGATTTCGAAACCAAAGAACAGTTGGGCAACTTCCCGCAGGCATATTCACATCTGGCATTAGTAAATACAGCTATCTTATTTGCAGAAGAAGAGAAGAGGTTATCTTTTATCCGGCCTTAGAGAACGCCCTGATTCAGAAGTGATAAAACACAGAAAGCCCCTTGATTCAAAATGAATCAAGGGGCTTCTTAAAAACGGCGGCTACCTACTCTCCCACTGTTACGCAGTACCATCGGCGTGACGAGGCTTAACTTCTCTGTTCGGAATGGGAAGAGGTGGAACCCTCGTGCTATAACCACCTGAATAAGGTTATGACATGATGAAAAGTAAAATTTCAGTGTCTAGAAAGCTAAACGTATATACCCAACCGGTACATGTTCGAAAGAAAGTGAACGGGCAATTAGTAATGCTCGGCTTTGATGTTACCACCTTTACACCTGCATCCTATCAACGTCATCGTCTTTGACGACCCTAAGAAATCTAATCT
>OJQX01000797.1_pt1 | contig 16310 bp, 9 predicted proteins | sample 1599031 | NCBI WGS metagenome assembly OJQX01 (sample SAMN03922513, study PRJEB24848) | human gut metagenome | isolation source: stool sample | host: Homo sapiens | place: Germany | collected 2010-02 | reverse complement strand
ATTTCACTATAGGCTTTAATACAATTTTGAATTGCCTCATCATCTTCTGTGGTACGAGTTATAACAACTTGATGCATTTTACGCTTTTGACGGGCCCTCATTAATTCCAATCTGGTGAAATCTGTCCCTTCGTAAACTTCTCTAACTAAATTGGAAATCCGATATAAGCTGGCGTAACAATCATATCCAAGCAATTTATTCCATTGTTTTTTTGCTTCAGAACGAGTTTCCAGACTAAGTAATTCTTTTTTAAGTTGCTGATATTGCTCCATTTCTTCTTTCGAAAATTTAGAAATGGCATTCAACATTCTTCTCATGTTCTTTCTGATTTCTTTTTCCAAATTCTGATGCGCTTCCGAAGCAATAAAGAGATCCGCAGCAGTTACATCTTCTGCCTGTTGAGAGTAATTATCAGCATCATTCGCCTGACAACTAAGCACAGAAATACTGATTAGAAAAACTAATCCAACCATAATAAAGCCTAAATTCATTTTTTTCATGAGAACTACTTTTAGAGATTAATAATATTGAATATCTTTTTCAAGGCGATACCAAGATATTAGTAGATAATCGTTTGGCTCATTTTCCAGTTCTGTCTATATTACATAAGATAAGGAGCTGTATTTTTCCATAATATTAGTACGAATAAAAGTTTATCGCTCTTGTTGTAACAAAGGACGACATTTATAAATTGGGATACAAATTTCAACCGTATACAAATGCGTATACACAGCCAATGTATACGCATTTGTATATTGTTTTTACAAAAAAAGATCATTCCAAACGTAACGATTTAATAAAATTAGTAATAGACTCACAAGAAACATTCATTTTCTTTTTCAATCTACTACGGCGTATCCGAAAAGAACTTCCTAGAATATGGAACAGCTCTGAAACCTGCGCATTACTAAAATCGATACGTAACAAAAGAATGATATGTATATCATCTTCAGAAAGTATAGGATAATAATGCCTCAATTTATAGATAAAACCATCCTGATGAAGATTTATCCAGAATTCTAACTTATTCCAATTACAATCACTTATTGCTGATAAAGATGTAACATAAATTTGTACGTCATAGACAGTCTTCCATTCTTCTTCATTCATAGCTGGATTTTTATCTATTACAATTATGCCCTATTTCACCAATTCACCATTGATATAAAGGTTCTTGAAAGTGACATCTTTCGCCCCTTTAATATCATTTGCTCCTTTGGCTACATTATTAAAATGAGAATCCTCTACACTGATGTTATATACATGTTTATCATCCTCCAGCCCTATAATAAGCACACCCAATTTACTCTTCTCACAAGTTACATTCTTCAAATGCACGTTACGGACAATCGGGTCAAAACCTCTCTTGCATTTTTCCCGATTCTCATATTGCAGATTGATACGAAGTATTGCTTCACGACATTGCCCTACCGTTACATTACGCACATATACATTTTCTATAAGTCCTCCGCGGCAAGTACTGGTCTTAATACGAATGACACGATCCAGATTCGGACTATCCATCCGGCAATCTTCTACAAACAAGTTACGATAACCACCGGAAATCTCACTGCCGATCACTACTCCTCCATGTCCATTCTTCATCATACAACCGCGTACAATAATATTCTCACTGGGAATATTCCATTTACGTCCATCTTCATTACGTCCTGATTTAATAGCAATGCAATCATCCCCCGTATCAAATGTACAATTCTCTATCAATACATTTTTACAAGATTCAGGATCACATCCATCTCCATTAGGCCCACGATTATAAACCGTCACTCCACTTACAATCAGGCTCTCACAGAAAAGAGGATGAATCACCCAAAACGGAGAATTCAACAAAGTAACACCTTCAATCAAGATTGTGTGACAGGAATGTAAATTCAGTAGCTGCGGACGCATCCCGTCTTCCGGCTTCATCAGACGTTTGTAAACGGGAGTTGATGTTTCACCATACATCAACAAGCGTTCACGACCTCCATTACGTTGAGCCACCATACCTTCTTTCCAACCATACTTTACGGCCCCACACATAGGCCACCAAGTTTCCATGCTACCCTGTCCGTCAATTATACCTTTTCCGGTTATGGCAATATTACTTTCGCCATAGGCATAAATCAAAGGATGAGCGTTATAGCAATCAATTCCCTCCCAACGGGTTAACACAGCAGGAAAGTAAAGGCTCTGATCCGTAGAGAATTTCAAAACAGCTCCCTCTTCGAGATGTAAATTCACATTGCTCTTTAGAGTAATAGGTCCAGTATAGAAAGTACCTTTAGGAACAATTACTGTGCCACCTCCTGACAGACTACACTGTAGAATAGCTTGATTGATAGCTTCATGGCAAGGATTAGCCTCATCATCTGTTTTTGCTCCGAAATCTGTTATAAGAAACGTTCGTTTCGGAAAAGAGGTTCGTTTAATCTGTTTTTCGATGCGGGCACTTTCTTTAAACGCCTTATCAAAATCAACAGTATTCGCATAAGTTGCCTCTGCCACAAATAGCAGTATAAGTAGTAAATAAATAGTTCTTCTCATCATAATACATCTCTTTTTAATCATTTATTTTTGTTTTATTGAATTGTAATTCCCATCAGGCCGATAACAACATCGTTCGAAAGTGTTTCCAATGTCAGATGGCTTAATTCTTTAGAAGGATTCAAAGGCATATCCAAAAGTATGCCCGCTCCCCCCTCAATGGAACGTCCATAAACACCCTTTATTCCTAAGTCTTTTCCCAAGTCATTACTTACCATACCTGTCTTGAAATGAATACGATAAGGACGAGGAGAAGATACAGTGAATGCCTGACCATCGACATAGAAATCCTGCTCGATAGGAGACCAGTTATCCGGATTCACTAATTCCAGCACATCGGAAGTGCCATCCGTATAGAATACACGAATGATACCATTAGCAATGCGGCACTGCATGTGGTTAGTACTACCTGCCATCATCAAATAGGCATGAGAAGCTCCACCGGAAAGCGGAATACTCAAACTATCCGGATAATTATCCCACAAAGAAGTAAAAGCTATATTCTTTCCTTGAGCCAATGTTCGGAATGAAACACCCAATTGGGTAGTCAACACCTCATTACGTACCAGCGCACGCAAACCTGTATCGTCAATATCGGCTGTTAGTTTCGGGTGACACCACTCACCAATGCCCTGGATAGGAAGCGATAGAGTGGTATAAGGTGAACGGGGAGTGAGATACTTATTCCGGAAAATATCAGTAAGATTCGCATTGAACAGAGAATCCATATTTATCATCCGGCACTCTAATGTGTTCACCTGTGAGAAAGGGAGAACGACTGATGATTTTTCTGATTCTGATATTTGTATATTCACAGGCTGCCACCATTCCATTTGTCCCTGTTTCATGCGAACAAAGAAAGTATGATGCCCTAAATGATCGTTGACTTTACTTCTAATAGATGTATCACCAACGTTCGGTTGTACCAAAACTCCCTGTGGATCATATATTTCACCGAATACTGCCCCTGAAGTTGAAGGGATATTGATCTCCGCTAAAGCATCCGTCTGTATTTCAGGCAGCACCGAACTCAAACTTTTTCCTCCCCATACAATTTCGACTGTTGATTTCTTTGCAGAAGAGGCAGGGATGATAATCACCGGATAACCGGAAGCCGCTTCTGCAAAACTCCAGTCAGCCTCTCTCCCATTCACTTTCACCGAATGAATTTCTTCTCTCCCGGCATTCACTTGTAATGTCAATGCCAAAGGAGTCTCAAAACGTTGCTCTATTTGATAGGTATCCACATCTTTTTCCCGAACAAAGCTATAAGTCATATCCGGCAAAGAAATAGAAGCTTTTGACCATTCTGCGGGAAATCCCGGACGAACCACCATCTTACCGTTCAAAACATCCGGTAAAATACCATACAAACCTTGTACCAACAATCGGGAAGCTACCCCAATCGGATCTCCGAAGTCACGATAGCATTCTCCACGGGCAGCATCATAAAAACTGACTTGTCCAAAATTACCCGGACTGTTCCCTAGATACATACCATCCAGAAAGGAGCTTTTCATCAGTCGGCATCCTTCCTCCGGACGTCCTGCCTGAAAATAAGCCAAAGCTGTATGCATCACCTCTGCAAAAGCCACATTATTGATACTCCAGGAATAAGGTAACCAATTGGTAGTGGCAATCGTTGCATATCCCTCTTCCAGTCCATCGGCACATACGGGAATATGAGGTATTTCCGTATCGACATAACGCGTAGCCTGATAAGCCTGAAAAGGATCAGCAACTTCACTATCAAGTGCATGATATATAGTCCACAATCCCGGACTTTCATGAAGTCGACGATGTCCCATGAAATCCTGATACTCCGCCCAGCAACCTTTACTCTGCATCCAAAGGCGTTTATTCATCGCTTTCAATATTTGTTCGGCTTCCTTCTGATAAGGTACAGAATCTTCACCTATCAAGGAAGCTAGAAAAGCTGCCATTTTATTGGAACGATAGTTGTAAGCCGATGAATGGGTGACAGCACCACTATTGTAATAAAGTGCATCGCTTGCCCAGATACAAGCATAAGCATCATATAAGCCATCATTGTCCGGATCATAATTTAATTTTTCCCAAGCAAGATGACGGGTAATTACAGGCCACATTTTACGGACATACGCTGTATCTCCCGTCCAGTTGAAATGCCATAAGAGTTCATCCATATAACAAAGATTCATGTCATAATGATGCATTTGATTATTGCGCCCCGGATTCCGGCAAATATAACCGTTACTATATTGAGGAGTTTCCCAACGTTTTTCCGAACGTGCCAGATTCATTGTGGAGTCCTGTGCCGGATGCGGAATTGTATTCGGAACATCAGTCACCTGACTGGCCGCATAAGCATCAAAATGAGTACGTGCCCGATCATGCCATCCTAAAGCATCACCGGTATACCCGGCTCTCCACCCACTCAACGGCATACGCCAGCCAATAGCACCGTGCAACCAGACTTGCCCATCCCAAATTCCATCGGCAGCAGCAACTAACGCTCCTCCCAAGGTATTCAAATAAGGGTCCGGAGTTTCTATTTTCAAACGGGAGGCTAATGCCAAAGAAGCCGCCTCCGCTTTTTGGTAGAGTTTACGGGCATTAGATTGTTCAGGCACTTCCCCACGTACTAAGTATGCTTCTTTCTGCAAGGGAAGTTCACCTGTGACAAGATCGGTAACTTCGGCCGGAAGTTCGAAACAATCAGCCGGATCGACTCCCATATCTCCATTACGACTCAAACGTTTCCCGGTAGCACCTCCATGCTGCCAACGAAGTATAGCCCCTTTAGGCATATTCGAAGCGGAAAAACGCCAGATAGCTCCGTCCATATCGGCTAATGCCAATACTACAATACGCAGTTCTCCTTTTCCCCAGGAAGGGTCTGTCAGATAATAGGTACGTTTTCCTGCCGAGTAGCGGGATTCACAATGTCCGGTACGGTCAAGTGCGACTTCTGTTCCATCACGAAGAATGATTTTGAAACTTATATTTCCTCCACGTCCATTATTATAAAACGCAAAAACCGGCCGGTCACTTGTTTCTACACGAAAAGGGCTATGGCTACCATACAAAGCACGGGTATAGCGGTTCTTACCGTTGATACAAACAAACTCATCTCCATCAGGATGGTATTGCAACGTCCGTTTTGCCCCTCGCAAATGCTCGTTTAAGGAGATGGATTCTTTAAAGTCACCGATCTGTTTTGCCTCTCTTTGAGCATTTAATTGCATTGCCGGCAACATAAAAAGACAATAAGCAGTAAGCCCTCCTTTTAAAATAAGATTCAGACGAAAATATTTCATATTTTTTGTGTTTGATTATGGTAATGGCTTCAATCCTTCCCAACGAACATTCCATGTCCCGTCTTTCGGGAATCCCGGATTAGTTTCGGTACATCCGTCCCAACCTGCACACATCATTGCAATAGCAGTCAACAAGCCACCATTACCCGGTAAATAAATGCGCAAACGACCATCCTGATAATTATGACCATTTATCAGGTATGTATTTGTGCGTTTATCCATCAGTAAAGCTCCAACAGCCTTTTCCGGTTCGCCCAGACGGGCAGCATTCATGGCTGTCATCGGATAATCCCATCCCCAGGTTTTACCCCAATTCCAGTTATCCCAAATCCAGTGCAATGTATTTTTCATATAATCTTCCCGGATAAGTTTATTCATCGGAAGGATACCGACTGAACCCAGCACTGCCATGTGATCGGAAGTATAACGAATGTCTTTATAAGTATCTGTAGCTGTTTCAGCAGCCAGATAAAGTCCATCTGCATTATAAGCTAGAGGTGAAAGTTTGTCGAGCATTTCATCCCATTCCAGATTACGCTGTTGCCCCATGCGCTCACGCCATTGTTGGGCGGTCTGCATTGCAAAATGCCAGTAAGAAAGTTCGAAAGGAGGATTAACAGTTTCTGCTGCACGTAACGTTTCTTGTGCGGGGATAGCACCTTTCAACACATAGCGTCCTTCCAGTTCATCATAGGTAGCAAAGGAATACATAAATTCAGCTGTCTCTTGTACTAAACGATTATATTTCTCTAGTACTTCTTTAGTCGGATCGGCACGATAAAGCAATTCTGCCAGATAAATTAAATGGGGTTGTTGCCAGATCAGAAAACTTCCTACTTTAGAGGGAGCTTCTGTTCCTGACGGGTCGGTCATTTTCATCCAACGAACACCGTCAAATCCTTGTCTCTGTGCTATTTGGCGTGCCATAGGTTCTGCTTTTTCATACCAAGCAAGTGTACGGTCGAGTAAATTGCTACGGTTCCAGAGAGCAAATTGGGCTTCGTGCCACCAGATCATTTCAAGATGAAATTTACCAAACCATGAATTATAAGTAAGTCCCGTTTCTTGCGGAGGAGTAGTACCCGCGCTTTGAATAGCAAGCAGATATTGACTAAGTACCACACGTCGTTCCAATTCTTTGGCGCGTGAATCCGTACATGACGAGAAATCAACAGCTGCACCTTCTTTCCAGAAAGAGTTCCAATAGTTTTTTGCTTCTTCCTGAATCTGTTCCACGGTGACAATCTGCGTAGAAGGAGCTTCACTAGTAAAAGCACAGGTAAAAGCCAGTTTGTCATCCATCGGAGTCAGGACAAAACAGTGTTTTACTTTCTCATTCAAAGTCGCTTCCCCTTCCCAATGCAAAGTTATATAATACTCTGTACTATCTAAAGTGTGCTTCAGGACTGCAGAAGATTCATTTTGAGTAACAATCGTCGTCGTATGTTTATCAATGGCTTCCCAATTACAAGCATCATCACAGTGTCCTCCTGTAGGATACGGAAAGCGAAAACAAATTCCGGTATGTGCCTTGGAGGTTATATGAGCAGCAATCATATCACTGGAAGGATGGCAGACAGTCTCCACCTGATAATCTTCACCATTTAATTTAAACCTGCTCTCAATTTTTCCATTCCACAAACAAAGTTTCTGATGAATATCAGTCACTTGTTCAATATCCGTATCTTCTTTCACGTCGAAACCGACAATCCCTAAATGAAGACGGTGTGGATTGACACGAAACCAGTTAGCGGCATCCTGCTGTCTACCTTTTTCTTTGAACTGTGTGGCATAAAGTTCTTTCTTCCCTCGCCCAAAATCGTACTCTTTCAGGGTTTCTTCCGGAGTGAGTTGTTCCGGATTGGCAAAGCTATGCCATCCCCACTGACTTTGCGTTCCTAATGGAACACCTTTGCTGTAATTGTCCGGAAATGTCTGCAAACCGGTTATATCTACCGTATAAGCAAACTCTCCATTTCCTACAGAAAGGGAAGCCAATGAATCGAATGCCGTAACAACGGGACTATTTCTTTCTACCAGCGCCTCACGGTCAATAACGGACTGTTTTCCGTCTCCGCAAGCTGTCCAAACAAGAAGTGCTGCAATATATGCTGCTAATGTTTTCATCATTCTTTGTTATTGTTATTTGCAAAAGTATTTATATTTGAAACAATGACGCGGATTCTCATTCAAAAATCCGCGTCACCCCAACCTAATCCACATCAAAGGATGATTTGAGGATTTTTATTTTAAATTCCAATGAACGAAATAACCTGCTTTTCCACCAACTTCTGCATTAATCTTAGCACGAATTGCTTCCGGATCAGCATATTTCGGACAAACACGATCGGCTACAATATTTGGGTCATTGTAACGGCGTGCCATACGAACCATTGTCGGATAAATCTTTCCTTCTGCTGGAAATTCGAGCATCATTTCATCAAGAATAGCCTCGTCATTGGCTCTTGCATCTCCACGTGTAAACTCACGATTACCGAGGTTAAAGGCACCGCGGATACCCAAGTCAGGATAACGGCGAGTACCTAACGTACTGGCTCCGGTCCAGTCGTCAGTAAAACCATCCCATGTCACTCCACCTTTTGGGAAACTCCCGTTTACCCCTTGGTTAATCAATGCCGATGCTTCTGATACACGTCCCAGATTATTCAAAGCCTCTGCCAACATGAAATACAGCTCACTGCCACGATAGATATAGATATGTACATCATCCTGATATGCATAGGTACGTACTGTACTATTTGACGGACGATACTTCTGAATGACATAATTACCACTTTTATCCTTAGAAAAATAATAGGTAGAACGCTTATCCGAAGTTGCACCTCCCAGTGGGTTAAAAGCCGGATCAGTATAACGGGCCATTCCTATCTGTGATGGAGCCAACAGATATTCATTCGGTGAATCTGTTCCGAAGTGTTTTAACAAGCTGTTAATCTGATTTCCCTGATAATAATAGATAATAGCAGAAACTGTTTCCTGTGGTTGAGGATTGGTATTATCCCAAACCTTACTATATGTACCCGTCAATTTCACATTATGCATATACTGTGTTGCATCATTCACTGTACTGGCAAACTTCGCATTCATTGTATTCAGAATAACATTTACTGTTTTCTGGTAATCGCCATGCCACAAACATAACTCTCCATATAATGCGAAGAATTCCGGGGTCATATAATCCCAATAACGATATGTACTTTCTGCTGTTTCCGTATCAGGATCGAGCCATTCTTTCCATGACATTGTATTCGTACCATCTACTCCATCAAACCCTTTAGTTAGTAAATCGAGACATCCTTCCACTATTTCATCCAGATTCTTCACAGGAAAGTTATTCAAATCTTTCATCTCACGAATCGGATCATTAAACCAGATAGCTTCTCCATAAATCTTACCTAATGTAAGGTATATCCATGCCTTCACACGCAGCGTACAACTAACTAAAGCTTTATAATGATCCATATTAATAACTGCCGGATTTTCTGTCTTATAATCATACAACTTTGATAAATAATCATTGCACGCTATAATCACATCGTAATAACCTGCCGGATCAGCATATGAATTCCCAGTGAGATCTGTATCATAATTATAGATACTATACAATTCACTGGAGGCATTTTTTGTTGGTTCTAGTAATTCCCCACGTGTATCCGTCAAATAGATGACTTTGTCTCCAATGGTTTGCACTTTGGTCATAATACCGATATAACCCGAATACATCTCACTCTCTTCGGTGATGTATCCGTCATGATCCAATACATTCTTCGTCTCGACATTGAAGAAATCGTTGCATGCGCCCAAGAAGAATGTCATACATAATAGCGCATATTTCAATATATTCTTTTTCATCATCCTTAAAAGTTCAAATTAACACCAAATTTAACAGATTTAGGCTGCATCATTTTCGCATAGTCAAATCCTTGCATAGCATCACTATAAGAATAAGAGAATTCAGGATCCAAACCCAGATATTTTGTAGCTGTCAACAAATTTTCACCTGTTATATACAAAGTACCGGAACGGAAGAAATTCAGGAATTTCTTATCAAAGCTATAACTCAATGTGACATTCTTCATGCGCAAGAAAGAAGCATCTTCTATCCAACGGTCCGAAAAGTCATTATTACCCATCGGATCGTTCCATTGAGCACGAGGCATATTGGTTTGTTGTCCTTCCAATGACCAACGATTTACGACTGCCGCACTTTGGTTGCCAAAAGTAGAAAGTGATTCCAGACTACGTCTTACACCATTGTAGGCTTTATTACCTTTTGAGTAAGAGAACTCAGCGGACAATGCAAAAGATTTATAGCTAATCCGTGTAAAGAAACCACCGAAATACTTCGGTGCAGCACTGCCCAAAGACACACGGTCTTTACTGTCAATACGCCCATCACCGTTCTGATCTACAAAATGGATATCTCCTGCCTGATAAGATTGTCCTTTTTGATTGACCAAATTAGCTGCATCCGCTTCTGCCTGTGTAGAGAAAACTCCAAGCGTCTGATAACCATAGAACTGATAAGGAGATTCTCCTACACGGGAGACTAACTGTGCACCATCACTGTAGCTATTTGTCAACTGCGACGTACTACCTAATGACTTCACTTCCGATTCATTGCGGGCAATATTGCCACCTACAATCCATTCGAAATCACGCGTACGAATTAAAGAAGCTTGCACCGCTAATTCTAGACCCTTATTCTTTATTTCTCCACAATTAGCATAGTAGTTTAAAGAACCTAATGCCGATGTATGAGGTACTGCAAAAATGACATCTTTAGACAGGTTGTTATAATAGTCCAGTGTAACTTCCAAACGGTTACGCAACAGACTCATATCCAATCCAATATTGAGTTGAGCATTCTTCTCCGGTTTTAAGGTCGTATTCGATATATTGGCACGAATAATACCGGAAGTGTTCATATAAGGCAAACTCGTATAATAATATTTTCCAAGATTGGAAGAGAAACGGCTATTACCAGACAGACCATATTCCGCACGCAAGTTCAAACGATTAACTAATGTAGAATTATTCAGTGGCAACCAGCCTTTTCCAAGTAAGGTCAGGCCAGCAGAGGGATAGATGTAAAAATGATTCCCATAAGAACCGGCAGAAGAAGCACCATCGGCTGCCACATTCAAAGAAGCTGCTATCATATTACGATAAGTATAATCAGCATGAGCATAAAAATTCGCCCAGTTCCATTTTTCCTGATAACCATAGAAGTAGCGTCCGATTGCTTTTGTATCTCCCAGTGTCTGATAAAAATCATTCGGAGTGTTACGGCCTGCACCACCTTCATACTTGTTTTGAGTAATCAACATCTGTGCACCGGCAAGAATATTCAAATTATGAATGCCTTGGAAAAGTTTCTGATAACGCACATTACCATTCGCAAATATATTCAAAGTTTCGCCTACACCTTCTTTCACGGAATTTTCCGCATTACCATACTGGTCGACAATTGGCAAAATACTTTTATCTGACAGGCCGGGAATAAATAAATGTTCTTTATTATAATTATAATACATTCCGAACGTCCCGTTGAAAGATAATCCGTTGAAAGGTTTATAAGCCAATCCAAGTCTGAAGTTCACATCATACTGACGGTTACGTCCATCAAGCGTATTAACAATAGCCAAAGGATTGCTGACCGCAAAATCCATATTCGTTGAATTACCATAGTAATAGGCAGAGTAAGCATCCAGGATATTTCCATTGTTATCTTTCTTATAAGGACTAAGCAAGGGAGCACGCGAATAAGTAGCTAATATCGGATTGCTAACATTGTCCATTCCCTGTTGCTGATAATTACCTGTCAGATAAGCTAAACCGACTGTCGCAGTCATCTCCACCCACTTACTAATCAAAACGTTAGTATTCAACTGTGTATGATAACGTTGACTCTTAGTGTAATCCATCAGCCCGTTTTCCATCGCATATCCTAATGAAAGGTCATATTTTGCAATAGCATCACCACCTTCTACCCGAAACAGATTGTCTGTTACAAACCCATTTTTATAAATTTCGTTTTGCCAATCTGTGGTATTGTTATACAGATAGTTGTATTTACTGTTGGGATTGTTCAAGAATGGAAATTCCGAGAAAAATCCCTCCATGTTATCAAAATAGGTCATACCTATATCCGAAAGATAAGATTTGTAATCATTACCTGTAAGTAACGGCATACGTTTATCATTCCAATTCACTCCATACTGTCCGTAAAAGCTAACCCGCGTATCCAGATTATCAGAAGTGGCACCATCCGTCTCAATCAGAATAACACCGTTCGATCCCATTGAACCGTACATAGAAGCTTCCGCTCCTTTCAATACAGTGATATTTTGGATATCTTCAATATTATATGCTTGAAATATATCTCTCGAGAATCCACTTATTAATTGTGATTCACGAGAATCAGGTAAATAGGGTACCCCATTAATTACCACAAGTGGAGCGTTTGAGCCTACAAATGAACGGATACCACGCAAGTTCATATAACTTCCCTCACCTGGCATACCACCGGCACGGGTTGTTTTCAAACCTGCTACCTGTCCTGCCAAAGCCCGATCTATCTTCATACTTCCCTGTGTGAAATCCTTTTTATTGATATTCACCGCAGAGGTCAATTCCGGACGGGAACCTTCAATTCTCATAGGTAATACAGCCGATTCATTGTATTTATATGCACTCTCCGGCATCATCAAAATAACGACCTGTGAATTGTCATTCACCAACCGCGTTTCCGGATAATAACCAGCGGCCCAGACAGAAATTTGAGTTGTATTCTCTTTCAATTCCATTTTGAAAGTTCCATCTGTTCCGGTTCTCGTATCTTTACTTCCTACGGCCGAAATAATAGCTCCTTCAATAGGTTTATTCAACGGTGATAGTATTTTACCGCTAATTTTACGTCCTTGCGCATATACACCGGCTACCGACAGCAATAACAGCAAAGTTGTAAATATAAGTTTTATTGTTTTCATATTGATTCCTTATCAAAGTTAATAACAGTTCTTTGTTGGTTTCAGACACCAGTGATGGAAGCAACATTTACTTGCATTGATACCATGGAATTTGAGAACCACATTTACCGGTTGCGTACCTTCAATAGTAATTACACCGACTTTTCCTCCATCACGATCATAGTTCGTTTTCTTTTTATCTGTTGCTTTATTCACGTCATATCCTTCAGGAAAGCCTTGTCCACCACGATCATAGTGAAAATCGGTCTTTGTCAATATAGAGGCTGTTACAGTTCCTACATACTCTCCATTAAAAGAAACCTCTACGTCATGCCCCATATTTTGTTCAAATCCCAGACACAGATCATACTCACCGGGAGGTATTTTATATGGAGTAGCTACTTTGTTGGTTTCATCGTAGCTAAAAGCCGTAAAATTTAACGTATACTCCTTTATGGCAGTATCTGTCGATTTAAAACGTACAACACGATTGATTATAGTTGGGAAAACTCCGGGCCAACCAGACCATGCTGTAACTTTGGTATCCATCTTTTCAAAAGTCAGATTTTCATTATCAAAATAAAGAGCCTTTTCTTCTTCTGACAAATACTCATACCATCTCATGAAATCTTTGACACGATAAATTAACACATTGGTAGGAATCTTCATTTCTTTCACATAATAAGCAATACCATTACTAAGAGAAACGGGGTCCTCCAAATCAACCTGTTGCACTGTTGTTCTCCACTGTTTACTAAAAATAGAATTCAAATCTATATTTGTTTCAAAATCCGATTTAGAGAGCTTTTGATTAAAGAACATTGACTGGAATGTCCAATTTTCTAAAATAGAATCCTCACGATGTATTCCCCATTCCTGCAAATTCTGGTGGGCTGTAGCCAACGCACGATTGATTACTTCATTAGAAGGAATCAATACAGTCGCGGATAACGACTCTGACATCATGTTAAAACCTTGAGCCTCAAAATAAGGATTAGTAACTGTGAATATAGAATCATAAACATTACTTCCAGTCTCATCAACACCAATAATTTTACTGGCCTCCTTATCAAAAGTCAATTGATTACGCTCCATAATCATCTCTCTAAAGATAGAGTAATCATCACCTAATCCTTCGATTAATTCATACAAAGATTTGGGAGTTTCCACATAGTCTTCCATTTCGTAAATGTATCCATTGTTCACTTTCGTGATCTTTTTCACAGCTACACCATTGAACGAGATGGAAGTCACGTTATCTTCATTATCTACTTTCGACACATTGACATATTTTCCGTTCCACATCAGTACACGTTGTCCATCAGATAGATTGGAGGGAGAAAGAGATATGTCCGAAATATGTGACTTGGCCAGGAATGTTCTGTCAGTAGTAGAAGCTATATGAGATGCATTTTCATCATTTACAACAAAAATAGTAAACAATAGATTTTTCTCAATCATTTCATCCAGCACTCCTGTTTCACTAAACAATTGATATATGGTACTCAATTCCGGTTGCGACTGCAAATAGTCGACAGCTGATTTGTTGACCACCGTAATGTTTACGTTATTCACCACTTGTTCTTCCTGGGAATAATGGGAATCCCAATCGTCATTACATGCATATATACCACTTACTAGCAATATGGATGACAATATGTATTTTATAGTCTTCATAAGTATGTGTTTATTCATCTTCAATAATCGGTTCAAAAGTCATACAATCTAATTGGATACGGAACTTGTTATGAGAAGTAGCAGCCGGATCGGCAACCAGCATCTTCATAGAGTGAACACCCGTTTTTGAGAATTCAATTTCATCATAAATAACAGTATCATATATTCCCAGTGTATTGGCCGAAACACTTGCATAAATCGGCACCTCAGTAGTTGTTTTACTGTTATTGTCGAATGTGAACTGAACTTTGCCACCATTACTTCCACTAGTCATAGTACGCATAAAGTCCATAGAAGTCGCATAAGTTACTTTCAACGTCACTTTATATTTGCCAGCTATCAGGATCGGTGTCTTCATGATAACGGAACCATTATATCCCAAATTCAAATAGATATGATCTTTATTCTTACAATTGGTCCATGCCGATCCTGTTTTCGGAGTCGCATAACCTACCCGATAATATCCGCCGTTATTACCATCTAAAGATGTAGAAGTACTCCTGGCATCTATGGTGTAGCAAGCGAGTGAAGCAAGATCCGACTGATGCTCAGTTGCATCTACCGTCTGATATTTTTGGTTCGGGTCGCCATAACCACCATTAACCCAAGAAGCTACCTCCTCATAATCTGCAAAGTCCCATTCAACCAGTACTGGAATCTCGGATTCCCACAAAGGCATCCAGCTATCTATCTCATGCAAAATCCCATTCTTAGCCTGTACATCGGAACCGTTTTCTACAAACATCGCTTTCACCGATTGACCATCAATTTCTCCTTTGTAATTAAAGTAAAGCTTATTGCCACTCTGCAAAGACGCTTCCAACACAGCATCCGCTTTGGTAGTCCACAATTTTGTTTTTGTACCTCCTGAAAAACTGTTGAAATCAAAAACAGAATAACTTCCCCCAATCACATGATATGCCACATAGCGAAATAATTCATTTGTTTCATCTTTATAGTCTGTCCCTACTGCACCAGCTTTAGCTGCCAGATCGGCAACGGAAGTAATTCCCTCGGAACGATAGGTCTCATCTGATACAGCCAATAGCGTATAATTGCGCTTTTGCTGAATAACCGTATTATCTTCCTGTCTTATTTCATCATAAATAATGCTCAAACTGTCTTTCCAGCTTGTTTGATCCAAAGCATTGATAAAAATGGAGTATTTATCACGACTTTCACTGATACGTTCATATAGGTTTTCCACCAAAGGAGACATCACATTATTCAGTACATACACATACCCATTGGATACCTGAATAGCCAGTTCCTTTACATGCGCTTCTTTATTCACATAAATTGAATTAAATCCTCCAATCTCCGAACTCTCATCAAAAGAGACGGAAAGATAATCATCCGAAAGTGTTTTAGCCTCCAATTTACCCCCTTGAATAAAGGTATTCAGATTTACAGAATCATTCACGATATGATACTCTGCAAGGCTACGGGCATAATCCCTCCCCAGTTCCTGAATAGAGGATACATTCTTTTTTTGATAAAAACTGCGCACGGCCTCGTTCGTAGGAACCAATACCGTAAAATAAGACGAAGCCTGATTTACGGCATTAAACAAATCCGCATACTTCAATACTGTAATCCACTCGGAGAATTCATCAGAGCGGGTTTCCAGATAAGACGATACCGGATTCATATCATAAACCTGATAGGTAGAGTCTTCGTACGGATCGTTGCATGCACTGAAAATTGCAATCAACAATAATAAATATATATTTCCTAAAGTCTTCATAATAAATGGCTGTTTATTAATTATTACCTGTTATTCCATAATATGGAT